>Ga0206677_10001255_pt1 | contig 23621 bp, 22 predicted proteins | sample M130m12015metaG_FD_155475 | JGI IMG/M metagenome (GOLD analysis project Ga0206677, IMG submission 155475) | Ammonia-oxidizing marine archaeal communities from Monterey Bay, California, United States - M1 30m 12015 | ecosystem: Environmental > Aquatic > Marine > Intertidal zone | place: USA...
CGAGATAAAAGCAATAAAAGAGCTAAAATAAATGTGAAAACTCCAAAAAAATATCTTTACACCTTTAGTTGTAATTTATTCTTTGATGCCCTTTCACAATTTAAAAAAATTGACTTTGAAGAAGTATTAAACGATAACCCAGTATTAATAAATCAATTTATTCCCAAAGAATATCCTATACATCTAAAAAAACGAATTGGGAATTTCATTGAAAACAATCTTAAAGAAATAGTAAGTTTCCAAGATTCTATGATTGGTAATTTATACTTTAAAAAAGTTAGTCGAGATCGTTCATTTCATGTGGTTGTTCAGGGAGATGTCCTTGGTCAAATTGCTATTGACAACCATGTAACTGTTAAAGATCTTATGAAATGGAATAATTTAAAAAACACAACCATTTACCAAGGCCAAAAACTAATGTTAGTTGAAAAAGGTATTATTAGCAAAGGGACACTACCCATGTACAAAATATCTAATGAACGTTTCTTTTGGGAAATTTTGAAAAAAAAAAACTATCTAACCATCAAAGACTTGTGTAACTATAATACTTATCAGGAACTAAAACCACAGCAGCTATTAATAATAAAAGAAAAATAACGCCATTTTATCCACTAGGGTTTTTATTAGGGTTATGCATTCTAATATTTATTCTGTTTATTAGTTTTCCTAATAATGGGATAAAAATAGGGTTAATTGAGCTAACTTTTCTATCTAAAGCGGATTTTAAAAACGATGTCGTTATTGAAGAAACGTTTATTGCAGAAGCTCCTGTAGTTATTAATTATGATTCCATAAATAGAGCTAATCAAATTATTTTAGACAGCTTGAATACGCTTAAAGTTTTAAAATTAAAACACATAAGAGATTCCATTATTTTTTCAGAAAAAAATATTCAATATCCATCTAATAATCCTGAACTACTTTATCGTTTTTTTAAAAAATTAGATAATGCTAAACATAAAAAAGTAAGGATCATGCACTATGGAGACTCTCAAATTGAGGGAGACAGGATTTCGGGGAGGCTTCGACAGCGACTTCAAAATAAATTTGGTGGTAAAGGACCTGGGTTATTTGCAATAATTCCAGCTACTAGAAAAATTAGCCTTAATAACACCTCATCAAAAAACTGGGTAAGAAAAACCGGGTTTGGTCCCTATATTGATAAAAAAGTGAATCATAAAAAATATGGTGCTTTATTTTCATTCTGTAAAATGGCTGAAGATTCTAGCTATATAGATTCTAATTTTATATTCAATGGAGAAATAACCATCAAAAAACCTACCAAATCTTATAAGCTTTGCAAAAGTTTTAAAACATTAAAAATTTATTATTCATGTGAAGAAAATACCGTGCTAAGACTACTTATTAACGACTCTATTTTTCATGTCGACACCTTAAAAAAGACCGGGGAAATTAGCCTTAAGCAATTAGACTTTAGTAAGGGGCCAAGAGAACTAAAGTTGCAATTTTGTGCTGATAAAAGTCCTTTAATTTACGGTATTTCTATGGAAGGTGAAAAGGGCGTTGTAGTAGATAATATTCCTTTAAGAGGAGCTTCAGGTACCGAATTTTCAAAAGTAGACTTCAACTCTTTAAGTCAAATGCAAAAAATTCTAAATCCAGAACTAATTATATTGGAATTTGGAGGTAATACTATTCCTTATATTAAAACTCGAGAGCGAGCTGTTAAGTATGGAAACTATTTTAAAAAGCAAATTAAAAAACTACAACAAATTAATCCTAATGCGGTGTTTTTAATTATTGGACCTGCAGACATGGCTATGAAACAAAAAACAGAATTCATAACATATCCTATTTTGGAAGATGTGATCTCGGTACTTAAAAATGCAGCTTTTGAAACCAATTCTTGTTTCTGGGACATGTATTTAAATATGGGCGGAGAAAATTCAATCCAAAAATGGGTGGCTGAGAAACCTTCCTTGGCTGCAAGAGATTACATTCATTTCACGAACAGGGGAGCTCAGAAGATTGCCGACTATTTTATTGAAGACTTTATGCGTGACTATGAAAACTATTTAAAGCAAAAAAAGTGATTATAAAACCGAAAATACTTCTTTTTGTAATCTTCGTTTATTCGTATATCAACCTACACAGTCAATTTAGTTACCCTAACTATTTTAAATATCCATTTATTAACCAAGTCGAAAATCATTTAAAAATTTATGGTACTAAATCTTGGACACAATTTTTTAAAAAATTAGACAGTCAATATTTAAATGGAAACGAAAAAATCAACATCATGCATTTTGGAGGGTCTCATATTCAGGCAGATATTTGGTCCAATAAAATGCGAACTAATTTTCAAAACACTTTACCTCATAATCAATCAGGAAGAGGTTTTATTTTCCCATTCAGATTGATTAATTCTAACGGTTCTTCATCAGTAAAATCCAGTCATATTGGAAGATGGAAAGGGTTTAGAAACTCTGTTAATTCTCACTCTGGTCCATTTGGATTATTAGGAGCAAGAGCCGAATTAATAGACAGTTTTTCTGTTATTAAAGTTTGGAACGATCATTCATTAAATAGTTGTGAATCTTTTAATTCCTTAACTGTTTTTTACAAAGACTCCAGTAATAGTTATGATGTTAATGTTTTAGTGGATTCCGGAAATACATTTAGTACAAGTAGACAAAGAGAATCTATTACTTTTTCCTTTGAAAAAACTATAGATTCCATAGCGATTGAAGTTAAAAAAAATAAATCCACTGTTTCCAATTTTAGTTTTTTTGGTCTTCTTTTAGATAACGACTGTAAGGGTATAACCTACCATTCTATTGGTGTGAATGGGGCTAGTGTGAAAAGTTATTTAAGAGGCGAAGACTTCACTCATCAATTAGCCTTAATTAAACCTGACTTAGTAATATTGTCTATTGGAATAAATGATGCTTATGAAGAAAACTTTAATGATGAATACTTCTACTCTAGTTATGATAGCTTAATTAATAAAATTAGATCTGTTAATCCTCAAGTAGCTATTCTTCTTACAACAAATAATGATAGTTATTATAAAAGAGAATACCCTAATCAAAGGGCTCTACAAGTACAAAAAAAAATGTATGAGTTGGCTGAAAATAAAGATTTAGCAGTTTGGGACATGTTTGAAGTGATGGGGGGGCTAAATTCTATTAGAAATTGGGAAAAAAATAATTTAGCCAAAAAAGATTTAATTCATTTGACTGCTAAGGGCTACAACTTAATTGGAGACTTATTATTTGAAGCTCTTATGAAATCCTATTTAAAACATAAAAAACCCCATGACTGATTTTTCTATAGATAAATTTTGTAGATGGATTTTTAAACCGTTTTTAAATTCATTAGAACATCCGATGATCTTTACAGAGTATCCTTTTTGGATCTTTTTCTTATTTGTTCTTTTGGGATACAGCTTTCTTCATAAAAAACCTCAAATACGCAGTGTTTTTCTATTCTTGATAAGCTTGTATTTTTATTTTAAAACCAGTGGTTTTTTCTTTTCAATATTGTTGTTTTCAACAATAGTTGATTTCTATTTAGGTAAAGCTATTTATAAATCTAAAAAAGACCTCACTGCTAAAATTGTGTTGGGGTTAAGTATTGCTTCTAATTTAATCATCTTAATTTACTTTAAGTATGCTTATTTTTTCACCGATTCTTTTAATGCTATTATTGGCTCAGATTGGCATCCAATAAATCATTTTGCAGAATTAACAAATCAATTTACCGGTTCAAGTTTTAGAGTAGATAAAATTTTATTACCTGTAGGTATTTCTTTTTATACCTTCCAAACAATGTCCTACTCTATTGATATTTACAGAAAAAAACTAAGTCCAGTAAAAAACATTTTTGACTTTGGATTTTACGTATCCTTTTTCCCGCAACTAGTCGCAGGCCCTATCGTCAGAGCTTCCGAATTTATTCCGCAAATTCAAAAACCCTACAACATTAGTAAACAAGAATTTGGAATGGCAATATTTTGGATTCTCAATGGGTTATTAAAGAAATTTCTTTTAGCTGATTATATTGCTGTAAATTTTGTAGATCGTGTCTTTGACAACCCAGGAATGTTTTCTGGATTTGAAAACCTAATGGCTCTTTATGGATATTCCTTACAAGTTTATGCGGATTTTTCAGGCTATACAGATATTGCAATTGGGATAGCTTTACTCTTGGGTTTTAGACTTCCCAAAAACTTCAACTCTCCTTACAAGGCCGACAACTGTGGAGAGTTTTGGAAGAGATGGCATATTTCACTCTCTTCTTGGTTAAAGGACTATTTATATATTCCTATGGGCGGTAATAGGGGCGGTTCTGTCTTTAGCTATATAACTTTGTCTTTAATTGTTCTTTTTGTTTATTTAATCAGCGGCTCACTCGCTTTACTTTTTGGAATTCTAGCTGTTGTTTTTCTAACCTTAATATTTGGCGAGTTATTTCCAAAATTTAACAAATGGTATTTAACAAATATCAACATTATGCTTACTATGTTAATTGGTGGGCTTTGGCATGGTGCTAGTTGGAATTTTGTTTTGTGGGGTGGATTAAACGGGTTAGGTATTGTCACTTATAAACTCTGGAAAAGAGTGAGTCCGTGGAAAAATAAATTAAATTGGTTCAATAGGATTTGGGGAATTATAATCACATTTAATTTTGTAACTTTTACAAGAATCTGGTTTAGAAGTGGTTCTATAAACTCATGGGACCAAATAGATGAATCTCACAATATTATTTCTGAATGGTTCACTGCTAATGAGATTCTTAATCAATTGTTTTTTAACTTTCAGTGGAAGTTAATTGGAGAAGTTTTAACAGTATACAGCAATGTGTTTATGGTGATTAGTATAGGATTTGCAATTCATTTTATACCAGAAAAATGGAAAATTTGGTACAGAGAACTGTTCTCGAATTCATCAGTAATTTTGCAATTACTAATTAGCTTTATCGCTGTATTTTTTATGTATCAAATTGCCTCAACTAGTTTACAACCCTTTATTTATTTCCAATTCTAAACAGATATGCCAGCAATTAAAAACGCATTACTAAGGTATCGTATTATAGACAGGGCTATAAGAAACGAATATACTCCATTCCCCAGTAAGAGCATTTTAAGACAAATGTGTGAAGAAGAAATTTTTGGCAGCTCTGAAGGAGTTCATATTTGTGACTCTACAATTGAAAAAGATTTGTTTTCTATGCGAATGGAGCACGATGCTCCAATTTCCTACAGTAAAAAAGAAAGAGGATATTACTACTCTGATAATAGTTTTTCTATGGACGATGTTCCACTAACTGAGAAAGACATCAATGCAATTAAAGCTGCCTCTACTATTTTACATCAATTTAAAAATACCAGTTTGTTTGGACAATACGAATTTGCCATTCAAAAAATTTTAGACCGTGCTGTAACTTCAGACAAGCCTTCCTCGAAGGAAGAAGATGAAATTATCCAGTTTGAGTCTCTTCCCACTATTAGAGGAAATGAAAATTTAGAACTTTTTATTTCTGCCATTAAAAATAAAAAAATAGTCCAATTCAAGTACTTTAACTATTCTAAAAACAAAAAATCCATTAGAAGAATGCATCCATATCTTCTTAAAGAATATAGGAATCGATGGTACTTAATTGGGAAAAGTGAATTGAAAGAAAAAGTAATAACTTTTGGTTTAGATCGTATTTTTGATCCCCTTCTTTTAGAACAGAACTTTGTAATAGAATCTGATTTTTCATCTGATAATTTTTTTAAGCACTCGATTGGAATTACTGTTTTTAATGAACTTCCAGAAGAAATTATTATTGAAACAACGCCCATATTATCAAAATATTTAGCTTCTCAACCGCTTCATCATTCCCAAAAGATTGATTCTGTGAGTGATGATGGAAGTCATATTTTTTCCTTGCACTTATTAATTACTTACGAATTAAAAATGCTACTGCTTGGATTTGGGAAAGACTGCAAAGTAATCGCCCCGAAAAGTTTACAAAAACAAGTGCTACATGACTTGAAAGAACTTATTTCTCGTTACGAAAATGAATGAACTAGAAGATTCAGATAGCGCTTACTTACAACACCATGCGAAAAATCCAATTCATTGGAAAAAATGGTCTAAAAAAAACATCAACGAATCATTAAAAAAAAACCAACTTATTGTATTAAGTATTGGTTATTCCGCTTGTCATTGGTGCCATGTTATGGAAAAAGAAGCCTTCAGTAACGAGTTAATTGCAAGTTTTATGAACGAGCACTTTACTTGTGTCAAAGTGGACAGGGAAGAACATCCAGAAATAGATAATATTTATATGGACTTTATATTAGACACTAAGGGAAATGGAGGATGGCCGCTCAATTGTATTTTGCTTCCGGATACCAAGCCGATTTTTGCAGGGACTTATTATAATTCTAATGACTGGTTAAGTTTAATATCAAAATTTAAAGCTATTTATGAAGAAACACCTCATAAATTAATAGAATTTTCTAAAAATTATATGTCTCACATTAGTAAAGAAAAAAATACAAGACATGGCCCCTGCTTAGAAATTAAAAACTTATTTCAAGATTGGAAGAATTTTTTAGATCTTAAAGATGGAGGAATTAAGTCTAATCAGAAATTTCCAATGCCTAATTTTCTTATTTTTTTAATTCGTAACCAAAGCTCTGAAAATTGGACTAAGTTTTTAGAGAAAACTTTAAAAAAGATTACTCAGAAAGGGTTATACGATCACTTAGAAGGAGGGTTTTTTAGATATTGTATTGATTCGGAATGGAATATACCGCACTTTGAAAAAATGCTTTATGATAATGCACAATTGATTAGTGTTTTAGCTCAATACGATGCGAGTAATAATGGAAATAAACACCATGAAATGGTTCAAAAAACTATTGACTTTTGGTTATCGATTAAAAATAAATCTGCTTTATTTCCGGCGTCTTTAGATGCTGATAATAACGAAGGTGAAGGCGGATACTATTGGTTTAAAAAAGAGGATGTTAGAGTTTTACTATCCAATAAAGAACAAAAAGACTTAGAAAATAAATTTGGAATGACAACAGAATTGGTTATTGATGATAAATGGCACATTCATGACGATCAATCAAAAACCGTAAAAAATAAAAAAGCTTTATTAAAAAAGTTAAATAATCTAAGAGCAAAAAACTCCTTCCCGGATATTGATAAAAAAGCCATTTGCAGCTGGAATTGTATGATGGTTGTTGGTCTAATCGATGCTGGAATTGCCTATAAAAATTCCCAATGGCTTCAATTAGCGGAACAAACGTTGAATTCGATATTGAATCATTTTATTATCCAAAACAAATGTCAAAGATTGGTATACTCTAATGATAAAATAGAAGGAACTCTAGAAGACTACAGTTGGCTAATAGCAGCTACTTTAAAAATGAGTAGTATTATAAATTCGAGCTTTTGGTTGAGACAAAGTCTATTCTGGGGTGGTGTTTCAATTGAAAATTTTTGGAGTGAAAAAAAGGGTTTATTTGCTTACTCCAGTAATAAAGAACTTTACAAGCAATCTTTTGAAATAGAAGATCAGGTAATTCCCTCTAGCAATTCAACTATGGCACATAATTTATACGAACTATATCGTATTTCTAATGATGTTAAATTTTTAAAAATTGTTAAAATAATGCTGTCAAAGGTTGCCGGTAAAGCAAAAGAATGGTTGCCAAATTTTACTAACTGGATGTTATTACAACAAAAATTAGAAGTGAATTTGTTACAATATATTCTTGTTGGTTTTAAATTAGAAGATATACTTACTCTTCACACAGAAAAAAGAAACTTAGATTTTATTTATATATTGGAGAAGCCCTCAGATATTTTTATTTTTCAAGAAAAGTATACAGAAAAGGTTAAAAATATTTTTATTTGCAATGAAAATACGTGTCTTTCAAAAATTGATACTATTAAAGAAGCTTTGAATGTGAAAATATGATGCGTTTTATTGTTGTATTAATGTGGTTTTTTGGAGTAGAGTTCCATGCTCAAATGTTGGATAATGAGAAGGGTGATTTATTTTCTGAAACTCCTTTTTTTAATTCTAAATACATACGATCTGTTAATTTAAAATCTATTAAGGGAACTATTTCCACTAAAAAAGAATTAGGTACAATTAAAAATATTGGTAAGAAAGAAGCTTATATTTTTAATCGAGATGGTGAGCTTACTACTCATTATTTATCTAATAAATTAAATAGTAAAAATGACACTGTTTTTACTTTTTATGAATATAATAGCGATAAAAAAAACACAGTCTACAGAGTCAGTGATTCCTACGGTTTTTATTCTTACACTAATAGTTATGATTCTCAAAAAAGAATTATCTCCAAAACTTTTTCTCGCGAGAAAAACTCTTCTGGAAGTAAAAGAAATTTCAAGCTAGCAGAAAAATATATCATTTTTGAGGAAGTTTATAAATATTCCAGTAAAGATTCCATCGATGTAGTTACTACCTTAAATAGCAACGGAAGACCTTACCAAATAGAAAAAAAGTATTATAATAAAAATGGGTATTTAAGAAAATCTGACAATAGGTTGTTGATTTCCAATAAAAAAAGCCACAAGATTTTTAGTTATAATGATAAAGGGTTTTTAAAATCTGTGAAATATTTCAAAGAAAAAGATTCCCTGGCAGCAAAAGAAATTAAGTTCGATTATGACGAGTGGGGCAACGTAACATTTATAGATGAATATAAAAATAATGAACGGATTACTCATAAAGAGCTTCTCTATAACCCCTCAAACTTAATTTTAAAAACTTTATTGTCACAAGACTTAGTGTCCAACGTAATTACTATTACCAAGTTTAAACCTGAATTTTATAATCATTAAAATATGACTAGATTTTATTTTTTATTGCTATTGAGCATCTTCCTTTTTTCCTGTGAAGACAAACATCCTTTAGCTGAAAAATTATGTGATTGCTATACACAGCTTCATAGAGCTCAAGAAGAACAAGAACAGCTTTTTTGGACAGACTCTTGTAATGTTTTGTATATTGATATTTTAAAAGCATTAGAGAAGAAAGAGTCCGAACAAGTTAAATTTCAGAAAGCATATAACCGATGTCAATAGTTAATGGATAAAATATTTAATTATATCGATGGAGAATTTTCAACTGCAATTGGAAAAAATTGGCTAGACAATTACAACCCTTCTTCAGGGTCAGTTTACAGCCAAATTCCTGATTCAAATGAAAAAGATATTGCATTAGCAGAAAAAGCGGCTCAAAGTGCTTTTCCTAATTGGTCGAAAACATCATTAAAAGAACGATCTGCAGTATTACTTAGAATTGCTGAATTAATTACTAAAAACTTGGAAGATCTTGCTTTAGCAGAATGTATTGATAATGGCAAACCATTAGCATTAGCTAAAAAAGTTGATATTCCTAGAGCAGCAGCAAATATGTCATTTTTTGCAACTGCTATTTTACATGAGAATTCAGATGCTCACGAAATGAATCAAGTAGCGATTAATTATACTTTAAGAAGACCTGTAGGAGTTGTTGGTTGTATTTCACCTTGGAATTTACCGCTTTACTTATTTACTTGGAAAATAGCCCCTGCTCTCGCTGCAGGAAATACTGTAGTAGCTAAACCTTCTGAAGTTACACCTATGACTGCTTATTTATTTTCAAAGATATGTCATCAGGCAGGGTTGCCTAAAGGGGTCTTAAATATTGTTCATGGTTTGGGAACCAAAGTGGGAGAAGCCATTACAAAACATCCCAACATAAAGGCTATTTCTTTTACCGGTGGCACTGCTACTGGGAAAAAAATCGCTGCAATTGCAGCACCTATGTTTAAAAAACTGAGTTTAGAATTAGGAGGTAAGAACCCCAATATCGTTTTTGCAGATTGTGATTTAGATAAAGCTGTTTCAACTTCTGTATTGAGTTCGTTTTCTAATCAGGGTCAAATATGTTTGTGTGGATCACGAATTTTCATTGAAAGAAAGATTTACGAAGAATTTAAAAAACTTTTTTTAGAAAAAGTGAAAAGGTTAACTATCGGAGATCCTTTAGATACAAAAACAAAAATTGGGGCTTTAGTTTCTAAAGATCATATGGAAAAAGTGCTTCAACACATTCAGATTGCTAAAGATGATGGAGGTATTTTACTTAATGGAGGGGAGCAATACATTGTTGAAGGAAGGTGCGAAAATGGATATTTTATAACTCCTACTGTTTTTGAAGGTTTAAGTTATGATTGCCCAACCAACCAAGAGGAGATTTTTGGCCCAGTTGTTACCCTTAGCCCTTTTGATAGTGAAAATGAGGTTGTAAAACATGCAAATAGCACCAAATATGGACTTTCTGCTACTGTCTGGACAAAGGACTTATCCAAAGCCAATAGATTATCCCATTCTTTACAATCTGGAATCATCTGGGTAAATTGTTGGTTGGTTCGAGACTTAAGAACTCCGTTTGGGGGGGTAAAAGAATCAGGGGTTGGTAGAGAAGGTGGCAGCTATGCTTTAAATTTTTTCACTGAAACTACCAATGTTTGTATTAGTTATGATTAATTTCGCATTTAGTTAATTAATCACTAATATGGAATCGTCAACTGTAAACTCTAAAAATGCTCCTAAACCAGTAGGGTTATATCCCCACGCAAGAAAGGTAGGAGATTTATTATTTTTGTCTGGTGTTGGCCCTCGAACAGCGAACTCTGACGCTAATGATTCTTTTGTGCCAGGTCTAAAACTAGATCATAATGGTAACTTTATAACTTTTGATTTTGAAGCCCAGTGCCATAGTGTTTTTCAAAATGTAAAAACCATATTAGAAGAAAGTGGTTCTTCATGGGAAAACTTGGTAGATATTACTGTTTTCTTAGTGGATATGAAAAGAGATTTCCAAACATTCAATAAAATTTACGCAACATATTTTAAAAATAATCAACCTTGCAGAACTACTGTTGCTATTGACTCCTTACCCACGCCAATAGCCATAGAATTAAAATGTATAGCAACTATTTAAAACTCCATAAACTTAAAAAATGAGAAGACTAGTAAAAGAATTTACTTCGCAGCTTACTGAAGCATTAGAAATTGGGAAAAACACTAATTTAAAAGCTCCAAAAAACACCATTAACAATATCGTAATAACTGGGTTAGGGGGTTCTGGAATTGGTGGTAAAATTGCTACTCAGCTAGTGGCTGATCAATTGAAAGTACCAGCTGTTATTAATAATGATTACAGTCTTCCTAAATTTGTTAATGAAAATACCTTGGTGATTGTTTCTAGTTTTTCTGGAAATACTGAAGAAACTTTAGAGGCATTACAAAGTGCACAAAAAGCAAATGCTGAAATAGCATGTATTACTGCAGGTGGTAAACTTGCTCAGATAGCAAATGATAACAATTATAATTTATTAGTCTTACCAACTGCTTTTTCACCAAGAGCAATGCTGACTTATTCAGTAATTCAACAATTATTTTTATTTCATCATTACGGATTCATTAATAACGAGTTCATTGATGATACTCGAGAAACTGTGAAATTACTGGATAACGAGGTAGATGATATTATGGCTGTAGCTAAACAAACAGCTAATGCTTTATTCGAAAAAACTACTGTAGCTTACTCTGAAGCTTCTATGGAGGGTGTTATTACTAGATTTAGACAGCAGATTAATGAAAATTCTAAATCTTTAGCTTGGGAGCATGTTTTTCCAGAAATGAACCACAACGAGCTAGTCGGTTGGGCAGGAGGAAAAGATGAATATGCGGTATTGATATTCAGATCTTCTTTTGAACACTCTAGATCAAGTGTTAGAATTAACATTTCTAAAGATATTTTCAGAAAATATACTTCAACTGTACTTGAATTCAATGCCAAAGGAGATACGTTACTAGCACAATCGTTTTACCACATTTTATTAGGCGACTGGATCTCTGTTTATTTAGCTGAGTTGAACAAAGTAGACGACGTTGAGGTAAAAGTAATTGATTTCTTAAAAGCGGAATTGGCTAAAATATGAACCAACCACAGGTTCATTTTATAGATTTAGGACTTATTGAATACCAAAAATGTTGGGACTTTCAAACCAAGTTATTTAACGAAACTGTCCAACAAAAAATATTCAACAGGAAGAATCCTGAAGAAAAAATAAAAACTAAAAATCATTTAATTTTCTGTGAACACCCTCACGTATATACGCTAGGCAAAAGTGGTGATGAAACTAATTTATTAATCAACCAAGAAGAGCAAAAAGCTAAAAAAGTAACCTTTTTTAAAACTAATAGAGGAGGAGATATTACTTACCACGGTCCAGGTCAACTGGTGGTCTACCCCATTTTAGATTTAGATTACTTTTTCTCTGACATTCATAAATACCTTCGTTATTTGGAAGAGGCGGTTATTATGACATTGGCTAATTATGGTCTCTTAGGAAATAGAATTGATGGTCTTACAGGGGTCTGGATAGACGATAACAAAAATCCTAGAAAAATATGCGCAATTGGGGTCAAAAGCAGCCGGTGGGTAACCATGCACGGTATTGGTTTTAATATTAATTCTGATTTAAATTATTTCAACTCCATAGTTCCTTGTGGTATTGATGACAAGTCCGTAACTTCTTTAGAAAAAGAGTTGGGCAAACCAATAGATATGTTGGAATTAAAGACTCGATTTACAAACAATTTTATCAAAATCTTTAAAATAGATTTACTGAAACCTTAATAATAATAGAATGCTTAAAAATATTAATTACAGTAAAATCCTGTTTTTCGACATTGAGACTGTTCCTTTAGAGTATGATTTTAAAAATTTAGATGAAAGAGGTCAAGATTTATGGAGTAAAAAAACTCGCTTTATTCAGGAAAGGGAGAGCTTAAACGCAGAAGAGGTTTACGATAGAGCTGGTATTTATGCTGAATTTGGGAAAGTGGTTTGTATATCAATGGGGTTTGTTTTACAAAAAGAGGGGGAGACTCAAATCCGATTAAAAAGTATTGCTAATGAAGATGAATCTACTTTATTAAACGAGTTTATCGACCTACTTAACAGTTATTACAACACTCCTGATTTTATGTTTTGTGCTCATAACGGAAAAGAATTTGACATTCCCTTCTTATGCAGAAGGATTTTAATCCATGGTAAAAAAATGCCAAAGATGCTCAACGTCTCTGGTAAAAAACCTTGGGAAATTAAACATTTGGATACTATGGAACTGTGGAAATTTGGTGATTTTAAAAATTATACTTCTTTAGATTTGCTAACTTATGTTTTCAAGATCCCCACTCCAAAGGACGACATGGACGGTAGCCAAGTAGCAAAGGTATTCTACGAGGATAAAAATTTAGACAGAATTATTCACTACTGTGAAAAAGATGTTGTTGCCACTATTCAATTGTTTAGGAAATATCAGTCAGAACCATTTATAGACGATGAGTTTATTCAAATAGCGTAAGTATTAAGTTTAACAAAATTTACCTTGAAAATTTAACGAATAAATAAAATAAATGAGCGGAATAAAACATGATTGGGAACGATTGTCTAATGAAGAAAGTAGGTTATTAAAAGAAGATTTGATCCTTTTTTTTTTAAATGAGTTAGATGAGGAAATTGGAGTCATAGCTGCTGAAAAAATCTTAAAAAATTTTCTAAAATCAGCCAGTAACAAATTATATAATAAAGGAATTGATGACGCAAAAAGAGCGGTTGAGAATCGACATGAGGAATTACAGTTTGACTTAGAAGATTTATTTAATCAATAAAATTGGAAGATTTAATCAATAAAATAAAAACCAGGCTAGACCTAACCTCAGAAGCAGAAGAATTTATTTATTTAATATCTAAAGAAAAAACACTTCCTAAAGGTGAAGTCTTAATTCGACAAGGACAAATTGTAAAGAAGACATTCTACGTCACATCAGGGTGCTTAAGATCGTACTGTATTGATAAAAACGGAAAGGAACACACCTTACTATTTGCAATTAAAGATTGGTGGATCAGTGACTTTATAGCCATTCATAACAATGAGTTCGCAACACTTACAGTAGAATGTCTTACCGAATCGAAGGTTATTGAATTCAATGCTAAAGAACTGGACGGGATTCATGCGCGTTTTCCTGAATTTGAACCCTATCAAAGACATAATTTAGAGCGCCATATAGTTAGTTTGCACAAGCGTATCTTGAATCAACTACAATTAAGTGCTGTCGAACGGTATGATTTATTCTTGAATCAATACCCTGACATAGAACAGCATACCCGAAATTTTCATATTGCATCTTATCTAGGTATTACACAACAAAGCTTGAGTCGTATTAGATTAGAAAAGGTAAAAAAATAGTTTTCTTACCATAGGATAATTTTTTCTCAAATTGCTCAACCTAAATTTGTATTAAATAAATTAATACAGAAATGAAAGCACTACAAATAGTAAAATATGGTAACATTGAAGACAGTCTAGTCTTTAATGAAGTTCACAAGCCGACAGTTCTAGTAAATGATGTACTTATAGAAATTCAGGCAGCCGCTATTAACCCTATAGATAAAAGTATTATCCTTGGAAACCTGCAAGGCCTGCTTCCAATACCATTGCCTAGTACCTCAGCTTATGACGTAAGTGGAATTGTTGTAGAGAAAGGAAATGAAGTTAGCAATTTTGAAATTGGTGACTTGGTATATTCAAGAGTCCCTCAAGAGCAAATGGGGACATTGGCTGAATATGTTGCTGTAAATAGTAATGCTGTTTCAAAAAAACCTAGTAATATTTCATTCGAAAAAGCAGCAGGGTTACCATTGGCAGGCCTAACCGCTTTACAATCTTTAGAATACGCAGGTATTAAAGAGAATGATAAAGTGCTGATACATGCAGGTTCTGGTGGTGTTGGCAGCTTTGCAGTTCAGTATGCTAAAGCAAAAGGAGCATATGTTTATACAACCACAAGCACAAGCAATGTAAAATGGGTCAAAGAGCTTGGTGCAGATAGAGTAATTGATTACAAAACTGAAGATTATAAAAGTATTGCCAAAGATGTAGATGTTGTCTTTGACACACTTGGTAAAAACTATTCGCTCGAATCTTTTGAAGTTGTCAAAACAGGTGGAATAGTGGTTAGTGTTGTTGGGCCATTGGATGAAGCGAGTGCGAAAATGTTTGGCATGGCCGATTATAAATTACCAGAAGAATTGGCTAACGCAAGCAATGAAAAAAACGCTGAATACAAATTCATCTTTATGCATCCAAATGGTGAACATTTAAATGAAATAAAATCATTGGTTGAAGATGGGAAAATCAAACCAATTATTGATAAAGTGTATCCATTTGCTGAAAGCGTGCAGGCTTTCACAAACCTTGCAACAGGCAGAGCAAAAGGAAAAATTGTAATTAAAATCATTTAAATATTATTCTAATAAAAATTAAAATCATGATAAAAAAAATATTACTTGGACTTACGAGTGTGATTGCACTTGCATTTTTTATTCTCTATTTTATGGCTCAACCAAATTTAGAAGAGGACGGTTCATATACCCCATCAAGTTTAGCCTTAAAATTAGGAACTGTTCTTGTATCAGACTATGAAGAAATCAAATACACAAAATACGAAGGTGATAAGTCTAAAATTCTAGTAATCTTCACCGAAAATAAGAACTTAGAAATGAAAAATGGTAAATTGTTTTCTACTGGAAATCATCCTATAGAAGCATTAGTGCCTATGTTACATCTAAAAAATGCTGGTTTCGATTTTCAAATTGTAACACCAAATGGTAAGCCTGTAGTTTTTGAAATGTGGGCTTTCCCAAATGAAGACAAAAATGTAAAAGCTATTTATGCGGAATATAAGTCAGTGTTTGAGAACCCAGGAAAGTTGTCAGATTTTACAGCTAACTCATTTGTAAATGATAGTGCCTATGCCGCTGTTTTTATCCCTGGTGGACATGGTGCTATGATTGGCATTCCTGAAGATAAAAATGTAGGTAAAACTTTAAAATGGGCGCATGATAATAATTTATTTACCATTACACTTTGTCACGGACCGGGTTCGTTGTTGTCAACAACATTGGAAAATCAAGAATTCACCTATAAGGGATACAAAATGGCTGTATTTCCTGATGCTGTGGACGAAATGACTCCAATGGTGGGGTATTTACCAGGACATATGAAAGCAGGCGTGAGTGAAAGATTGACAAATTTAGGAGCAATTATTGTAAATTCTGAGTCGGATAATACAACAGTTAGAGATAGAAATTTAATAACTGGCGCAAGCCCACTAGCGTCTAATGATTTAGGGAAACTTGCTGCTGAAACTTTATTGAGCGAGCTCAATAAATAAACCTATAATAATGATTTATAAAATTAAAAAATTGGGGTTTGTTTTCCTTTCTATGATTGGAATGATAGTTCTTTTCATAACTCTTGTTGGAATTGGTAATTATTTTCAAAGTATTGATTTACATATTGTAGGGAACATTTTTATGCTTCTGTTTCCAGTAGCTGTATATTTTGCTGTAAAGATTTTCAATAAAAGGATTAACAAATTAAATAGTAAAACCTACGGCTTTGGATTCAATAAATTTGCCTCAACTTTTTTACTGGGGGTTGGTTTTGCATTGGGATTACAGACATTTATTTTATTAATTTCAAATCTTTTCTTTTGAATTGAAATTGAATTTAACGGATTTAAAAACGATTTTGAAAAACCTCTCTTAAATCTATTTACTACATTAATACTTGTAGGGGTGTGGGAAGAGTTTTATTTTAGGGGACTGGTCTTCAACACTTTTTTAAAACCTTCTTTTGGTTTTCACCCCTCCGCTTTAATTTCTTCATTACTTTTTTCTATAGTTCACTGGCTTAGTTTTGACATGGCTGAAACCTCTTGGCTTTGGTACTTAGGTATTGTGTTTGTAGGCTATTTACTTGTGTTTATTTATTCCTATACCAAGTCTATCTGGTCTGTAGTTTCCTTTCATTTTATATGGAATTTCATGACATATCTAATGGATAATAGAGAAAATGAAATTGGTTTTTTTGAAGTGTCAAATTACATAGAACATTCAAAAAAGATTGATGAAATAACTGTTGTTTGCTTAGGATTGATTTTAGGAATTGTTTTTTCTCTATCAAAAAAGGGCAGATTTTACGATAAGATTAATGCATTTGAAAATCTAATAACTACTAATAACAATTTATTGAAAAAATAACATAAATAGGTTTAATTTCAAGTGCTTCAACCCTTGTTGGAATTAAACAGTTTCTAGAATTCTTTAAAACAGTAGTAAAATTACCGTTACTTTACAATATGGATAGTTTTGGAGATTTTAAAATTAAAAAACAATTAAAAAATGCCGTTGAAGATTTAGGAATTACAAAACCTACACCAATTCAAAAAGAATCCTACTCACCTATCCTTGCTGGAGCAGATTTTGTTGGAATTGCACAAACTGGAACAGGAAAAACTTTTGCTTATTTACTTCCTATTTTACAAGATTTAAAATTTTCTGACCAACCTCATCCTAGAGTCTTAATTTTAGCGCCAACAAGAGAATTGGTTATCCAAATTGTAGAAGAAATAGAAAAATTAGTTCAATATTTAAGTGTTAGAGTTACTGGTGTTTACGGAGGAAGCAATAATATTAACAGACAAAAAATTGCGGTAAGTCATGGGTTAGATATTATTGTGGGTACACCCAGAAGGCTTTACGACTTAGCTATTTCAAATGTACTTCGCTTAAAAGCAATTAAAAAATTAGTAATTGATGAAGTTGATATCATGCTGGACTTTGGTTACAAAACACAGCTTAAAAATATATTCGAACGCCTACCTACAAAACGTCAAAACATACTTTTTTCTGCCACTATGACTACCTATGTGGATTTGTTAATGAATGACTTTTTAATTAATCCTGTAAAAAAAACAGTATCATTAAGTGGCACTCCTCTTAAAAATATTCGACAAGAATCCTATTGTGTACCCAACTTCTACACAAAAGCCAACTTATTAAACCATATCTTGGAAGACAAAGAGCTACACCAAAAAGTACTGGTTTTTGTAGCTACTAAAATCGGTGCCGATAAATTATTTGAAGTACTAAATTTTCCGGATGATACTTCAGTTATACATGCAAAAAAAGAACAAAACTATCGAACCAAGTCTATTGAGAAATTTGAAAATGGAATTAGTAGAATTTTAATTGCTACCGATGTGATTGCTCGAGGTATAGATATTGATAAGATTAGTACAGTCATAAGCTTTGATACTCCTCACTATCCTGAAAATTATATCCATAGAATTGGACGAACTGGTAGGGCGCAACAAAAAGGGAAAGCAATACTTTTTTACAAGGAAAAAGAGATGGGTTTAAAAGAAAGCATTGAGAATTTAATGAACTACCCTATCCCTTTAATAGAGTTCCCTAAAAATGTTGAAATTAGTACCGAACTAACCGATGAAGAAAAAGATAAACCCTTAGATCAACAAAGAATTTTTGATGAAAAACCCGAAAATAATTTTACAACAGATTCTGTAGGAGAACATGTGAAATCTGCTAAAAATAGCAAGCCAAAGACAGAGAGAAAAAGCTATAAAAAAACCATTAAAGAAAAATATAAAAAACCATTGCGAAGGGGTGATAAAATTCAAAATAAAAAAAAGAAAAATAAAAAACGCTAATTACCTATCAATAAAATTAACCGTTAATTTTTAGTTCTAATTCTATTTTATGCCCTTATAATATCCCAACAAAAGCTATTGAAGTAAAGGTTTTTTTTTAACTTGAGATCACTTATGAAAAAATACATTTTTTGTTCTTGTTTAATTATAGTCACCTCTATTTTTCAAATAAACATCATCTACTCACAGTCACCTCAGCATAATTGCGGACAACATAAAGTTTTAAAAGAACTTTTAAAAGACAGCGATTTTAAAGCCTATTACGATCAAGAACAAAGGGCGTTATCATCCACCACCCAGTCTGCAATAGCAAAAAGTGGAATCGTTTATAAAATCCCTGTAGTTTTTCATATTATTCATAATAACGGTGTGGAAAAAATTGACAGAAGTCAAGTCTTGGATGCGCTGCAAATTTTAAACCGCGACTTAAGAGCTCTAAGAGCAGATACTGCCAGTGTAGATTCTATTTTTAAACCCCTTATAGCTGATATAGAGGTGGAATTTGTTTTAGCAACAAAAGCTCCTGACGGAACCTGTTTCAGCGGAATTACCATGACTGAAAGTCCTTATTCTTACAACAACGGAGACATTAATGGCTCCGATCAAGTAGATGATATTATGATGTACAATGATGTATATCAAGGTAACTGGCCTGGAAATCAATACTTAAATGTATTTGTTTGTGGAGCAGTTGGAACTGGAATAGCTGGATACACATATTATCCTTCAGGATTTTTTGGGAATACCATGAATAATGGTGTTTGGCTTAGACACGATTATTGTGGAAGTATTGGAACCGCTAACCCTTCTGCAAGTAAAACATTTGTCCATGAAATTGGTCATTGGTTAAACCTTCCACACACCTGGGGCAGCACCAATGAACCTGGATTAGCTTCTAATTGTAGCTCTGACGATGGAGTTTTAGACACGCCAAACACAATTGGCTCTCAATGGTGTAATTACAATGAAACCACCTGCGGTTCAGTTGCTAATATTGAAAATCATATGGAATACAGCCCCTGTAGAAAAATGTTTACTCTGGGACAAAAAGCTAGAATGCGAACAGCATTAACTTCTAGTACTGGAGGAAGATCTAATTTAATTACCCCAGCCAATCATTTTGCAACTGGTATAGATACGGTAGCACCATTTTGCAAGGCTGATTTTTTTGCCAATAGATATATTACATGTTCTGGAGATAGCCTATATTTTCAAGACTACTCCTACCACAATCCTATTTCTTGGAACTGGTTTTTTGAAGGAGGTAGTCCAGATTCATCGGCTTTAGAAAATACCTTTGCTTATTACCCTTCGCCGGGTGTTTATGATGTTTCTTTAACTGCTTCTGGGGACAGTACGACTTTCTTGACCGAATTAAAAAACGATGCCATTATTGTAATGGATTATAACGGGGAACAACTTCCATTTTATGAAGGTTTTGAAAATATAAATTTTAATTCACCTGATTGGATTTCTAATGTTGGTAACTGGAGTATTACTGATGAAACTTCTTACAGTGGTCAATATTGTCTAAAATTAGAAAATAATGGTGTCGCTGAGGGAACGAAGCATATCCTGGAAAGTAAAACTTATGACTTGTCCGATTCTGCTAGAGCTTATTTCAATTTTAAATATGCCTTTGCAAGAAAAAATACCTCTAATAATGATTACTTAAAAATTCTAGCCTCTACAGATTGTGGAAAAACTTGGTCGGTGAGAAAAGTCATTCAATACAGTCAGCTGCTGACTGCTCCTGATCAAAATAATTTTATTCCATCTTCTTTAGTAGAATGGAAAGAAGCATCTGTTAATAGTATTTTAGGGCCCTTTTGCGTTGAAAATTTTAGATTTAAAATGGAGTTTGTCTCTGGAGGAGGAAATAACCTATATATAGATAATATAAATATTTCTTACGAAAATACTACTGGTATTGAAACTATTAATAATGCCATCGTTTCTATATATCCCAACCCTACTAAAACCCAACTCACTGTTCATTCTAGTAAGTTGTTCTCTAAAGTTAGAATTATTGATATAATGGGTAAAGAGGTATTTACAAAAAGCATAGATCTTACAAAAAATCTAATTATTAATACTTCTAACCTTGACAACGGCTACTACTCTATTCAGCTTTTACAAAATAATCGAACAGTATCACATTCGTTTTTAAAAACTAATTAATAAGTTTAAAGTCTATTTGTCGCTTGTGCAAGTCTGCTTTTTTAACAATTACTTTAATTTCTTGCCCTAGTTTAAAGCTTTTTCTAGTATTGTGTCCCATTATTAATTTAAGCTCGTTATCGTAATAATATTGATCGTCTTTAATACTATTTAAAGGAATCATTCCCTCACACTTATTTTCATCTAACTCAACATATATTCCCCAGTCAGTAAGACCAGAAATAACCCCACTAAATTGTTCACCTATTTTCTCTCCTAAGAAAAGAACTTGCATATACTTAATGGAGGCTCTCTCGGCATCAACTGCTTGTTTTTCCATTTTAGAAATATGATTACAAGTGTGTTCTAATTGCTCTTTAGAATGCGCTTGTTTATTATCTAAGGCATTATATAATTTTCGATGAACAATTAAGTCTGCATACCTTCTAATGGGTGAAGTGAAATGAGTATAGTACTGAAATGCTAAACCGTAATGGCCAATGTTATCAGAGCTGTATACTGCTTTGGACATTGATCGAATAACCATAGGGGCAATTAGGTGCAATTCTTTTTTTTCCTTAGCTTTTTTCATTACCTCATTTAAAGAAAAAGAAATAGGCTTGTTCTTAACTCTAATTAACTCATAGCCCATAGCGCTAAGATAAATTTTTAGGTCGTTTAATTTTTCTTCATTCGGGTCGTCGTGAATTCTATAAATAAACGGAGCAATAAGTTTATTTTTTTGAGGTTTCCCCATTCGCATTGCTACGTGCTGATTCGCTAAAAGCATAAATTCTTCGATAAGTTGATGGGCTTCTTTCGATACTTTAATGAATGTTCCAACTGGAAATCCTTCATCGTTCAATTGAAACCTAACTTCAGAACTTTCTATGTTCAAAGCTCCGTTATTCAATCGTTTTTTTCTTACCGTTTTAGCTATTGTATTAAGAATAGTAACTTCATTTGAAAAATCGTGCTTTTTCCCTTCAATAAGCTCTTGTGCCTGCTCGTAAGTAAACCTCTGATTAGAGTGAATAACTGTTTTACCAAACCAAGTGTCTTTTATTTCTCCATTAATGTTGATTTTGAAAACCACTGAAAAGGTTAATTTGTCTTCTTTGGGTCTAAGTGAACAAAGCTCGTTACTTAATTTTTCTGGTAACATTGGTATTACTCTGTCGACTAGATAAACACTATTTCCTCTTTGAAAAGCTTCGTTATCAATAACAGATTTTTCTTTTACAAAGTGCCCCACGTCCGCTATATGAACACCTACTTCAAAAAGTTCTTCATCAATTTTTTTAAAACTAAGTGCATCGTCAAAATCTTTAGCATCTGCTGGATCTATTGTAAAAGTGGTGGTTCCCCTAAAATCTTTTCTTTTAAGTGCTTCTTTGTTGTAATCTGGCATCTCGACAGACTCCAAATCTTTTAAAACAGGGGATAAAAACTTCATAGGAAACCCGAACTCAGATAAAATAGAATTCATTTCAACGTTTAATTCTCCTGGATTTCCAATAACTTCAATTACAGCCCCCTGTGGACTTTTTACATTTTTTGGCCAAGAGAGAAATTTCACTTTAACTTTTTGACCATTCTTAGCACCATTCAAATGTTTTTTTTCAATGAAAAAATGTGTTTTTACCGCTCTATCATCCGGAATAAAAAAACAGAAGTTTTGGGATACTTCTAATACCCCTATGTATTCTTTTTTAACTCTTTCTAAAATTTTAACAATTCTTCCTTCTTCTTTTCCTTTATAATTAGTGCTCTTCACTAAAACTTTGTCCCCATTTAGTGCATTTTTTAAATTAGTTGGATGAATATAAATGTCCTTTTCTAATTTAGGTGAGATAAAATATCCTCCGCCTTTACTAACTATTTGAATATGTCCCTCTTGCTCTAGGTTTGCTGTTTTAATTTGATATTTGCCTCTCGAATGTTCTTCTAGAATTCCATTTTTAGCCAATTGAGCTAGAAGTGTAACAATTCTCTTTCTTACAAAAGGATCTTTTACAGCTAAAACTGCTGCTATTTGTTTGTAATTGTACGTATGTTCGGGATGAGTTCTGGTAATAGCTAAAATACGCTCAGAGAGCTCACGATCTTTCATAAGATGTTATAAATACATTAAGTATTGTTGTTCTTTTCTTTAATTTCTATCGTCTTTATTTCATCTAGAACATCATTAGCTTCTTTTGTTTTTTTGTCGCTTGCCGTTCTGTCGGAATGAGACAGTTTGTATGCTTCTTCCGTTAAGGATTTATACTTTTTTAATAACGTTTCTTTTTCTGATTTTTTCTTAAAAAGGCCAAACATAAATTTGAATTAATGGACTCAAAACTAATTCTATTTATAGAGTATACCAAAGATTCATTATAAAACTAGAGTTTATAAAAAAATCATTGAACGTAATTTCATATTTTTAAATCGATTCCGTGAGGGTCTAGCTCAAATTTTCTAACTTGAAAAAGAATCAATTTTCATGATAAAAAAAATAGAACATATTGGTATAGCTTCTAAAAACATCGATGAATCCCTAACTGTTTTCGATAAATTACTGGGTCGCTCTACTTACAAAACTGAAAAGGTAGCTTCTGAAGGGGTGAAAACTCATTTTTATAAAGTCGGAGAAAGTAAAATAGAATTATTAGAAGCTACTTCTGAAAAGAGTCCAATTAGTAATTTTATTTCAAAAAAAGGAGAAGGAATGCATCACTTGGCGCTCTACGTTGATAATATTTATACTGAGCTGGAAAGGTTAAATAGTCTAGGTTTTGAAGCCATTGGAGAGGTGAAAAAAGGTGCTGATAATAAATTAAT
>Ga0206677_10001256_pt1 | contig 23596 bp, 23 predicted proteins | sample M130m12015metaG_FD_155475 | JGI IMG/M metagenome (GOLD analysis project Ga0206677, IMG submission 155475) | Ammonia-oxidizing marine archaeal communities from Monterey Bay, California, United States - M1 30m 12015 | ecosystem: Environmental > Aquatic > Marine > Intertidal zone | place: USA...
TAGAAGATGCAGGACTTGCAGAGCTAAACATCTTGGATGGTGTTGGTGTAGAAAAGTTTGCTGAACATGCTTTTAACAAAGCACAAGAACTTGTAAGCGAAATGAGCAACGGACGTTGTTGGGTTGTTAGCTGTGAGTGTGCAGAGCATGGAGCAAACAGCGCAATCTATGAACAATAACTATGTAGCATGTTTAAAATGGGGAGATAAGTATTCTCCTGATTATGTAAATAGATTACATAGCATGGTTAGTAGGCATTGTACTATTGACCATGAATTTATTTGTTTTACAGAAAACACAACCGGGTTAAATAAAAATATAACAACAATGCCACTGCCAAAAATACGTACACAAGGCTGGTGGTTCAAGCCTATGTTTGTTGGTAATGAATTAGGATTGCGTGGAACACTTTTATTTTTAGATTTAGATGTAATAGTGTTTAACAACATTAATAAATTATTCAAGCACGATCCAGACAAGTTTTTAATTTGTAGAGATTTTAATCGTAGTATTAGACACAATTGGGATAGAATGAACAGCAGTGTGTTTAGAACTCCAATTGGAAAATATGATGCAAAATGGCAACATTTTAAAAACAACATTAATGCCGAAACAGCACGTTTTAAAGGCGACCAAGATTGGATGTTTCAACACATACGAGATCATCAGTTTTGGCCAGACGAATGGGTAATGAGCTACAAATGGGAAATGCGAGACAGACGTGATTTAGCTATAGATTCAAAAACACGCAAACGTAATTTTACAGTTGATGCACCTCCGAGGATAAAACCTAACACTAGCATTGCAGTGTTTCATGGAGATCCTAACCCAGGAGATGCAAATGACAGTTGGGTAAAGGAACATTGGCAATGACAACAACTAACATTTATGTAGTACATACCTACAATAAAACTAAACAACAATCAAACTATAGATATCACGGAGTTTATAGCAGTAAAGAACTTGCTGATGCTGCGGGTAAAGAATACTGCGAAACATGGGGCGAAGATACACTATGTCATACAGTAAATATAAGTGCATTGGATGATATCATTAATGGTGTACACAAGAGTGAGCTTTAGGTGTTGACAACTGCTACACTCTGTAGTATAGTTATAGCATGATTAGAACTTATATGATGTATGCAGGTCTTACTTTTCTCGGCTACGAGTACGGCGAGACCGAAGAAGCAGTGGTTTTTAGGACTGTGGGCAAGTTTGGTCCTCCTCAAAACTGGAACGAAACAGAATACAAGGCACAACTTATCAAGGTGCCAGAACTGGAAAAGGTATGAACGATTTGAAATTTACAACATGCGGTGATTATCTTGCTGATCAGCAAGTGACCAAGCGCATTGGCTTTGCCTGTAAATATCTACACTACAAACAGAATCAACCTAAGAAACTGCTAGAAGAACTACAACGTCCACTTACTGAACGCAGTACTACAGTAGCATGGCTAAATAGACAAACAAGAGATGTTGCTGAAGAACGCATGTGGGACATTATGGTACACAATGCAGCGGCAGCTAAGAGGTTAGTAGAGTATGTGGGAAGCCTTCCTCCAGAACTTAGAATGGTCCGACTGGGTAGTAATCAACTTCCTTGTTATACCCAGCGTGACTGGAGTTATTTTTGGCAGCGTCCTGACGTTATTGCATATGGTGAAAGAGAATATGCAAAAGTCGGTGAAGCGGCAAGAGCCCTTGATGTGCGACTATCGATGCATCCAGGACAATTCTGCGTACTCGCAAGTGACAATGACGAAATAGTAGAACGGAGCATAGAAGAATTTGAATATCACGCCACTCTCATACGGTGGATGGGCTACGGCAAGTCCTTCCAAGACTTCAAGAACAACGTACACATCAGCGGCCGCAAAGGTCCAGCCGGTATCCGCGACTCGCTTAAACGTCTCTCGCCAGAAGCAAGAAACACTATTACAATCGAAAACGACGAAAACAAATGGGGTCTCGAACACACGCTTGAGCTTGCAGACGATCTCGCTTTGGTGCTAGACATACATCACCATTGGTGCAATACTAGAGGAGAATATATTCAACCCGATGACGACAGAATTAATCGTATTATTGACAGCTGGCGTGGTGTTAGGCCTGCTATGCATTATAGTGTTAGCAGAGAAGATCTTCTTACCGGTCACTCAGAAACAGAAAAACCGGACTTTGCGGCGCTTGAAGAACAAGGATTCAAAAAAGGCAAACTAAGAGCACACAGTGATTATTGCTGGAACAGTGCTGTTAATGAATGGGCGCTGTCGCACTGGCAGTGGGCTGACATTATGGTAGAAGCTAAGATGAAGAACTTGGCTAGTGGACAACTGTACAGCATGACTGAAGAGTCAAAACAAATGGCAGCATAAATACAGCATGAACTTAGCAAAGATGTACGGAGCACAATCTCCGCAGACCATTACAAAAGATAAAAATCCTAACCGTGTACTTGGCGGCCTAAAAGGCGCAGGTGTTAATAGTTTTACAATGCTAGGTGAGGATGAGCAAGAAAAACAAATTCCAACATATGCTTATGTACAAGCCTTGGAAGAAAAAATCAGGCGTTTAGAACAAACAATGCTTGAACAAGACAAACACATTAGGAAGATGAGAAATGATCAAAGAATGGATAGACAAACGGCTGAAAGAACGTTCAACCGTTGATGGAGTACTAATGGTTGCAGCAGGCGCCGCAATCATTATTTTTTCACCTTTAACTAAACTAATTGCTTACGGTGCTATTGCATATGGTGCATACACTATTTGGCGCAATTAAAGTTTACTAATAGGTATATTACTGCTGGCACTCATGCTCCAAACTTGTTTGGCTGCTACGCCTCTTTGTTGTGCAAATACTTTAGCATCGCAGCTTTCGCATACGTGAAAGTAGTTGTTGTTTAATCGTTTAGGATCCATGCTTCCACGTGGACGAACAAACTCATTATCACAAGCATCGCATCGCAATACAACCATTGTTTTTTTACGGCAATAGTTGTGTTGCTTTCCAAGTTTACTACGGCGCATATGCCAAGTATCAATCAAATATTCTTTTATATACATAACTATATTTACATAAAGATTATAAAATACAACGATAAATATTAGAAAGGAACACTATGAGCATACTTACTTTAACATCAGCAGCAGAGAAACAAATCGATCTTCTAAGCGAAGAAAACGACTGCTATGGCATTACACTCAACATCAAAGGCGGCGGATGTGCTGGATTTGAATATGAATGGGGTACAGTTGCAACACCTGAAGATTTAGTAGCAGATGACGAAGTAGTAAAGACAGCAAACGGATGTGCGTTTGTAGTAGGAGCACATAGTTTAATGTTTTTAATTGGCACTGAAGTAGATTATGTAAAAAGTCTAGTTGGTGCTAACTTTGAGATTAACAATCCAAATGCGCAAAGTAGTTGTGGCTGCGGCGTAAGTGTTAATTTTGATATGGATAATTTAGTACCACAGTTTTAAAGGAAGTTTAAATGGCAAAAAAAGAAGTTGATATTGGTATCGAGGGCAATGACGGCACAGGCGATAGTATTCGCGAAAGTTTTCGTAAGGTAAATGATAATTTTACAGAACTATATGCTGTATTTGGTTTAGGCGGTAGTATATCGTTTAAAAATATTGACGACACTCCAGATAGTTATTTAGGTAATGCTGGTGGAATAGTAGCAGTCAACAGTACTGAAACTGGAATGGGCTTTTATAAGTACATCAGTGATGCGTTAGATAATGCAGATACACGTAGTGCAGGCAGAATCAACAACAGTGTTGTTGTAGAGTTTGACGATGTTGATCCATCAACTCCTGACCAAAGTGGAACAGTTAAGATTATTATCAATGATCCACATATTGAAAGAGATCCAGATCCACGTATTACTGCTCCGGCTGATTTCCAAGGGGTGCCTGCTTACAGTGTTTCATTAAACAACGACTTGCGTAATACCAGCGGTACTGGTGCTGATATAAACACATTAGTGACTGATTGGAATACAACACATACTACACAGCCATCTATTACAACTGAAAACATTATTCCTACTATTGGCTACAACAATGATTCGTATGTAAATCTTACTGGCGATACTATGACAGGTGCGCTAGAAGTTCCTGCGGGTGCAAGTGGAGCACAAGTTCCTCGCACAGAAGAAGTAATAACTAGAGCAGGCAGTGAAGTCAACAGACGTATGTTGGACACACTTTATTTGGCAGATCATCCTAATCCAATTGAAGGCTTTGGTACACCTAACGGTAAAGATGATTTGCAGGCTGTCACAAAACTTTATGTAGACACTCAAGGTTATAGTAGTGCAACCAATATCTATGTTGCAACCAACGGAAACGATGAGCAAACAAGTACTCCTGCAGGACAAGAAGGCAGAGCACCGCAGTACTCATATAAAACTATTAATGCTGCAATGCGCAGAGCAGAAGAGATTATTGATTCAACTCCGTTTGAACCTGGACCATATGTACAAACTGTGACTTATGACCAACAGTCTACTAACACAACAGTTAGTGCTAGGTCGGGTTATATAAGTTGGGCTGCTGGAGTTGAGACAACAGCAAGCACTCTAATAGATGATAATATAAACAGTTTACAAGAAGATGTGCAAGAATATGTTGCAACAAACTATCCAGATTTAACCTACGAGATTGATATTTGTAAAAGAGATGTTGATCTTATTGTCGATAGTGTCAGACTTGATGTGCTTGCAGGTGCAACTGTAAACTATTTGTCACGCTGGGCAGGACTAAGATATAATGCAAACCCAAGTGCTGTTAAAGCAAAAACTGTACAATTAGAGGCAACGGTAGCTAGTATTGCATTAGTTCGTACAACAGTGCTTGGCCTGTTAGATAGTGAGTTATCACTAAGTGCAGGCGATCCAGTGTACGATGCATATGCTGATAGATTTACAGAAGTCATTAGTATTCTAAACGGCACACCTGTAGCCCTATCTGGTACAGGTACTGGTTATACATTTGATTTTTTAAATGGTACATATGACAGTGTTGATCAAGGTGTTGAAGGCAATAGTGATCTTATCGAAGGTAAAATTATTGTTGGTAAGACAAGTGGTGCAAAAGGTATTATTACCAACTACACAAGATCTGCAACAGGTACAACAGATAGAATTACAGTAGATTTAGTAGAACCTATTTTGTTTGAACTAGACGAAGAATTAGAATTTGGTAATTTAACAAGAAACAACCAAGTCACTGTACGTGTTGAGAGTGGAATCTATAATGAACACATGCCTATTAAACTTCCTGAAAATGTAAGTATTAAAGGCGACGAATTTAGACGAGTAGTTTTACGTCCAAAAGCAGGTGTATCACAAAGTAAGTGGGCAAATACTTATTTCTACAGAGATGCAGTAATTGATAACCTGCCTGCTGCTTATTCTCCTATTGAAACAATTGGAAGTATAAGTGCTGCTGATCCTTTAAGACAACAAGGTACTTACAATTTAGATAATGAACAATGGACAAGCAACGGTGACGGCGTTGAAGCTGAATTTACCGTAGTAGTAGATGGGTTTGGTGCAGTAAGTATTACAGCCACTAATTCAGGCGACGGCTTTATTGTAGGCGAAGTCATAACAATTAAAAATGATCAACTAGGAAGCGGCGCAGGTGCAGCTGATGTTTCCTTTACTATTACAGCTACTGGCGGTGGTACAACCTTTATACATCCTATCAACGGCAAAAACGGAAAATACGGATATCATTATGTGACAGACGCATCAAATGTTATTACTGTAGGCACAGATGCTGCTACCAATCCAGGTAAGTTTTCTCAAGCAGCTAGGTTGATTGAATTAAACAAAGATTTTATCATTGAAGAAACAATTGCTTACACAAATGTAAATTATCCTGCTCCAGGATTTATCTATAATGCAGATAAATGGCGTAGAGACTATGCATTAGTAATTGATGGAATACTAGCTGATTTGCGCACAGGCGGTAGAGAAAGTACTCTTACAAATCAAAAAGAATTTTTTACACGCACGGACACTGGACAGACTACTGAACGACTAGCAGTGACACAAAATTTAATTCCTATTATTGCTCATACGCTTACAAATGGCGATGTCAGTGCATATACACCTATAAGTGCAGAACCTGTTATAACAGATACAGATTACACACCAGAAACTGAAGCACAAACAAATGCTACAGCATTAGTAAATTGTATTGCATTTGCATTTGATGCTAGTTATAATCCTCCGTTGAACAACAACGAAATGGATGTTCTGCTGTGTAATGATGGTACAATTGTAAGAAACTTAACTGTACAAAGACATGGCGGCTTTATGATGGTACTTGATCCAGAAGGTCAAATCCTAACAAGATCGCCATATTGTCAAACAGGATCAAGCTTCTCGCAATCAAAAGGCACACGCAGAAACTTTGCAGGCGGCTTGTTTATTGACGGCTATGCTGGAAACATGCCAATTACAGTTGACACAGTAAATAGTGCATTTAATATTTCAGTAAGTTCGCCTGCAGGTGAAGGGTTGTTTATTAGAAAACCACCTACACCGTTTCCGTTCTTTTACGACGGCGCTCGTTATCAAGTTAATACAATTACAAACTACGATAAGTCAACAGGAACATGTACACTAGTTTTAGATGAAACAAGTAATGTTGCAGATCTTATAACTAGAGAAATTGATAGTATTACTAAAGGCAATCCAGGCATAATGACCTTTACAACTAATCATCCGTTCAGCGATGGTGATAGGCTTCAAATTAGTAATGTAAATGGCATGACACAAATCAACGGTGATACCGTTTTTGTAAAAACTACAGCTAATCCAAATGAAATTGAGTTGTACAATAATGTAGGTCTAACTGTTCCTACAAATACTCTCGGATATAGTACCTATACAGGTGGCGGTAATGCAGTGACACTTGCTGAAGGGCAAGGCTGGACAAGCGGCACAGGCGTTGATATCTTTGTACAAAGCGGCGGTAATAGATCAATGCTTGCAAACGACTTTACACAAATCAACGATTTAGGATTTGGTTGTCTTGCAATTAACAATGCGTTATCAGAACTTGTTAGTATGTTTACATACTACTGTCACACAGGTTATCTTGCAGCTGATGGTTCGCAGATACGTAGTATTGCTGGTAATAACAGTTATGGATTCTTTGGACTGGTTGCCGAAGGTGCAGATCCGGATGAAATAGCAACATCAGTAAATCTAGGTGCAAATATGGTATTCCCTGCTAAGACATTCAGAGCAGATGGATATTTAAATTTTGCAAGTGCAGTTCCAAGTGTAGGAACAGTAAGCAATGGTCAACAAATTGTGCAAGGTCTTATTGAAACAACTATTACCGGTATTACACAAGCGAGCCCTGCTGTGGTGACTACAAGTGCAGCTCATAATTTATCCGATGGCGACTTGATTACAATAAACGATGTAGTTGGAATGACTGAAGTAAACGGATTACAATATTATGTAGATGTACAATCACCGACAACATTTGATCTATACACAGATAGCGCACTATCGACTGCATATGATAGTACAACAAACACAGCATATAGCAGCGGCGGTGAAGGAGTTCGTGCAGCAAATGCTACGGCAACTGTTAGCTTCCAAGGCGAAGAAGATGGATCAGGTAATCCTACAAGAATTTATGTACATACAACTAGTGGTTCATTTAATACAACTAATAGATGTACAACTGCAACAAGTACAGACGTTGGTATTCCGACAGCAGTTGAAAACCTAGACACCGATGCCAAAGAAGGTTCGTTGTTTATGTATGCATACGACTTAGACGGCTTTCCAAATAATACAAGTGAAGTAGAAGTTTATCACGATGTGAATTTGTATCAACCTTACGAAATTACAAACGCAAGCGATGCAGGATTTACATTAAGCAGTTATGAAATTGATACTGCTACCGCAGTTGGTTTATCAGGAACGTATAGTGCAAACAATACAAAATTACAAATAAGTAAAATTCAACAAGGCGGCGGCACATATCAAGTTCGAATTGACGATCCTGGAACAGGTGCAACGATATCAGAAACTATTATCATACCTGGTAATTTGCTAGGTGGTGCTACACCGGCCAATGATGCTACAGTGACAATTACTGATGCAGACGGCGGATTAATAAATGCTGCAACCGTAAGTGGTACTCCAAGAGTTGACGATAGTACACCAATAAAAAGTGGTATTGTATATAGATTTAATTTTGGCACAGGACTAGAAGGAACTGCATCAAACGGCTTGCAGCAAGACACTTCACATGATACAAGTCTTGTTATAAGACACAAGCAAAACTTCTTACTTGATAACTTCCCAGGCGAAGATTTGCCAGTGCGTCCTAGTACAGCATTTCAGTTTGTAGACGACACAACAGATTTTACATATCGTACAATTGCATTTGGAGCAACCATAACAGATGGTGTGACAGTTGGCGCAGATCAAAAGATGGTGACCTTTGATTCAAACTTTAGATATATTGATCTTACTTTAGACAGAACTGGAGACGCACTACTAGATACCGAAAGTGCATTTTATACAGCGGCTACTATAAATCCAAACTATGTAGATATTATGTCATCGCCGACTCCGGCACTAAGTGGCACTATTACAATGGGTAATACAGCAGCAACAACAAGTACAGATGGTAGTAGATTCTTAGTAATCAGTCCTTTAGATACCACTGATGAAGAACGTATTCAAAACTATGATATGATCTTTACATGGGGCGGCAAGGTTCATCAAATTGTAGGCTATGCTGTATATGAATATCCAGCAGGTTCAGGAACAAGAGAAGTTGGTGTTATTGAAATTCAAGACCTAGCAGGAAGTGATGTTAACTTCCCTGCACTATCTGGAAGTGCATATGGTGGCCTTGCAGTAAGTTCAGTTATATCAGATGGGCTTGTACTCAAAGCAGGACTTGCAGAAGGCGAAGCAGCAGACATTACAGTGAACATTAGTACATGCCGTGCTACAGGACATGACATGCTTGATATTGGTACTGGTGGATTTAACACCAGCAACTATCCAGAACGTATTTACGGTGAACCGTTTGGTACAAGTGCAATTAGTACAAACGATGCTATTGACAGCGAAGGCTTTAATAGTTCTGCACAAGTACAAGAACGCAACAAAGGGCGTGTGTTTACTGTTATGACAGACCAAGACGGTTTCTTCCGTGTTGGTAGATTCTTTACAGTTGACCAAGGTACTGGTAGTGTCACATTTAATGCTGCACTTGTTCTAACAAACATTGACGGTATTGGATTCAAACGTGGTGTACGTGTAAACGAGTTCTCAAACGATGCTACATTTACAGATGCAAAAGGCGATGCAGTACCTACACAAACAGCAGTTGAAGGTTATCTTAATGCACGTTTAGGAAGAGATAGGTTTGGCGTAGAACTAACTACTGGACAGATTCCAACAGGTGGCGGATACTTGTTCAAGTTAGGTGATACAATGGATGGCACACTTAACATGGGCCTTAACAAACTTACTGGTCTTGCTGCACCTGATCCAGCACAAGGTAGTGATGCTGTTAACATACAATACTTTGAAGATAACACAGACGAGATTAATGATATCGGCGATGTCACTGTCACTGGCACAGGTACAGGAATACGAGGAGACTTGTTAGTATTCACAGGAACAGATCAAGATAGTGAAAACTGTAATGTAATTGGCGACATACAGATTACATACGATCCGTTAGCACCTAATCAAATTGAAATAGGGTTCAGTCCTGGTAGTATTGATAATAATGATATTAGTGCATCAGCAGCAATAGCGCAAAGCAAGTTGAACATGAATGCAGCAACTACTAGAGCAAACGCTAGTGGTATTACACAAGCTGATTTAGGACTTGCAAGTTTTGATAGTAGTAGCTTTACTGCTACAAACGGTTGGATTGAAATAACAGCCGGTGGGATTGTTAATGCTAAACTAGCAAACGACGGTATTACAATTGGTAGCACTGATGTTTCCTTAGGTGATACTATTACAGCACTAACAGGAATTACTACAATTAACCATACTGGTAATATTACAGGACCAGCAAACAGCGGCGCAGACAATGGCGTAAGCATTGGTAGTAATTCTAATAGGTACAACACAGTTTGGGCTACATCCTTTAATGGTACTGCTACAGAAGCACTTTATGCTGACCTTGCAGAGAACTATTTAGGAGATGCAGACTACGAGCCAGGAACAGTTCTAGTATTTGGTGGTGATGCAGAAGTCACAGTATGTACAGCAAAAGGTCAAACAAGTGCAGCAGGTGTAGTGACAACAAATCCAGCACACTTGATGAACAGTGCGCTACAAGGAGATCATGTAGTAGGATTAGCATTGCAAGGTAGAGTGCCTTGTAAAGTTATTGGCAAGGTTGCTAAAGGTGACATGCTTGTCACAAGTGCTGTACCAGGTTATGCTATTGTTAATAATGCGCCGGGCATCGGACAAGTTATTGGTAAAGCAGTTGGAACCAAAGACAGCGACGAACGTGGCATGGTTGAAGTAGTAGTAGGGAGAGTATAATGGCTAAGCAAGTAATCAACGTAGGAACAACAGCAAACAGCGGAGGGGGCGATCCCCTTCGCAATGCTATGGTTAAAATTAATGAAAATTTTACTGAAGTATATGCAGCAGATGCAACTTTTATTAGTTTAGCAACACTTAAAACAGAAGTAGCAGCAGCAACAGACTTTGCAGACTTCCAAGCACGAATAGCAGCATTATAATTAATGCGATAAATACGTATAACAATACAAGGACACGAGAATGGCAAACAGATTTCCACTAGTAGTAGACACAGATGATGCAAATAAGATCAAAGAAATACCGGTAGGTGATACACTTGATCTTGCAAACAGTGGTATTGCTAATCTTACTGAATTAAGTGTTGCAGGTTCATTAAGTAGTGCAACTTTAACTACTTCAGGATTGGCAACATTAGCTAGTCTACAAGTTGCAGGTGCAACTACATTAGGTGTCACTGATGTAGGAACTATTAATGCTACAAACATAAACTTAGGTGGTGAAGCATTTACTGGTGTGCCTATTCAATCAGATTGGACTGAAACAGATAACACTAGTCTAGCATTTATACAAAATAAACCAATAATTAGTAATACAGTAGATAGTATTAATGATATCGGCGATGTCGATACTGCCGCTGCAATAAATGGTTATTATTTAGAATACAACGGATTTGAATGGAAGGCAGTTCCAAATTCCGGCGGTGATACAGAATCTATACAAGATGCTATTTTTAGTGAAACAATAGCAGGCAGTCTTTCAATTGATGTAAATCCTCCAAGTGGTAGAGGTAGTTTAGACCTTGGCAAAACAAAGGGAGATGCCGGCTATGGCGAAATAAGTTATACGCCACCTAATGCACTTATTAAAGGACAGCAGGATGTAATCAGTGAACTAATAAATGATAGTGCCTATGTAAATGCAGCGTTCCTTACAGCAATTGACAGTGTCACAGGTAAGTATCTCAAAGGTTCGGATGTAATTGGATTTGGAAGAATCACTTCAACAGTTAATACAGGATCAGGACAGGCCGAACTTACATTTGACGAAACAGGATTAATAACCGAAGAAACTGATACCTTAGAAACAGTGACAGGAAGAGGTGCAAGTAGTAGTATAGCAATAGAAGCAGATGCATTTAATCAAGCACCTACAAGTACAAACACAAATACACTAAAAGATGTTAGTATAGAAACATTAGATATTTTAACAGGTATTACTGGTACAAACAGTACTATTGCTCTTACAAATGGTAATATTACTACAGGAGGTAATATACAAGCACAAGATATTACTGCAACACAAAACCTTAGTGCTGGATTTATTGTTGGTGCAGTAAACATTAGCAACACTACAGGTGATATGGAATTAACTGTACCCACTGGTAGTAGAATTGATATTACAGCAGGTAGACTTAGATTAGGATCAACTACAGGCGTACCAGCCAATCCAGAAATTGGAGAAATTATATTTGACGGAAGTACATTCTTTGCCTATGTTAATGACACAGACGGTGCAGGAACAGCTGGCGCAGTTGGATTTCCTAGTGTAAATAACCCATTTGGTTTACAATTACCACAAGTAGAAACAGGAGACGAGCCACTTCCTGCGGTTGAGGGTATGATGATATATAATCTTACAGATGATGAAGTACAAGTATATAAACCAACTGGGTGGACGTCAATAGGATAAGTTTCTGATAAATATATAAAACGGAGACTAGCATGGCAATTCAAACAATAAATGTAGGCGTTTTAGCGAACGACGGAACAGGCGACGATTTACGTGAAGCCTTTATTAAAGCTAATCAGAACTTTGATGATTTAGATTTACGTGTCGCTGGATTTACAGAAATTACAGCAAGCAACATAGGTAGCTCGGGTTATAGTGTTTTTGCTGAAAAAGTTGCAAACGATTTCCAATTTAGAAAACTATCTCCTGATCCTTTATTTGCAGAAACAATGAACATCAGAGTAAGCGATGATGGAACTACAATATATCTTAGTACACCGCAGAGTCAAAGCCGATTCACAGATGGAGTAGCAACTATTACAACACCTGTAGAACAACCAATATTTGTGACAGGTGAAGAGGGTGCTGTTGTAAGCGTAAATTCAGTAGGACCTGAAATTAGAGTTAGAGGTGTAATTTCCGGAGAAACAGCGCCACAACTTAGTGCAACATTAAATGCTGACAATAACGAAATAACAAATGTTGCGGCAATAAATGGCATTACAGCAAATCAACTTGCAGGTGTATTTACTTTTGATTTTGGCGATATTGATAATGATGCAACTAGTATTATTGATTTTATTATTAAAACATTAGATGTAGACTTTGGAAGCGATAGTGGCTTGTTTGCCGATGTCGGACCAAGTGTTGATTTTGGTTCTGCAGGAAGTGATAATTTTGCGGAAGGTGCATAAATGGCTTTACCTATTTGGACTAAACTTAACGGTGACTTAGCGAACGTCGAAGAACGTGTAGTCACAACAATACCTATTCCATTAGAATCTACAGATGGTATTACCTTAACTATATTATCTGGAGAAGTTCCTCCGGGATTGAGAATAGAAGATTATGCATTTGTAGGTACTCCTTTTGAAGTAGGCAAAACAACTGAATTTGAATTTGTAATTAGAGCTAGTAATGATACTGGTATTGCTGATAGAACCTTTACTATTACAGTAAACGGCGAAGACGCTCCTGTTTGGCAGACAGCTCCGGGTCCACTACCTTTAAAGAAAAGTTTTAGAAATCAATATTGGGTAGACACATTAAATACAGAATTTGGATTTAAACGTTCGGTAGATAGTACATGGATTGATCAAGATGTCACAATTTATGAAAACATACCTAGTAGAGAAACTGGTGCAAGTGGCGACTGGGCGTTTGTGACTTCTTTACAACAGGTTTGGTACAAAATAAATACCAGATGGTATAGAGCTAATGAAACACAATTACAAGGAGTATTTGGAGCAGGCTTTACTTTCAGTATTACAAATACTACTCCTAACCCTAACATTGATATTTTTTGGTTTAACACCAACAAAGATAACAATGGATTGGATTTAAGTTTAAAAAAATACAATGACGATACACAAGTATGGGCTTCGCAGAATTACACTGTAAGTAAGACTTCGCCTATATCACCATTTGATGAACAAGTTTGGGTGCAAATTTTTGATGATACATTTGACTTTATTATTAAAAGTTATAATGCTATTGAACGTACATGGGAAATTATTAACACATTAGTATATGGACCTACTCCTCCAGATAGACTCAACACTGCATTTTTTGTTTTAGACAGTGCTCCAGTAGACTTCCAATTGCAAGCAATTGATAGTGATTTACGAGCCGGCGAAGTGTTAAATTATTTTATTGCACAGGATGACGGAGAACTTCCTCCAGGGTTAACACTTAGTACAGATGGTAATATTAGTGGATTTGTTGATCCAATTTTAGGACTTGACTTAGATCAAGAAGCAGGATACGATGTTGATCCTTTTGATTCGGGTCCTAGTGATTTATTTGTAGTAGACGATAACGGATTTGATAGTTATTTTTATGACACTACATTTTATGGATTTGCAGAACGAACTAGATTACCAAAAAAATTAAACAGAAATTATACCTTTACAGTCACAGTCCAAGACGATACTAGTTTTAGTAAACGTGAGTTTAGTATTTACGTTGTTGGAGATGACTTTTTACGTTCTGATAACACAATAATGAAAGCAGCTACAGGATTATTTACAGCAGATAATACTTTCCTTAGAAATCCAATCTGGTTAACTCCTGGCAATCTAGGTGTAAAACGTGCAAATAATTATACTACATTATATCTAGATGTATACGATCCAAATGCATTGCTTGGAGAAATAAGTTATAACTTACAACCATTTAACGATGATGGTACTGAAAGTCTACTACCAGACGGATTAGTATTAGACGGACTGACAGGAGAATTGGCAGGTACTATTCCATATCAACCAGCAGTATCAAAAGAATATAGATTTACTGTTGAAGCACTAAGACAATTTATTGATACAAACGATGTAGAAGAAATCAACACAAGTGTTTACGAAGATACAATTAGTGGAAAAACACAACTTAAAATCCGTAAGATAAGTCAAAATATTACCGACGGTATAACTGACTTAGATAAACTTATATCACAAGAAATACAAATTGACAATTTGGGTTATGTAATTGAGTCTGTTAATTCAGATAATGAAGATTACGATATCTTAAATCTTGCACGTGAACTAGAACCGTCTTACAAATATAAAAGATTACGCACAGCATTTTCTAATGACGTAGGGCAAAATTACATCTATATTGTTGACTCATTGGATGGCCGAGAAGCAGCATGGAAAAACCGTAGTTTAAATTACAGCGACAGTGAACAATACCTATTGCAAGACAGTCCTACTGAAATTATTCCAGGAAGTACAACAGCAAAAATATGGCATAAGATGGTACGCTACACTATAACAGCAGCAGATAGTGCAGGAGATTTAGAATTTAATTTTAGTGCTATAGGATTAAACGATCCTGGTGACGAAGATTTAGGTAGTGCGTTAGAATCATGGCTACAAACGCAAGGAATTGACACAACTAATTTGTTCAAGTTAGTTAGATTAGAAGATAAACAAATAATATTTGATATACCAAGAAATGCAGTTATAGAATCTGTTATATTGAATCAAAATTTATTTGTCACAGACGATAGTGTTTTAGACAATGTAGAAATTAATAGAAGTTTACAATTTTTTAAAGTGTTTACTAATACACCATTACAAAGAAGTTTCTCGTTAAGTAATGTATTAAATAGCTTGTCTGGTGTCCAGCTCACACTAGGTGTTGCAGCACAAACATTGATAAAGAAGAAATTAAATGTAATTCAAAACGAAGCTGTAAGCACAATTAAAACATTTACACTAAATGTTATAGGTGAAGTAGAAAGTACTATTAATTGGATAACTGATGGCAACCTAGGCACACTGCCTGCTAACCGTCCTAGTTATGTAAAACTAGAAGCAACGACTACACTTGTGGGTGCAAATTTACGTTATGATTTTATAGATGGCAAATTACCAAACGGTTTAGAACTTAAAGCAGATGGCGAGATAACTGGTAAGCCTAACCAATTTCCAGACAGTAATGGATTGGGATTAACTGCACTTGATACACGAACCACAACATTCGACGGCGGAACAACTACATTAGATAGAGTGTATACGTTTAGAGTATTAGCAAGAGACAGATTTGGCTATAGTGCAGAAATAAAAGAATTCACAGTACGTATAACCGATACTGATGATAAAGTATACAGCAATGTGTTTATGAAACCATTTTTAAAACAAACACAAAAAACTGCATTCCTTAACTTTATAAATGATTATGATATTTTTAAACCTGAGTTTATATACAGACCGTATGACGAAAACTTTGGTGTACAAAAAGATCTAAGAACACTTGTATACGCAGGCATTGAAGCAAAAAGTATTAGAAACTTTGCGAGCAGTATTGCATTAAATCATGTGAGGAAAAACTTCTTCTTAGGAAATGTAAAAAGTGCTATTGCAAAAGTGCCAGGAACAAATGAAGTACTCTATGAAGTTGTATATGTAGAAATTTTAGATCCAGCACAGCCAAAAGTAGGAAACACAGCATTAAATGTAAGTACAAGAACTGCTACAAAACTATCAGTGAATGATGTTAAAATAGAAATCAAAGATGATACCACTGCATCAGAGGAAGGCGCAGAGTTATATAGTATAACAATGCGAGAAGGCGATCCTATAAGATTTGGCGCATTTGGAAATACTTTTGAAATTGTAGGTAGAGATGCAGTCTATGAAATTTTAGCAGCTGGCATTATTCCAATTACACTACAAACAGGAATAGTTGTTGCATTTAGACCAAGTGCTTCTACAAGTGCCAACAGCGGCGATTCGTTTAGATTTAGACCTAAAACAAATGTACTTACTGTAGACACTACAGGTGTACAAGCAAGTCAAAATCAAAATGTCAAACGTTGGATTAGCAACATTGGAAATATGCGAAAACGTATTAACGATATTGGAGCCAATGACAGAGAATTTTTACCGTTGTGGATGCGTAGTTCGCAGGAAGAGTTTGGCAACGAATTAGACTATGTGACAGCTATGCCACTGTGCTATGTAAAGCCAGGAACCGCAGAAACTGTAATAGAAAATATCATAAACAGTGCGTTTGACTTTAAGCAATTACAATACGATATTGATCGATATATTGTAGACAGAACAGAAGAATTAGATCAAGAACAATTCATAGTTTTTGGTAATTACAAATTAAACGTATAAATAATATACACTAGAGAGGAATTATAATGGCAAGCAACATTGTACCAGATACTATTGATGATGCATATCCGGTCGCAGGACAGGATAACGACTCGCAGGGTTTTAGAGATAACTTCAATACTATAAAAACAAACTTTACATATTCAAAACAAGAAATTGAGAATTTGCAAGATAATACTGCAAAAACAAATGAAGAAAATAATTTCTTTGAAAATGACTTGTTAAGATACAATAGTCGTCAGCAAACTCATGAACATGCAATTGTATCTGCATCTGTGACACAAGAACTTAGTTTTGAAAATGCACATCATTTTGAAGTCACACTACCAAACGATACAACTCTTACTCTAGTAGGTTGGCCAACAAATAATCAATATGCAGAAATGATAATGCAAATTTTCCACGACAGCGGATCGCCACGTGCAGTAGGATTTGCAGCCGAGTACAGTACAGGAATACCGAGTACATTACGTGTAGAAGATACTACAGAGTTTGGCGGTAGTGCAGCTATTGCAACTGATGCTGTAAATAATAAATGTCAACTAATTAAAGCATTTAGTTATGATAACGGTATTACAGTTTATCTACAACACATGGGAACATTTGTAGCAGCAGCATGATTCATCCTCACGAAAATAATATGAAAGATTATACAGATACAATGCTTGAGCAAAAATTGCTGAAGTTAAATCAAATGTATTTTATGACTGATAATCAAGATATGCGTCAACAAATGATATTACTCATCGATGGCTATAAATTAGAAATAGAGTCTCGTAGAGCAGCAGCTAGATTAAAACAAGAACAAGAACAACAAGATAATTCACTTGACGATTTAATCAATGTAAGTTAAAATAAGTGTATGCTTATGAAAACAGACAAACTCGGTATCCCACGGTTTACAAACAAAGACTTAGTTGATATGATCTATACTGGTCATGTGGACAAGTGTCATGTAGTTCTGTGTGAGCAATCAGATGATATAGATAAGTTCAATGCCGCTATGGAAGAACAAGGCTTTGACAAACTACAAAAGTATATTCCATTAGATGTAGATCAAAAGACTTTTGACGGTGTGTGTCAAGGTGAATGGTTTATGCCCAATGAATATAAGTCAATTAGTGTTGAACACTGGATATTTGCTAAACTACAAGAACATTTACAAGACTCAAACCCTACTATTGTAGAAAACACGAAAGAATGGGGTAGATGTCTTGATGAACTAGTTGCATTTGTAGATAGAGATATGATTAATCTTTTGAGATATATGATCTATCTCGTAGACTTTATGCGTGAGAATAATATTGTATGGGGTGTAGGACGTGGATCAAGTGTAGCAAGTTATGTGCTGTATTTGATAGGCGTGCATAGAATTGATAGTATTAAATACAATTTAGACTGGCGTGAATTCTTGAGATGAATATTTACTTGGTTCAAGCAAGTGATAATCATGGGCCCAATAAGTTTTTGCCACTGGCAATAGGCTATCAATGGTGCTATGGTAAAAACGACGATTGGACACTCAAAGATGTTCTTATAGAAAAAATAGAGCCCGAAGATTATGTAGCAACCATGCAGCAACCTGAACTAGTTGCTATGAGCAGTTATGTATGGAACTGGGAATACAATAGAGAACTTGCTAAACAAATTAAACGTAAGTTTAGACAATGTAAGATTATTACAGGCGGCCCGCAGATAAACAAATACGACCCAGACTTCTTTGACAAGCATCCTATGTTTGATGCGTTTATACACGGCGAAGGTGAAGAAGCATTTAAAAGCATATTAGCAGGTGATGACTGGACAACTATTCCAAACGTACAAACACTGTATCATATGCCTGAGCCGGCAGTGCGTAGAAAAAACATCAACAATATACCTTCACCTATATTGGAAGGATTCTACGAACCTATTATGGCAAAGTATCCTGCAGATACAATGTTTCAAGTCACTTGGGAAAGTTTGCGTGGCTGTCCTTATCATTGTAGTTTTTGTGACATAGGCGAAAGTTATTGGAACAAACTTACACTGTTTGACATGGAACGTTGCCGTGCAGAAATTGAATGGATGGGCAAGAATCGTATTGAGTATGTAAGTGTGTGCGACAGCAACTGGGGCATGTTAGATAGAGATCTTGAATTAACCGAACATGTTATCGCAACAAAGAAAAAATATGGCTATCCAATGTGGTGGGATGCAACATGGAGCAAAAACAATCTAGATAAAAACTATGCTATTGCTAAAGCAGCACACGACAGTGGTGAAAATGTATTTAAAGGCATTACAGTTGCACTACAAAGTTTCAATAAAAACACACTAGATATAGTTGAACGTTTTAACTTAGATTTTGATACACTAAAAACATACTTCGACAAATATCAAGAAGACGGTATTCCTACATACAGCGAATTGATTTGGCCATTACCCGGAGAAACATTTGACAGTTTAAAATCTGGCGTGCAACAACTTATTGATGCAGGACAGGATAACTATCTAATGATACATCCGCTGGTTGTGACAGACAACTCTCCAATGGGCAACAAAACATATCAACAGCAGCACGGATTAGATGTGCGTAAGATTGCACTAGATACAGTGTATTTAGGTGCTGACGAAAAGTATATTACAGAATACACAGACGTTGTGTATGCTACTGCAACAGCAGATCACGAAACTGTAATACAAGGACATTTGTACAGTTGGCTTGTAATATTAATGTACTACTACGGTTGGGGACATTATCTAGCAAAGTACATAAAAAATACACAAGGTGTAAACGAAACAGATTTATATCTACGTTTGTTTGAATGGATTAAGTCTAACAAGCATACATTTTTGTACAAAGAATATGCCGCAACTAAAAAGTGTTTTGAAGATGTATATGCAAAACGTGCGCTATGGGGCAGACAAGTATTAGGCGACGATGATATATTTTGGGAATACAAAGGTGCTAGTAGTATTAATATACACGAAAACAGATTTGACTTCCAAAGAGAAATGGAATGGTTTCTAAGTGAGAATTTTGCAGGTATAAATACTCGTGCGATTATGATGTGTAATTTATTAATGTGTAGAGATAGGGATATGGATTATCCTTTTGACATAAGAGTCGATAGAAAAGTTGCACAAGCAATGTATGGTATTAATGTTGATCGTGTAACTGTTGATCATCATGATAAAGGAAATACAGAAAATTATTTTAACACAGCATATCATTATCAGCGCAAAAACGGCTATTGGCGATGTTCAATATCCGAATTTTGGACTTGACAGATATCATAAGTAGTTGTAATATAAGTAAGGAGAAATAAATGCCAATGAAAAATAAGGGTCGTAAGACTTATAGAAGTATGCAAGGCAAAGTAGTTGACCTTGATTTATTGATTAAGCGCAACGAGCTAACTCCTGCTGTCGGCAATGCAAAAGTAAATGCTAGAGGTGATGAATTAGGACCAGGCGGAAGGATTGTAAAAAAACGTGAAGACGTAGTAAAAGAGTATTACAATCAAGAACCTGTTGCACATCAATCAAAAAAGAAAGATTTGTCTGAAGCAGAAGCAGCAACGTTAGATGAATTTGATAATGATCCTGTTCCTCCAAAACCTGCTCCTAAAGTTGAAGCAAAAAAGCCTGCTCCTAAAAAAGCAGAGCCTGCTAAAGTTCAAGAAGTAGAGGACGAATGGGTAGAAGACGAAAACGGCAATTTTGTAAAAAAAGGTGAATAATGAGTGAAGAAAGAATGGGCGGTGGCTTTAAAATTACGCCAAAGATTAAAGGTACACTAACGCCAATTAAAAATAGAGTAATTGTAAGTGATATGCACTTCGGTGAACAAATTACACGTAGTGGATTAATTATTACAGACGACGATGGTGGTACTAGAGGTATTTACCCACGTTGGGGTAAAGTACATTCTAAAGGTCCAGACAACAAAGATTCATACAATATAGGTGATTGGATTTTAGTTGAACACGGTCGTTGGACACGTGGTGTTAAGATAGACGACGGCACAGGTGAAGAAACACTACGCATGGTTGAAGCTGAAAGTATTTTAGCTTTTAGTAGTGAAAAACCAGATGATGTAAGAATTGGAGATGAAACATAATGACAAACCCATTTAAGGACGTAGCAAGATTTCAAAAGGCTTGTGATCAAAAAACAACTAGAGCAAACTACGCAATGTATCTCGATCTTATACGTGAAGAAGTAAGTGAACTAGAAGCAGCAGTAAAAGAAGACGACAGAATTGATCAATTGGATGCACTAATTGATATTCTTGTAGTGACTGTTGGAGCAATTCGTCAAGGTAAGTTTGACGGTGAAGGTGCCTGGAAAGAAGTAATGGATACAAACTTTGCTAAGATTGATCCAGACACAGGTAAAGTGCGCAAACGTGAAGACGGTAAAGTGCTAAAGCCAGAAGGTTGGCAAGCACCGCAGTTGGAACCATTTGTAAGATAAATATTACAAAGGAGAACTGCCGTGGATAAAAAAGCTATTACAAAGGCTATTATACGTAGTCAACATTGTCAACGAAATTGGGATTTGTCAAAACAAATACCACAAGAAGATTTAGAAGTTTTAGAAACGGCAGTATCTCAATGTCCTAGTAAACAAAACGTTGCATACTACAAAGCAATATTTGTGACAGACAGAGATAAAATCGAACGTATATACGAAACTACTGATGGCTTTGTCACAAACTTTCAAACAAATGAAACTGTGACTAACAGCCAGGTACTGGCAAACTTACTGATTGTATTTGCCGAGTCAAATGAAGAACCAAAAGAAAATATTTTTGGCGATATATTTGTTCCAAGCAAAGATTTAGAAAATCCAGAAGATTTGTTGAAAGACAAACACATGGCAGTAGGAATCGGCGCAGGGTATGCAAATATAACAGCAAGTATGTTAGGATATAGCACAGGCTGTTGTGCATGTTTTGATCCTGCACAAGTTGCAGAAATATTAGAAATTGATACACATGTACATTTGTTAATGGGCATAGGATACAAAGACGAAACTCGTCCTAGACGTGAACATCACGCAGAGGATTTTGTTTTTCCTACTAAGAAAAAACAAAACATACAAGTGGATAAATGCTAAACGGCAGAATACTTGACACAGGTAAAATACTAGTTCCAACTTTACAATGGTATATAAGCCATAGTTGCAACTTAACTTGTACTAATTGTAGTAATCTTAATAATTTTGCAATTAGTGGACACAACACCTATGACGACACAATTGCAAAAAATTGGGCAAATAAATTACATGTAAATGACTTTTGTATTATTGGCGGTGAGCCGTTTACAAATAATGATCTTAACACTTGGGCACTAGGCTTACGCAAGCATTTTACTTGCAGAGATTTCCGTATTGTCACAAATGGCACATTACTAAAAAAGTTTGCCCAAGATATACCAAAGTGGATTGAAAATGGCATTACCATAGAAGTAAGTTTGCACAGTGAAAATCATTTTGAACGTGCATTTGCAGACATTGACGAAATATTACAAGGCAAATATACTAGAACTACTAAACAACAACTACAAGACAGTGGCTGTATAAACCATATTGCCTGTGGCTATAAAGATGCTATAATGGTTGACAATTTTCCTGCGTTTGTTATAAATTACAAAACAAAATTTTATCCTTGGGGAGTACGTGGCGTAAAAGATAATGTATGGCAATTCTATGATAGTGATAAAGAATTAGCACACAGTAATTGTTGGCACAAAGATACTCCATATATATACGAAGGCAAGATGTACAAGTGCGGCACAATGGTCGGTGCTAAAGGATTTGTACAAAAATATAAAGTGCGAGACAAAGACAAAGAACTTGTAGATGCCTACAAGCCTATTGATATTATGAGCAATAATTTAGCAGAGCAAATACAAGATTTAAACAACAGCATACCGCAATGTACGTTATGTCCAAATAATAGCAAGACACTACAAAAAATTCAGCTTGACAAAAAGAAAATACTACCGTAATATAGTATAGTAAACAGATACGGAGTATACATGACTATTCACGCAATGATTGACCTTGAAACACTTGATGTCACACCACAAGCAACTGTACTCACAGTAGGTGGTGTAAAGTTTAATCCTTTAGACAACAGCGAACCGCATAGTGAATTTTATTACAAACTAGATTTAGATAGTCAAGACCGTAGTGTAAATGACGATACTATTGCTTGGTGGGGCCGGCAAGATCAAAAAGTGCAAGACGAAGCATTTGGCACCGAAGGCCGTGAGCACATTGATGTGTTCCTTGATAGCTTGCCCAAATGGATGGTAGGTGTTGATGTGCTGTGGGGACACGGCTATGGATTTGATATTACTATTATCGAAGACATGCTAAAACAACGTGGCAAACCTACGCCTTGGCAGTTTTGGCAAGTGCGTGATAGCCGCACACTATTCTCAATGGCAAAAGTAGATCCACGTAAAGCAATGCAAAGTGACTTACACAACGCACTAGCAGATGCTTACTTTCAAGCAAAAGGTGTACAAATGGTATACAATGAATTAGGAGTAAACAAATGACTGAAGGCCCATTCAAAAATGCATTCGAATCAGACGTAGAAGGAGTTATACGTAGGGAAATTGTAACGTATCGTATGAAGAACGGTATTATGACTAAAGAAAGTGC
>Ga0206677_10001260_pt1 | contig 23557 bp, 22 predicted proteins | sample M130m12015metaG_FD_155475 | JGI IMG/M metagenome (GOLD analysis project Ga0206677, IMG submission 155475) | Ammonia-oxidizing marine archaeal communities from Monterey Bay, California, United States - M1 30m 12015 | ecosystem: Environmental > Aquatic > Marine > Intertidal zone | place: USA...
ATACTAGTAAAGTAGGAAATCGAGACGGAAGTAAGTTGGTTGTGAGAGGTTGTTCCGTATAGAAAAGGTGTTCCACACTGTTAAAGTCAATTAAGACGTGGCATATAATCGTGAGGTGTGGATAGAAACCGAACAGAGAAGTACTTGAAATTTTTGACGAATTGGGAAAGTATGGTAAACGAATTTCTTTATGGTCACTACCTATTGACCTAGATAAAATTGGGGTAAGGCCTCACTAGAAGGACACGGTGTAAAGAATTGGGTTAATCCCCAAGACATTGAACGATTAGAGTTAACTTTGAAGGAAAGGATAATAAGGCATGATTCGGAAAGATGCAGTCCCAATTTAAAGACAAAAAAAAGGGTCTCGAAAGACCCTTTTAAATGAACTACTAAAATTCTTACAGAATGTTAGAAACTGCCATTTTTCTGAAGTACTGGTTAGTACCTGCAGAAGCAAGACCATTTGGTGGTGTTGAACCAACAAAAGGATTACTTACCATACCATATCTAGTTTTGAAACCGATTTTTGGTTGGAAAGTATTCTCACCGACTGCACGAACCATTTGTAATGGAACGTATGGGCAATAGAATAAACCAGCGTCATAAGGATTTGAACCTCTGTAACCTACAGTCATGTAGTCTGAAGAAGCATATGGGTCTATATAGACTTTAACTCTTCCGTTTAATGTACCAGCAAAAGTATTACCAGTGTCATCTACATTTAGTCCTGTATTAAGAGCAGGTGTATAATCTAATACACCAGCCATTGATAATGCAGAAGCAACATCAGAAGAACATAAGATAAAGTTACCTTTTCCTCTTCTTGTTTCTTTTGCGATTACGTTAGCTTCTCTTTCGATTTGGAACAATAATCCTTTGAACTTCTCAACAGACCATCTACCGTTAGCATCAACATCTAAGTTGAATGTACCAGCAGCAGCAGTAGCAGCCGCACCAGTTTTAGCCTGGTTGTTAACTCCTCTGATTACTTCTCTGTTTATCTCTGCAAGTATTTCACTTGAAAGAATGTTTGCAAGTTCTGACTCAGCGTCAAGACCATGAATTGCTTTAAGGTCTTGTGCAAGTTCTAATGTGTATTCTGCTTTTAATGCTCTGGAAACTGCTGTCACAGTAGCTTTTTCAATTGAGAAACTCATTTCTGCGAAATGATTGTCTGATGCATCACCTAAAGCTTCCGCTTCAGCTGTTGACATACCTGTTTCTGTTTGAGAAGCGTAAGAACCGTTAAACGGGTCTCCACTGTGGTCTGTACCTACAGTCGTAGATTCTGTTTGTGGGTTAGCAGAATAACCAGTTCTTGCTTCGTTGTGAAGCGCCTCTGATTCTGCTGTCCTAACAGCGTTTACGTCATCATGATATCTTGCCTTCATAGCAAAGATAAGACCTGTAGGGCCAGTCATTGGTTGAACACCACAAATGTCGTAAGCAACGAGATTTGGCATAGCACGTCTAACGAGACTGATTAAAATCGGGTCCCAGTTAGATATCGCACTTCCAGTAGCATTTAAAGGTGCTGCTTCACCTAGAGTTGCTCTATCTTCTTTAAGAGCAATTTCTTGGTTTTCTAATATTACAGCAGTAACAGCCTTCTTGTAGTTATCCTCGATTTTTGGCAAATCGGAATGTTCTAGAATCGGACTCCACTTTTCTTGTAAGTTTTCTGATAAAAACATATTATTTTTCCTTTAAATTAACCTAATGGTTTTAGTTTTGATAATGCGTTAGCATAAGTTGCGATTTCAGGTGCAAGTACTGGTTCGTCTGATTCTTCAGATATCACCCCTGTACCTTCTTCAACAACAGTATCTTCAACTAGTTTTTCACCTTCAACAGGGAAGTATGCATTCTTAACTTCTGAAACTTTCTCAGCGAAATCTTCAGCGTCTTTAAAGTCTACTCCTTCTGCAAGTGAAACTAGTTTCTCTGTTTGTGATTCAGTTAGGTCTTCGCAGGCCTCTGTTATCACATTTGCTCTTTTGAGTGTATCCAACTCTTCAGTGATGTCCATGTTCTTAGTGACTTCACCGTCAAGTTTTTGTTCCATCTCATCCAAACGATTTGCGAGTTCATCAATAACATCATACTTATCTTCAGGGACATCAACATAATGTTCTACGAACAATGTTTTTAATCCTTCGATAAAGTTTTCAGTCATTTCTGACCTCAAACCTCTTTCTATCGCAAGTTCGTTTTCTTTCGTCCACTCTTCTGCACAATATGTTAAGTATTTGTCAACACCTTCCGAAAGGTCAGTTTTAACTTTCTCAACCGAGGTTTTTAATTCTTCGGAGTATTGAGACTCCAACTCTTCTTTAATCTCTGCAACTTTTGAAGTTACTGCAGCCTTAAAGATTGTTTTCGCCTTTTCAGCATTTTCTTCTGAAAGGTCTAAAGATTCTGAAATTTTAGATAGGTCGTCATCTATTTCGATTTCAACTAAAGAAGACTCAAGTTCAGTAGATACTTCTTCATCTACTTCTACTTCAACTTCTTCTTCAACTTCTTCGTCTTTCTTTTTAGACATTTTGCCATAAGTTTCAGTAACTTCTTCTTCTGTCATAGACTTTAAAGATTCTACTACTTTTCTAGCAACTTCTGCCTTTGTCAAACTTTCGTCAACTTCCTCTTCAGATATTGTTCCCAATACTGATTGGATTTCTTCCTTAGTCATTTCCTTCATGTTGTTGACGATAGCCTTGATTGATTCCATTTTTGAAGATTTGACTTCGTCTTTTTTAGACTCTTCTTCATCTTCTGAAACCTTTTTCAATTTTGGTTGTCCTTCTGCCTTGTCTGCATTTTTTTGTTGTGCATCACCAGTTACTGGTTTCACATTTTCTGCAGATTTGATACTTGAGACTGCTTTGTCAACAGGATTTTCTTCAGGTTTGACGACTTCAACTTTTCCTGACTCTATTGACTCAGCATCAGATGAACCTTGTTTGACTGGTTTAGTGTCGCCTTTCTCAGCACCGTCATGAGGTTGTTTTACCTCTTCGATACTTTCTAGGTTGTTTTCTAACTCTGCCATTTTTTTCTCCTGTTTAGTTTCTAATTGAACTACTTAATTTATTTATATATTATAGGTTCTCAACGAACTTTTTCCAAAGGTTTAACTTCGTTTCTTCTAAGTTATTTAGGGAAGCAGACTTTAGTTGTCTTTGCATCCTTTCCATTTCTACTGCCTTTAATATACCATTCTCCATTACCCATTCTACTCCTTCCATGATACCTTCAACGAAGGCCTCGGGAGCAGAGGGGTCAGCAACGATATCACCTGCAGTTGCAAGTTGAAAATCGTCCTTCACATATTGAGCACCACCTTTTTGTTCTAGTGAACCTAGTCCACGAGATGATACTCCTAATTTAGCACCGTCATCTATCAAATTTCTTACAATTTGACCGTTTGGTGTACTTAAAATCTTTGCTTTACCCACATAATTGTTACCATCTTCTTCTAAAGATGTAATCATGTGTGATACTTTATCCAAATTAATTGTCGGGCCGTCAGGATGTCCTAACTCACCGAATGCACGTTTTTTCTCTACAAATTCTTTACAATAACGGTTAACTTCTTTTCTCATAACCTCTTTAGGATATACTCTACCGTTTCTGTTTTTAATTTCAGATTGCATAAAAATACCTTCTATGAAGTATTCTTTTTCACCCTTTTCGTTTTGTTCTATAATTACAGGTTGAACTGCGTAATCATTAAACTCTGATATTAATTTCATTGATAATTTCCTCTATCTTTGTATCCTTTTCAATCAAATCGTTCATAATAATACGGATATTGTTAAATTCTTTCTCTGCTTCTCTTACACTTGTAAAAGATTCACTTAATTTGTTACCATCTATGATGATATTGAAGTCTTCATTAGTTCTAGTTAAGACTACATTAACTCTTTGTTCTCCTATTTCAACGAAGTTTCTTTTAACTTCAAATGCATTAAACGGAATATCATTACGAGATTCGTTTAATTCAGTTAAAACAGAAGAGAAACTTTTCATTACTCACCTGTTGGTTCAGTTGTTGGTGCATCTACCCAGTCTACTTGCATCTCAACTCTTTTCATATCAACTGCATCTGCAGCCTTTTGTTTAATACCTTGTGCAATACTTGTCTTTGCATCTTGCAGTTGACCATTTTCTATTTGGTCTACTATTTGTTTTGCAATTTCACTACTCATTATTAGAATCCTCCAAAGTCATCATTATCTTCATCTCCACCTTCATCTTTTTCGGTGTTGATTTGTTTATCAATTAATTTTATATCCTCATCTGATTGCATTAAAACATATTTTCTAACCCAATCTTTAGAGTAATACTGTCCAACATACTCTGATACTTGTCCGAGAGTGTCTATTCTCTCCTTTAGTATCTCTGCATCTTTCAACTCTGTAAAGTGGTTGTCGGTTGCAAATTGAAACTGAACAAATTCTTTTACTGTACTATCATACTCTTCTGCATTGATTATCTCTTTTAGAACTAATTGTGTTCTAAGGATATCAATGAAAACCCTTGCAAACTTCTTCTGAAGTCTGTTAGTGAACTTATTAAACTTAAGTTCATCTCTATTAATCTCTGAAGCACGACCCATGTTAAATCCATTGTCGGCCTCCATTCTAGAAGCAGGTACATTAAGAGATTGATATAACTTCTTCTTGAAGTATTCTATATCATCTATGTCTGCAAGGTTTTGTCCACCAGGCAATGTACTAATCTCTGTTCCTCTACCACCTTCTCTTCTAGGTAACCAAAAATCTTCTAACATACTCATATGTTTTCTATCATCTTTGATTTCACCAGTATCTGCATTGTAAACAAGTTTATTCTTATACTTGTTCATTGTCTCTGCAAGGTACTGTTCTGCCTTTGCCTTAGGTAAGTTACCTACATCAATATAAAAAATTCTTCTTTCAGGAGCCCTTGATATACGGTATATAACAAGTGCATCTTCCATCATTGATAACTGATTTGCAGTCTTCAATGCCTTATGCAAATACCCGATTACAACATTCTTTGTGTAATCAAGTAGACCTGAAGTAGTATATGATACAGCCTCGGGTGCAATTTTAACTGTTGTTCCTTCTGTTGCAGAAGACTTATCGAATCCTCTGTCATTAAACATGTAGAACTCTTCCATCTTTTTGATTCGTTCTATACCTGTCTTAGGGTCTTTATCCTTTTCAACATGTCTAACTTTTTTAATTTTTAATGGGTCTACGTTCCTTAAGTCTACTATACCTAATTTAGGTCTTTTAGAGTCAACGACTTTATGGAAATATACTCTTCCATCAACGTACCACTTTCTGAATATTTCATGAGAGTTCTGATTGAACTTCATCATCCCTAAGATGTGATTAAACTCGTCTTGTATCTTTCCTTTGATACTATCAGAGAGTTTAACGTCTCTCAAGTCGAGTGTCACAATCTTATCTGAAACATCAGACGTGATACACTCATTAACTATGTCTTCGATTGCAGAGTCACACTCTGGCACCAAAGAAGTTTCACGATATCTACGAATGAGTTCTGCCTCATTTTTGATACCACCTTCCATGTCGACATAGGCACCATAAGCACCTCCTGCGACATAACCTGCCTGTTGAGCAATGACGGGTGTTCCATCATCATCAACTGGTGGCACGAATGACTTAGCATTCGGTGCCTCCGTATTCCTTAACTCGTCTTTTTTACGAGTAATTTCGTACCCAAATAATTCCATACTAATATTTATACCACCTAAATGTGGTGATATTCACAACTATTTACTTAACTCTATCCCAATGCGAGTATGAGAACGTAACTTCAAATGTTTCCAATGCAGAAGCCTCATCACTTGATAAAGAGATAGCGTTTATTGCATTTGGGAAAATATTAAAGAACTCATATCTAGCAAGGACGGAGTCGTCTTTATGTAACTGTTCAACATATGCACGAGAAAGTAAATAATCCGTGTTTGTTGATGCATCAGTTGTAGTCAATGAAGCAATATCTTCTTGCCATGCCTCTAAAGCAGTTCTAGAAGAAAATTCTACATCATTTATTAATGTGATTGTCCAGTCTTCAAAAGTCCTATCTCCTGCGAGTTTAAGATTTTGTCCTCTGAATGGTACACTAATAACATTTACACTAGCAGCAGGAATCTGAGCAGCAGAACATAAAAATTCTATCTTTTCTCCACTTCTAGGTATAAAGACTCTGTATCTGTTTGCCCTAGGGCCTCCACCTACAAGTTGTGCTTTAAATTGGTCTATTGTTGCCATTTATATACTCCTGTTATACTGCACTATAAATTTCTTCAAACTCAATCCCTGACCTTGCAGCCACGAAGTTAAGTGTAATGAAGTTGATTGATTTAGCAGGTTTTACAAAGATTGAACAAACAAATTCGTTTCTATCAATCACTGAATCAGTATTGTTTGTTTCGTCACAAACTACTGAAAAGTCTACTAAACCTCTTCTGTTCTTAACATCTCTTAGGAAAGGTTCTACTGCACTTCTAAATTGAGCACGAGTGAATGCATCATTGTATTCAAATAATTGTGCTTTAGCGGCAGTTGCAATTGCCTTTTCTAGGACAATGAATAGTCTTCTTACATTGACTCTATCGAATGCAGAAGGACTTGTTAATGCAGTTTTATCTCCGAACAATACTGTTCCTTGACCTGCAAATGTAACTATTGGGTTGATTCTTGCACGATATAAGTCGTCTCTTGAAGACTTCTTAGGATTAAATGCAAGTTTAGTAATACCTAAGTATTGACCTCTTGAGAATCCAGCAGGTGAGAACCATGCATCACTCAATAAGTCTGACCTTGCCATAATACCTGCAGTGTGTCCATTTCCTGGCACCCAACAGTATCTGTCGTTAAATCTGTCGTATTGGTATACCCAACCACTGTCTAATACTGCGTAAGAACTAGATGTCACGTTTGTGAAATCAGTCTTAACATTTTCAACTTGAGTAGATTCTAATGCGACATTAACTAGTGAACTTCTTCTTGGAGAAGCAACCAGCATACAGTCTTTTCTATCTTCACAAAGTAATACTAATTGATTTAAAATTGTGTTATGGTCTGCAATAGTGTCTTGTTCTGTTCCACTACCGTTATCTGTTCTTGTTGAACCAACTAAGACTAAAGAGATGTCTATTGTTTCTGCATCTCCGAAGTGTGTTGTGTAAGCGTCTGTTTTTTGTCCTGCAGTACCTAATCTTCCATCACTTCCACCACTAAATCCTGTTTGTAATGGTAATAAAGGTTGTCCGAATGCAGTTCCACCAGCAACTGTTGCAAGTGTTCTTGATTCTGTTGCAGATGTGTGAGTTGTAGTAGCGTTACCTGACCAATAAACATAGTCTGAACCTCTTGCGAGTACATCTCTGTAGTAGTTAGAACGACCTTGTTCATCTTTAGCATCTGATGCCATTGATAAGAACCCGTATGTTTCTAATACTTCGCCTGGAATTCCTGTTAATAGACCTTCTTCGTCTAAAACAACAATATGACACTCGTCATTTACTGCACCTACTTTAATTGCGTTTGCAGATGAGCCTGGTGCCTTATCGAATAAGTTGTGGAATTTCCAATATCTATCGATAGTAGTTCCATCAGGGACTGCAACTGTTAAACCTGTCTTTGTTGGTGTTCCTATAGTCTCAATTGTTAATGTTACTGCAGTCGGTGTTGTTAATACTTTATATTGTTGTGAGTGGTTTGCAAACTGTACTATGTCTCCAATTTGGAATACATTACTACCGTCTACCTCAACTGTTGTTGTTCCTACTGCAAGGTCTACTGCAGAATCTCCTGAAACACTGTTAACAGCGGTTACTGCATCATTGTAATATGCATTTGAAGAAGCACATACTTCTACTGAAAGTGAATTACCTAATGCTCCTGCATATTTTGATATAAATGTTCCTACCGTTGATGCTTGTGAACCGTCTCTATAATCTTCTATATATTGTTCATTATTTTTTAGTAGTTTAGACCCACCTAATGCGTTTGCAGAAAGTAATCCTGTTGAATTTAATCTTACCACTCTCAATGAAGAACCATATTTTAAGAAAGATTCTGCAGTAAAATAGTCTTCTGAACCTGCTTCTGTATTTGCAGGATTACCGAACACACTATTAAAACCTTTTGAATCTGAAACTGTTATTACTTCATCAACAGGGCCCCATTGAAATGAACCAGCGAATGCACCAGTTGTGCTTGAAACTGCTGGTACAACATTTGTAAGGTCGACTTCTTTGACCTGTACGCCTGGTGATACTTGAAATGCCATACTTTTCTCCTGTTAATGTAAAAAGTTTGTTTTACTTGATATATTTATAACTTTAATAACTCTAACAAATAAATTAATTAAGAAATATTGAACCATCTATCCCCTGTAGAATCTACAAAAGTCTCGGGTTCATCATAAGAACCACTACCAAAATGACCTGCTGGTAGAATATCATCTTCTATCATTTTCTGTTGTTCCGAATACAGTAAGTCTTTAACTCTAGTATCTGTTAAGTGACTAAAGTATTCAGTTGTTATAAACCATGCAAACAATACATTGTTCATAACCAAATCATCATTATAACCTCTATCAGCCTCATATGAGTTACCTTTGATAACAAAGGTCATTAGTTCGGTTATAGTTGCTCTGTCTACTATATTTAGTCGATTCTCTTCTAGTATTTCTTTTAGAGTAGAACAACCAATTCTCTTAATTCTTTTATTCATTGTTACACCGATATCTTCTGCCTTAGTTTGTCCTTGTGTAAAGACACTAGGGTACTCTATATCATAGTGCAACTGTTGTGCAACCATTCCACCTTCAGCATTGTTTTCTATAATTACGAGTGCTTCGTTGTATGGTCTAACATATTTATTAATTATGTCTGCCAACAACATAGGTGATGTTGTGTTATTCCTATAAACCAATACTTGTTCAAATGGTTGGGTTGATACATCAAATATTGTAAAGGTAGAATAGTCCAATCCTTTACCTTGTGATACATCAACTGTACATATATAGTTATGATTTTCTATAGGTCTCTTATATAGACTTATTCCATCTTTAACCCAATCCGAATCTATAGATTTTAAACCTAGTAAAGTGTTTGAGTTAATAAGAGTCGACCCAGTTCCTAAGAATGAGTTACCATACTCCTGTTCAAACTGTGCTTCAGAAGTGTTTGCAATGGTCTCTTTCTTCCATGCTTCGTCTCTGCCTGGCACGTCATACCAGTTGATGGTGAATGATTTATATTCTGATTGGTCATGTATCGCACTCTCATATATCTTATGGAACATGTTACCAACACCATTTGCAGTAGAGGTAATAATAACCTTAGAGTCCTTACCCGAGGTAACAACGGGATATGTTGCAGTATAGAATGTCTCTGCATCATCTACGAATGCAAACTCATCTAAGTATAGCAAGTTAATTGACATACCACGAATTGAACTTGAAGATGTTGCGGCCGCAACGACTTTACTATCATTTGCAAATTCTATAGAACCTTTGTTAAGAATCTTAACTCCTGGCTGTAAAAAGAACGGAACAGATTCCAACATAGTAACAAGACGAGCAATCATCTCTCTTGCAATTGCACCTTTGTTAGCAAGGATTGCAACAGTCACTTCGGGGTGAAATAATAGAAACCATAATAGATATGCACAAGAAGTTATTGATTTACCACTCTGTCTACTTGCAAGGACAACACTAAAACGAGAGTCGTTGTAGTGGTTAATTAACTTATCTTGATACCCACGAAGTTTGAAAGGAACCATACCTTCGTCTAGTGAAATAATTTGTGTATAGTTTTCTATGAAATGACAAGGGTTTTTAGAACATTTTAGATATTCATCTAATTCTTCTTTTGCGTATTGAGTTTCAATACCTGCTCTTTTGATAAGATTATTTCCAAGATAACCTTCATTCTTATTAACCGTCATCTTTTTTACTTTCTTTCTTTAGGAACTTTTGAAGTTCTGAAGTAGAACCAACATATAAATGATTATGTTGTGTTTTAACACTTCCGTTTTCATCTTCTAACTTCTTCAATTTGGTTTGAACGTCTAGTAACTTCTCTGCAGTTTCACCTACAGTTTTAATTAACTGACCTGCTACTTCATATGCACGAGGATTCTCTGTCTCTTTACATACATCTAGAATACCATCTATTGCATCTTGTCCTCTTTCTACAAGTCCATAAAGATTTTCTCTAGTGTACTTATAGTCCGTTTGGACATTATCAGCCTTAGGTGGGGATTTGATTACTTGAGTTGTTTCTTTCTTTATTTCTGAAGAAATATCAAGTACATCATTTAATTTTGAATCTATATCTTTTGCCATAATTAACTTGCATCAGTCACTTTATCCTCTGTAAATGTAGAAGGAGCGCCATCATCATAAAATGTTACAGTTTCTGCAACAACAAAGGTGTCGCCTGGGTCTACTGAACCAACAAACTTGAGTGAAGTATTACTACTAATAGTAACTGCATTGGACACTACTATTGATAGTTTGTCTTCTGCAATACTTGAAATAGTTGGATTGGTTGTTAAGTTTGTTCCAAATACTTCATCACCCACACTTATACTATTATTTATTGCAGTTGAAAATGGTATTGTTGTGGAATCAGATACTGCAGTGGATGTCACTTCTGCGAATGCAGGTTCGTAATGTTTAACTTCTTTTATTAGACCTGAATCATCTATTTGACTTGTTGTAAATAACCCACTTGTTGTATTAATATAATCTCTTTCAATAACATTCTTAATGACTTTACCAGTATAAACAGGGCCAAAGTAGTTTAATTGCATTGTAAAACTTAGATTGTATTCTATTACTCGTCTTTCAGTAAAGTCCCCTTCATATGTATCTGCAAGTTCAACACTATTCAATACAATTGGTACATCTCTATAGTCGGTCATAGAATCAATCATCTTCATTGTGACTGTATATTCGGGTTGGAAATAAGGTATTATCTGTTCCACTATCTGTAAAGCGTCACTCATATTCTTCGCTAGAATACTTAAAGTGAACGATAGGTTGTAAGGTGCAGGTTGGTATTGATATGCTCTGTTAGACGTGTCAGCGCTCTCTAGCGTCATTTTCTGATGTCTTATAAGTTTGTTCTGTTGTCTTGCTGGGTCATACTCATAACCACTAAGTTCAAATGCTATACGAGGTAAACTAATTGCAGTTCTGTTATTGTCATTTAGATTTGGTTCTTCTGCAAGTCTTTGTAGGAATTTCTGTTTAGGGCCATATGAGATTGGGACTTTCTGTTCTGTTATTACAGTACCATCTTCCTTTATCTTCTTTACTGTTAAATTATTAAAAAGAGTTCCAAATATAGATACTGCTCGTTTTGTTGTCTCATTATAAAAGAATGTCCCAAACATTATGTGACCTCACCGAATGGATTTGTTTCAGAGAAGTCTAAGTATTCGTCTGCTTTTGTTTCAAAGTCTGTATTTTGTGCAGAACCATCATTACTAAATGTCAATACATCTTCTATAGATTGAATAGTGTATTCTGCAGCTGAACTTGCACCAATTAAAACATCATTATCTGCAAGTGTTATTGTATTATCTTTTACGGATAATAAATGATTTTGTGGAGACCATGAAACCACTTCTCCAACAACAACTCCATCTTTAGTGACATTCTCATTAACAGTATAATTACCACTACCACTATTAAACATGGTTAATTTAACTTGATATGCTTGGTCTAGTTCTACTAAGTCTGCGTTTGTTCCAGTATCAAAATCTTCTCCACTGTATTCAAAGAGTTCACATTGCAATTTAAATACAAATAATTTACCTACTTGATAGAATGGATTCTCATGTTCTACGAATTTTATTTCGAACATTGAACCACTAAGAGGGAAGTGTATTAAATCACCTTCGTTAGGTCTTAGAGATGTTGCAAGGTTAGAGTCTAATGATATGAATCTTTCCCATGTTCGTAAAGATATGACAAAGGTTGCAGTATCCCTTACTTGTACACCGAACTTACTAAAGAGGTCACCCTCTCCTTCAAAGCCATCAGTATTTTCTATATACATCTCTACAGAATATGCATCACCGAATGTTGATTGCACATCTTCACCAAGGATAGAATCTTCCTCTACAATTTCTCTTGGTAGATAGAATGTTTCGTGTCCATACATTCTTAACGACTCAACAACTAAATCCTCGTAAAGGTGTTGTTCAGTTGATACTGCATGGTTAAAAAATACATTTGTTGGCATAATTTATCCCATTAAGTCCATGACTGGCATTTCAAAATTCAGTCTTGACTCTTCTTCTAATCTTGTAATCTCTTCTTGTGCTTCTGTTTTAATTTGTTGTGCATCAAGTGTAACCCCGCCTGGAAGTGCGATACCTTGGAACTTAGATAGATTCTCACCCCACTGATACTTAACAAGTGCAGTTGCATACTTCTTAAGGAACATATCGTTATATATGTCTGTAAAGTCTACAGGGTCTATTTTCCTATAACATTCTATTATTATGTACTCTCCAGCAGTTAACTTTGCAGTAGTATAATCAATATACAATCTATTTTGATGAGAGTTGTATCGTATTGGTATCTGTCCGACTAACATATCGTTTATTAATTTTATATGTTGTTGAACTTGTGAGTAGTATAGTACACTTGTTGATGTTAAATCCCAAAGGTCATTTAGTCTCAACTGATACTGTATGTCAAACATACTAGATGTTTGTCCTGAATTAAATGGAAATATTCTTAGTACACTTAACACATGTTCGGGTAGTGTTACATAACTTTTACTCTCTTTGTAAGATTGATTTGAGATTGCCTGTGTTCCACTTGTAGAACCAGTAAGAGTGTCATCTGTTTTAAATGAATCAATTTCTTCTTGTGTGATTTGGTGTTTTAAATACGTCTTAATGGAACCATTGTAATGATATTCATGAAAGTATTGTAATGCCTCATCAATTCTGTCATCTAACTGGTCATCATCAACATTAATCTCTAATACTGGAGCTCCAAGTTTCCTCTTTATATAGTCTTTTAAGGTACTTTTTGATGTTGGTTCTGCCATAGTATTCCTGTAGTAAATTTGTGTCTACTACTATTTATATGAATTTAGAACCTATTCTTGGAAGTAAGTCTTAGATTGTAGACGGTCTATCTTCTCGTCTATCCTGTTCATAGTAGCGATTAGTCTTTCAGACACAATTTCCACTTCTTCACGAGTAACATATTCTTTTGCTAACTCTTCTCTTGTCTTATTGACAAGTATATCTATTCTCTTCTGTTCGGATAAAAGGTTTCTTATTAGGAATCCTAAAGGTGCTAACACGAATGTTATCATAAGGTTCCAAAGAAGGTGAGTGTCTATTACTATTTCCATACTACTATTTAGAATAGCTAGTCGGTTGAAAGGTCTCCATTGGGATGAACATTATAAACAAATTCATCATCATTGTAGTTTGGTATGTCACCACTATGACCACCTTCAGCAGGATATCTCATTTCTATATTAAATGATATTGAATATCTTTCTTTATCAGTTACATTTGGTTCTACCATATGCATAAGACCACTTGGAAAAAGTATGAGTTTACCACCTTTGGGTTCAAATCCTTTACTCGTTGCAGTTCTAGGTGAGTTTGGAAAATCTGCGACAACTTTAGGATGTGTATCAATCATTTCAATATGACCTTCATCTCCATCTGCTTTTATATAAAACACACCACTATACCAACAACCATTATGCAAGTGTGGTTTGTTCCATGCAAGATGGTCGTTAATATTTGCCCAAGAATTTCCTATATGCATATTTGCTTTGTTACGGTCTAATCCATGGAAAGGCCATATCTCATCATAAAACATAGTTTGTATTCTATTCATTAGTTTTTGGAATGCAGGATTAGATTCACAACCATCATGTGATTGCCAACCAGTGTATGCATTAGAAAGTCTTCTACCTTCGGGGTCTTTTCTTCTCATACCATCCATAGTATCAGTAAGAAGGTCTAAGTAATTTTGGTCTACACCTCTATTTGAATCTAAACTAGGGTCTAGTAAATCTCTCTCAAAGATATATGTTGGGAAAAGTAATCTAACTGCCATCGAAATCAAACTCCAATTGTGTTTCTTCTGAAACTTCTTTGTTGTGAAAAGGACACTCGGGTGGTGGATTCTCTTCTTTATAAAGTTTGCCTTTTGGTTTCCAATAACCCTGTCTACGGTATGCACCAAACTCTTTTACACTGTCTTCGTCAAATTCTACTAACTGACTCCACTCTTGCATAGATTTATTTGTAGAAACTGTTCTATCGAACTCTGATGTTCCTGTTCCACGATTATCAATCCAAGATTTATGTGTATTGACTTGATAGGAACCAACCCACTTCTCTCTTTTATATGGTATTATCTGACAAAGAGGAGTCCCTTTTGGTATTACAAATGAGTAATCTACTTTAGGATAAAAAATTATTTGTGCATTGTCCATACCCACATTAAAGTCGTCTGTATCTATGATACCTTGCCATGTTGCAAAATGATTATTCTGAAATAGGAATGGGTCTAGGTAAAAACAAGAATAGCCAGGTGGTGTTTTGATATTCCAAGGGTTTCTCATTTTAAATGCATCCTTAATTGGTTTACCACCACCTAAGTATTCAAATGCATCTAGTGTTTGTGTTGTTGGATGACTATTAGAATTGTAACCACCCCCATGTGGGTCAAAGGTTGCGAGAGTATCACTACCTCTATCGTCTCCACCAATTCCGTTTATAACATGTATATCTCTATTTGCCAATAGTATCCAACCACTCTTTAACCAATCATCCATGGCTGGACAGGCACGAATGGTCTGTTGAACCGTACCATTTACTAACTCACCTGCTTTTGCTTTCTTCCACCAATCAGGTGATATAGAACTTGCAAGGACTGGTTTAAAGTCTTTGAGTGTTTCTTTATTATATGTGTGAAATTCTATCGTTGGCATCAAAAAACTCTGATTGGTCTACTAATCTTACTTCGTCCCCTCTCAAGACTAGTGACCTTCTGTCTATGTATCTTGCTGATGGAGTAGGTGCATCTGCACCATGAGGTATTCTACCATCAAACATTATTAATCTATTTGGTTTAAATTCTATTTCTGCAATCTGATGGTTGTCAATATGTTCTTGTCTTCCATCTAAACCTTGTTGCATCTTATTATATAGTCGTAACTTACCACCCCAATTTTTGTTCCAAAACTTATTGGTGTAGTATAGGAATGAAAGGTTCCAATCATCTTCTTCTTGACAATCTGCATGGGTAGTTCCCTGCAATCCTTGTGTTTGTGAGTTTAAACCCATGTACTGAAATCGTTGCCACTTGAATCCAAATTCTGTTTGCAATCTTCTATTCATATAGTATGGAAAAAATGTATGAAGTTTATCCATATCCTTTTCCAACTCCATATCATTTCTATAGAATGTTGCACCCCAAAAACTATGATGTGGTAATCCTGTTGGACTTCCACTAGAAACTTGATTTGTTTTAGACCAAAGATTATGTCCAACTATATAGTCATCAAAATGGTGATGAAGTTCAGTTGCAAGATAGTTATCTAAAACATAAACATCTTTAAGTGGTAAGTCTTCTATTTTAAAGGGTTCATCTATATAGACAACCTTTATATCGTCATACATGACTTATCTTTCGTGGTCGGGTAATAAAGAAGCTTTTGGTAGTTGTACAACATACTCTTGTAATGGTTTAAGATAGTCTTCTCTAGTAGCGAAAATTTCATTTACAAGTTGGTCATATATTACATATTGTGAATCTGCAAATTCTAAAATTCTTCTTGCATTTGACCTATATGGATGGTTAGAACCCTCTCTACCAGCAAATGTTGCTTCTGATAAATCATCAAATCCATAGTTATCAGTAAACTCTGAAATGTTATTTTTAACTTCACCAATCAAGTCTTGTACATACTGATTGTTTAATGTGGTTCCAGCTGGTGGTTCAGAGTTATCTATGTAGTTTTCTATAATATCTTTTTCAGCACTAGTTATATCTCTTTTAATTTGGTCATCAAAACAGAGATTGTCATCCCATTTTTCAATTACAACTTCTATATCATCATATACAAGAACATCAAAATCGAATCCTAGTTCGGGTTGGTCTGTATTATCAAATTCATATTGTAAACCATTTGGTTTTCTTACTATTAGTTTTTGGTCTTCTGTGTAAATTAGTGCGTTCATACTGTTATTATACCTCAATTTTATGTATTTTACAAGCGGTTTTCATTTTTATTTTTTCCACTTTCTATAATCTTCTAAGTTATTTATGTGACTAGAATCCATGTCATCTATCCACGGGCCTCCTCTAGTGTAGTGAATACCAGTGTAATCCCATTTAACTTTAGGGTCGTCATATCCCTCAACAAATATGTATTTTTCGGGTATTGGACTTATCTTATCTGTCCACTCAAACTGATGTAACTGTTTTCCAGTCCAAGTGTTGACAACTTCGGGTGTTAGTTTCTTACAATCTTCATGTCCATTATTAAAAAACATCATTGAAGACCACAACTTACATGGATAGTCTATATTCACTTCTCCATCAAATTTAGTTTCATCATGTTTTATTTGTGGATATTTAATACATGCAACTGCATCATCAGGATTTAGATAGTAAAACATTGGTAGTATAGACTTGTTGAAAATAAAATCATCATCTATAAATAAACTAAATCCTTCATAGTTTTCTAAGTATGGGATTAAGAATCTACTATATGTGAATTCAGTAGATTGATTTGCATATTCTCTAGTATACTCGGAAATTTTAGACTTGTCAAGAAATTTAATTTCGGGTGTAAACTTATTATAGTTTACAAATCTACCACCACCGATAGACTTTTGAATAGAATGTAATAAAGATTCTTTACATATATCTTGTAGGTCGTTGTGCCTACTATCATATCCTATGTAAACATTCAAGGGTTTACCTTTAGAAAGTTTAGTAACTTTCTCACTATGTTCCCAAACATATTTTCTAAAATCTACATTACTAAAGTCTGCCTGAAATTCTATAGTACCCATTGTCCATATTGCAGAGAGACCTTTATACTTTGGTTTTCTAACTCCATTACATACTTTGTCTTGCCAATACTCTAAACATTCCTTGACTGTTATAGGTTCTACTGGTATAATATCATGAGAGTCCCACAATAATAATTCATTAGTTGGGTCTTCCATCTCTTCAAAACAACCTGAACGAACAGAGCCAGGATGTATCATTAATTGAACTTTATCACCCGTAGATTGAGTTACACCCTGTATGGGTGCCCAGAGTCCTTCTTCCATAATACTTTGAGTTAACCAATGTGCTTTTGCACTATGATAATACATAGAATTTAATGAAACTGGAAAATCTTCAGCTTCAAAATCACCTGTTTCTAACTCATCACCAACGTAATCTTTTATCTCTACTATTGTATCACCACTTGGTTCTGATACTGCAAATTTTGTAGAAGGCGCTCCATGTTCATTTATAGAACCTGATGTATAAACTTTTGGGAAGAATTTATGGTATGAATTTGCCTGAAATCTAAGACCTTGCCATCCAAGTAGTTCACCACTTTTTCTTAGTGGGTCTAAGTCTGACCATTTGCATTTTTTGAGTGGTGGCATATTCTCAAACATGTATTCAAGAATTTTAAAGAATTCCGACTCCTCATCTATATTAGATAAGTCATCTAGTGAACCCAAATGCCATTGGTCTAACTCTCTTCTTGTTCTATGAGTTAGTTCTGTAAATGACTCGGGTATCTCTAGGAATTCTTTTGTTTGCTCTAGGGTTTTTAGTTTATCCATAATATATCCTCTTACACTTATTTAGTGTTTAAGAAGATATAGGTGTTCCAGGCCACGTTTGTGATAAATTACCATCCCATCTAATAACAGGTGTTCTACCTTGTCTAGCATATGTGCCAGGTTGTCTATTTTGGTATGTAAACGGTGTTTGACCCTGTCTAGCATATGTGCCAGGTTGTCTATTTTGGTATGTAAACGGTGTTTGACCCTGTCTAGCATATGTGCCAGGTTGTCTATTCTGATAAGTGAATGGAGTCTGACCTTGTCTAGCATATGTGCCAGGTTGTCTATTTTGGTATGTAAACGGTGTTTGTGCATTAACTGGATTCTGATAGATACTAGGTTGTCTATTCTGATAAGTGAATGGAGTTTGTGCATTAACTGGATTCTGATAGGTACTAGGTTGTCTATTTTGGTATGTGAACGGTGTTCTACCTTGTCTTGCATAGGTGTTAGGTTGTCTATTCTGATAAGTGAATGGAGTCTGTCCTTGTCTTGCATAGGTGTTAGGTTGTCTGTTCTGATATGTAAACGGTGTTTGACCCTGTCTTGCATATGTTCCAGGCTGTCTGTTCTGATATGTAAATGGTGTTCTACCAGTTCTTTGATATGTACCAGGCTGTCTGTTACTATATGTAAATGGTACTCTGTAACTTACAGGGTTTCTGTATGTAAATGGTGACCTGTTACTATATGTAAATGGTACTCTGTAACTTACAGGGTTTCTGTATGTAAATGGTGACCTGTTCTGATAAGTGAACGGTAACTGATAACCTACTGGGTTTCTGTATGTAAATGGAGACCTTCTCTGATAAGTGAATGGTTGTCTAGCATTAGCAATATATGGAACCCTGTATGTAAATGGATTTCTATATGTAAATGGTTGTCTAGCATTCGCAATATATGGTACACGATAGGTAAATGGGTTTCTGTATGTAAATGGTTGTCTAGCATTCGCAATATATGGAACCCTGTATGTAAATGGGTTTCTGTATGTAAAAGGAGACCTTCCATTAGCGATATATGGCACACGATAGGTAAACGGCACCCTATATGTAAATGGTTGCCTAGCGTTTCCTATATTAGGTACTTGATAATTTCCTATTGCCATTTATATTTTTCCTATACTACTTCTATTAAAAGAGAACCGTAATGTCCTGTAAGAGTTCTCATATTATCAGGTACATCAATATCATCAGGATATGGAAGAACGTAAGACATTGAGATAATCTCGGTGATTATATTGTTTTCCACAATCTGTAAAAAGTTATTACAAGCCTCATCATCTACAGTAGTTCCTACCGTAAATTCACTTTCATTTACATTAACATCTACTTGATAGTCTACACCATCAATAGTTACCTCTTTTAGAGGATTACTCTTTCTATGTTTTATTCCGTTTTTTAAAAATGTTGTTGTTGCCATGTTATTTTCTCCTCATTATAAAATTGCTAAACTGTTTGGTGAACCACTAGGTGCGACATAAAAAGCAGCACCATTAATGTTTACTGTTTTGTAACAGTAAGTGTCGTTGTAAGGGTAGAATGTAAACCCTGCAAAAGGATAATCATTCTGACCAGCAGGGGTTATTACTCTAAATTTTGTTGCCGGTGAAGCAGGTAAACTAACATATGCACCACTTATATAGAACTGACCAAGGGTTACTGTACCATTTGGACTAGTGCCTGGTGTAAATATTGTAAATTGTTTCCCTGTATTCTCTGACCATGGTATAGTTGGGTTTTGAGGCCAGTTACCGTTAGTTCCCAACGGATTATTTCCTGTAGGAGCAAACGGAGATTGACCAAAGTCAAAACCATTTTTCAATGAACTATACCCATAGCCAGGGTAAATAGTAGCTGAAGTTGACGTGAATGGCCCAGCAACTAATGGGTCGGGATACGGATATGTACCTGGCGTTCTAAATGAATATGTAAATGGTGTCTGTCCATTTGCAGGATATCTTGCATTCGCAGGATATCTAGCACTGTAAGTAAAAGGTTGTCTAGCATTACTAGGTGATTGAGCATTCGCAGGATACCTAGCATTGTAAGTAAACGGTGATTGTGCGTTACTAGGTGATTGAGCATTCGCAGGATACCTAGCATTGTAAGTAAACGGTGATTGTGCGTTACTAGGACTCTGAGCGGCAGCAGGATACCTAGCATTGTAAGTAAACGGTGTTTGACCATTCGCAATAACTGGTTGTTGTGCAGATACTGGGTTTCTATAACCTCTTGGAGTTCTAGCATTCGCAATATACGGTTGTTGTGCAGATACTGGGTTTCTGTATCCTGCAGGTTGTCTAGCGTTAGCAATATATGGTTGTTGACCGTTTACAGGGTTTCTATATCCAGCAGGTTGTCTAGCGTTCGCAATATATGGGGTCTGACTGTTAGCAATATAAGGATATGGTTGCTGAGCGTTAGCGATATAAGGCGTTTGACTGTTTGCAATATACGGATAAGGTTGTTGTGCAGATGCAATATAAGGCGATTGACTATTCGCAATATATGGATACGGTTGTTGTGCATTCGCAATGTAAGGACTCTGACTATTAGCAATATACGGATAAGGTTGTTGTGCAGCTGCAATATATGGTGTTTGTGCATTTACTGGATTTCTGTATGTACTAGGTTGTCTTGCATTCGCAATATAAGGTGTCTGAGCGTTACTAGGATTTCTGTATGTACTAGGTTGTCTAGCATTTGCAATGTAAGGTGTCTGACTATTTGCAATGTACGGATATGGTTGCTGAGCATTTGCAATGTAAGGACTCTGACTGTTTGCTATGTACGGATATGGTTGTTGTGCATTTGCAATATATGGAGTCTGACTATTAGCAATATAAGGATACGGTTGTTGAGCGTTAGCGATATAAGGAGTTTGACTATTTGCAATATACGGATACGGTTGTTGAGTATTTTGTTGACCTGATGCATTATTCCACCCTGTAGGTGTTTTTACATATATTTGGTCTACAGCCTTCCACGTTGTAGAACCTGTTTTAACCCATCCACCTTGAGTTGAACTCCAACCCGAAGGTGTTTTTACCTTTTGTGACCCTGTTGCCATATTCTATATTACCTTATAAAGTTAAAAATTAAATACTCTTACTAAGAGTATAAAACCCATAAATCACCAACTGCACCATCACTACCTGTAGGAGATGAAGTTGATTGATATATGTTTCTCACATATCCACCCGAGTTCGAAGTGTTACTAGTTGTTATTGTTCCTAGTGTTGCATTAGAACCACTCTCATATTTAGTGTTTAAGGCAGTCTGTAGTCCGTCAACATTTGCAATTGTGTGATTATGCGAATCGTCTGCAACTGCAGCTGAAATTGTAATATTACCAGTTCCATCAAATGATGCAGAACCTGATAAGTCTCCACCCAATGCAATTGTTCTTGCAGTAGTTAACTTAGCAGCACTAGATGCAGTAGAAGCGTTTCCTGTTAATGAACCTTCAAAAGAAGATGCCTTAACATTATGTGAACCAAATGTCCATTCGTCTTCTGACTCGTCCCATGTCAATGAAACATTAGCAGAAGTTCCTCTTTCAACTTCAATACCTGAATCCTGTGAAGGTGTTCCAGTAACATCATTGTTAAGTGTAATGATATTATCAGATACATTAAGCGTTGCAGTGTTAACAGTTGTTGTAGTTCCGTTAACAGTCAAATCACCTGAAAGTGTAAGGTCTGCGAATTGAACATCACTAGTTGTTGAAACTGCCTGTCCAATACTAATTGCACCACCACTGAATCCAACACCAGTACCTGCACTTAAATGAGCACGAGTCTCAGCAGCACTTGGGCCTGTATATGTTATCACACCAGTACCACTGTTATATGCAAGTGAACCATCTCCACCTGAATCTGTTACTGATAGTTTACCTCTTACTTGTGAATCACTGATACCTGAATATGTGATTGCACCAGTTGAAGAGTTGTATGATAGCGAACCATCTCCAGCGTTATCTGTTACCGATATTAGTCCTCTTACTTCTGCATCTGTTCTTTCTGTGAATGAGAAAGCACCAGTTCCACTGTTGTATGATAAATCTCCACCAGCAGATAATAAACCTCTAATACTTCCATCTGATAAACCAGCAAGTGTAAGTGTTCCAGCAGTATCGTCATATGTAGAAGTGATGTTTGTTCCACCAACTACTAAACCATTTACGATATCTTCGATTTCTTCTTCAGTTTTTCCTGAAGTGTTAATTGTAAGTGTTCCAGCAGTGTCATCATATGATGTTGTTATGTTAGTACCACCAACCAATAATGCATTTACTCTGTCATCAACTCTTTCTGAAGTATGATATAAGTTACCATTTTCTGAAATATCACCAGTGTCTAGTGTTACTGAAGAACCTAATGCAGTTGAACTTCCGTTAACTGTTATTGTTGAGTTCGCAAGTTTATTATTTGCGATTGAACCTGCAAGTTTACTTTGATTGATTGAACCTGCCAACATAGCATTAGTAATACCTGATGCCTTAACCTGAACTGTATCTGTATCTATTTCTAATGAACTGTCATCAACATTTACGTTTAAAGTTACATCACCTGAAGTTCCACCACCAGTTAAACCAGTACCAGCAACTACGGATTCTATATCACCAGCATCATTTGTGAATGATATTACACCACTAGTAGAGTTATATGATAAATCACCACTAACACTAATCGCACTTCTTGCCCTTGCAGCAGTATGATAAAGGTTATTCGAACCTTCTGTAATTTCGTCTGAATTGTCTTTAGTAGCAACTTGAGCATCAACATATGCCTTTACGGATTGCTGTGATGGAAGTTTTGTAGCACTATCAGAGACCATGTTGTCTTCGTCTATTAATGCATTAGTAATTCTTGCATCTACTCTTGCAGATGTGTGATAAAGGTTAGTTGAACCTTCAGTGATTTCGTCTGTATTGTCTTTACCTGCAACTTGTGAGTCTACATATGCCTTTACGGATTGTTGTGAAGCAGCGTGAGATGCACTGTTTGATGTCATATCATCTTCATCTTTAAGGTCTAAGTTTACAGTAACAGCACCTGAAGTTCCACCACCAGTTAAACCTGTTCCAGCAACTACAGATTCTATATCACCTGCATCATTAGTAAATGATATTACACCAGTTGAACTATTGTATGATATATCACCACTTGCAGATAGAGCAGCTCTTGCTCTTGCATCTGTAAAGTAAAGATTGGAACCTTCTGTAATTTCGTCTGTATTGTCTTTACCTGCAACTTGTGAGTCAACGTATGCTTTTACTGACTGTTGACTTGGAAGTTTAGTAGCACTATTTGATGCCATATTATCTTCATCAACTAATGCATTTGTAATTCTAGCATCTGCTCTTGCATCTGTAAAGTAAAGGTTACTTGAACCTTCTGTTATTTCATCTGTATTGTCTTTTGTTAGAATACTTGCATCAACATAAGCTTTAATTGATTGTTGTGATGCAGCGTGAGATGCACTGTTCGAAGACATATCGTCTTCGTCTTTAAGGTCGATTGCAATGTCATCTGCGTTTACAGTAATACCTGTACCAGCACCAATGTTTAATGTTGCATCACCTGAAGTTGCAGTACCAGTTAAACCAGCACCAGCATTTACTCCTGTGATATCTCCAACATTACCTGTGATTGTTAA
>Ga0206677_10001261_pt1 | contig 23549 bp, 24 predicted proteins | sample M130m12015metaG_FD_155475 | JGI IMG/M metagenome (GOLD analysis project Ga0206677, IMG submission 155475) | Ammonia-oxidizing marine archaeal communities from Monterey Bay, California, United States - M1 30m 12015 | ecosystem: Environmental > Aquatic > Marine > Intertidal zone | place: USA...
TGTCCAAAAGTTTAACCATCGCCCCAGAAGTTAGGAATATCTTTTTTCAGCTACTTTAAAGAAGTTTTCGAAATCAGTTTTATTGGATTTTTCACAGTTGGAATAGACAAATAAAAGCAGGGCAAAGCCCAGACAGGTCAAAGAAGGTTTCAATAGGTTTTAGTTTTGGTTACAATAAAACTAATAAAAACCTAAATGTATTACGGAGATAAAGTGTTAAAATTGCGGATAAACAGCATTCTGTTATAGAAAAACAGTAAAGAATTTTATGCAACTACTGGATCTTGGCTTGCACGTCACTATGGAATACAATTAAGGTCAATCCTTTTAAGATTGAGGGCCTTAATCCTTAGGTGACTTTCATTTTGTGGGTTAGGGCATTTTATGCCCTTGACTGGCCACCAAAAGAGAAAACCAGTCAATTTCTTCCAATTTGATTTCGGCTGCCTTTACAGATTTTTTAATTCGATTCTTATCGGTGGTTCCTATTACTGGATAAATGTGAGCAGGGTGCTGCATCAACCATGCCAACAACAATTCATCCTGTTCCGCCTTATATTTTTCCATTAGTGGCTTTAGAGACTTTTGGATTCGTTTTTGCTGTTCATTTTTATCACTAAAAAAATTGCCCAAAGGGGCCCAAGCCATGACTCCCATTTTGTTTGTGGTCAGATAATCTAAAGTGCCGTCGTAAAGCGGTTGATGATGAACCAATGAACATTCAATTTGATTAAAAACGATAGGATGCTGACCTTTAATTAACGCTATTTGAGAAGGGGTAAAATTGGATACCCCAAAAGCTTTAATTTTTCCTTGGTCTAACAGTTGATCGATAGCGCCATTGATTTGATCTGCTTGCATCAAGGGACTCGGGCGGTGCAATAAAAGTAAATCCAGATAATCCGTTTTAAGATTTTTCAGAGAACATTCAACCTGCTTGATGATGTAGTCTTTGGTATAGGTGTAATAGTTAAACAAAATGGGACGATTCTTGCTTGGAAACTGAATGCCACATTTGGAGATAAAACACAACGATTCCCTTGCGATTTTGGTCTCGACAAAAGCTTTTCCAAAATCTTCTTCGGTGGTATAACCACCATAAATATCGGCGTGGTCAAAGGAGCGTATTCCCAAGTCAACACAAGCATGAATTAACGAAGCCATGGAAGGGTTGTCCAATTGTTTCCCCCAAACTCCCCAGTTCATGGTACCAGATATTATCCTATTCCCTTTTGTCATCTGTTCAATTTCTCTTAAATTCGATCTTCTAAAATAGGAACTATTATGGGTCAAAAACCCTCTGAAAGTACCCTACTTTTAACCAATTATTAACAAGACAAAACAAAAATATTTTTGAATTTTGCACCCCAAGATTAATGTTTTAATTGATACCACACTATGGAAGAAACAATGAACAAGACTGTTGACATTAAAGCAATCAATGAAAAGATTGAAAAAGAAAGCGCTTTTGTAGATTTATTGACCTTAGAAATCAACAAGGTGATTATCGGGCAAAAAGAGATGGTAGAGCGGCTGCTGATCGGCCTGTTGGGTCGAGGGCACATATTGCTCGAAGGTGTCCCTGGATTGGCCAAAACTTTAGCAATTAATACCCTAAGCCAAGCCGTAAAAGGACAATTTAGTAGGGTTCAATTCACTCCCGATTTGCTACCTGCCGATGTTGTTGGAACGATGATTTACAACATTAAAGAAAATGACTTTACGATTAAAAAAGGACCTGTTTTTGCAAATTTTGTTTTGGCTGATGAAATCAATAGGGCTCCTGCCAAGGTTCAATCGGCCTTGTTGGAAGCCATGCAGGAAAAGCAAGTTACCATTGGTGATACGACCTTCAAACTTCCCTCTCCGTTTTTGGTTATGGCCACTCAAAACCCAGTAGAACAAGAGGGAACATATCCCTTACCTGAGGCGCAAGTAGATCGTTTTATGCTCAAAACCATAATTGACTACCCCAAGTTGGAAGAGGAACAAGTCATTGTGCGTTCTAACTTAAATAACACTCAGGAGAAAGTTAAAGCAGTGGTGACCACCAAACAAATTGAGACTGCACAGGCTACCGTAAGAGAAATTTATATGGATGAGAAAATCGAAAAATACATACTCGATTTGGTTTTTGCCACCCGTTATCCAGAGCGGTACAACCTATCTTCCATAAAACCATTGATTAGTTTTGGAGCTTCTCCAAGAGGGAGTATAAACTTGGCCACTGCTGCCAAATGTCACGCATTTTTAAAGCATCGTGGTTATGTCATTCCAGAAGATGTACGTGCTGTTATTTACGATGTCTTGCGTCACCGTATCGGATTGACTTATGAAGCCGAAGCAGAAAATGTGACTACCGAAGATTTGATCAGTCAAATCATCAATGAAGTAGAGGTCCCCTAGGAATTACCCCTTTTTTTCGCTAAATTCAAGCAACCATGGATACTAAGGAGCTCTTAAAAAAAGTTCGTAAGATTGAGATCAAGACCCGTCGCCTCAGCGATAATATCTTTGGAGGAGAGTACCATAGTACCTTTAAAGGAAGGGGAATGACCTTTAGTGAAGTGCGACAATATCAATATGGAGACGATGTCAGGAGCATCGACTGGAATGTAACAGCCCGCTATAACGAACCTTATGTCAAAGTTTTTGAAGAAGAGCGGGAATTGACCTTGATGTTGATGATAGATGTTAGTGGATCTGAATTATTTGGAACCCAAGGACAGTTCAAAAGAGAAGAATTGACGGAAATTGCGGCAACACTTTCCTTTTCGGCCATGCAAAACAACGATAAGGTAGGACTTATTCTTTTTTCAGATCAAATAGAATTGTTTATTCCGCCTAAAAAAGGACGCTCGCATGTGTTACGGATTATCCGAGAATTGTTGGAATACCAACCCCAAAGCAAGAAAACCAGTATTGCCAATGCACTGGAGTTTTTATCGGGGGTAATGAAGAAGAAAGCCATTGTTTTTATGATGTCTGACTTTATGGACAGCGGTTATGAAAAGACACTTAGAATTGTCGCTAAAAAACACGATTTGACTGGGATAAGAATTTATGACCGTCATGAAGAAAGTATACCTAATATTGGATTGGTTCCCATGTTGGATAATGAGACAGGGCAAACGGCTTTGGTCAATACCCAATCGGCCAAGGTTCGAAAAGCCTATGCCTTGCAATACAAAACCATGGTAGATGGATTCGAAAACCTTTTCCACAAAAATGGTGCAGGCACTTTACACAGTCGGTTGGATGAAAGCTATGTTAAAAAATTGTTGAACTATTTTAAATCCAGAGGCTAGATGATCAGAAAGATTTTTCTTTTGTGGATGTTCTTTTTTGTGACTCCCTTGCTCTTCGCTCAAGTGGATTACGATCTAAAAGTAATGGTCGATACCACGCAAATGCGTATTGGTGAAAAGATTGAATACACCCTTCAGTTCAAGGCAGATTCTACCGCACAAGTTACTTTTTCAGAACAAGCCTTTTTTACGCCTTTTGAGATTTTGGAAGAACTTCCCATTGACACTCTAAGGTCACAAAGCCATTATCTTTTTACCAAAAAATATGCGCTCATACAGTTCGATTCTGGAGCCTACTGGTTGCCTCCACAGAAGGTCATGGTCAATGGTTTTTCTAAAATCTCGGATTCTCTATTGATTCAGGTGGCTTCAGTTCCCGTAGACACTCTTAAGCAAAACCTTTTTGACATCAAGCCGATTGCCATAGTGGAAGAGAATTTCGATGCCCTTACCCGAAGCATCACCTTTGGCATATTGGCGGTGCTATTAATGGTGGGACTGATTTATGCTTTTTTCTTTGCTAAAAAAAGAAGGGAAGAACGAAAGAGAAAACTGCCTCCCTTTGAACGAGCGATAGAGGAATTAAAAGCCCTAGAAACAGTTGTTCCCTCTCAGCAGGAAGAATACAAACAGTACTATTCCCGTTTGACCGATGTGGTGAGACGCTATTTGGAGGAAGAGGCCAAAATTTCTGCTCTTGAGAGTACCACCGATGAACTGTTGCTCAAACTAGAGGCTTTAAAACAATCAGGTCAACTGGAATTAGAAAGGGAAACCATCAAAAATCTTAAAACAGTCTTACAGACCGCCGATTTGGTCAAGTTTGCCAGATCTACTCCCGAATTCGGAACTACTTCTAAAGATAGAGGTCTGGTAGAGGGAGTAGTGATAGAAACCAAAGAAGCATTACCAGAACCCACGCCCGAAGAGATTAGAGAACGCGAGGAATACAGACTTTGGTTGGCCAAAATTAGAAGAAAAAAACAACTGCAATGGAGTATTGTCTCTATTGCTATTTTGATGGTTTTAAGCATGGCAGTGGCCATAGGAATTTACGGATACTATCCTGTACAAGATACTTTATCGGGTTACCCTACCATAAAGCTGAAAAATAAAGAATGGATTACCAGTCAATACGGGACGCCTCCTGTTCAAATTGCTACTCCAGAAGTATTGAAAAGAGTGAAATCAGAAAAGGGAGGAGCTTTGCGCTTTTCTTCTGGAGATTATGATGCTCCTTTTTATATCGACTTGGTCTTTACAAAAAAACCACCTAAACAAGAAGGTCAACAATCTCCTTCCAAAGAAGACCAAGAAACTCAACAAAAAGAAAAGATTCAAAAGTTAATCCATACCATAATTAGTGATTTTCAAGCCAGAGGAGCCGTCAATATTCTGATTAAGGAGGAAGAAATCACGACTTTATCCGGTTTGCCAGCACTGAAAATTTTCGGAACCCTTGATTATCCTAAAAAAGGAAAAAATAAAAGAATTCGCTGCAATTATACCACCCATTTATTCGATTTTGAACAGGGAGGCATCAACCTCACTTTACTCTATGAAAAAGAAGATCGTTATGGGAAAGACATTGAAAAAAGAGTGATGGACAGTTTTAAATTGATAAAAGAATTATAGGTCATGTTTGAGGGTATTTACTTTGCGAATCCAGACTATTTGTGGTTGCTCCTTGCATTACCCATGGTGACAGGGTGGTATTTCTTTACCCGAAAACAGACTCAACCGGTATTAAAAATTTCTTCCCTTGATGGTTTTAAAGTCAAATCCAGTTTTTTAGCGAGACTCCAACCTTTATTATTTGTATTGCGTTTGTTGGCTTTGGGTTTAATCGTAATGGCCTTGGCTCGTCCTCAAACAATGGACGTTTCTACTCGAACCAAAACCAATAAAGGAATTGATATCGTCATGGCCATTGATGTTTCCTCCAGTATGTTGGCACAAGACCTAAAACCCAATCGTTTGACAGCTTTGAAAAGGGTTGCCGCTTCTTTTGTGGACGATCGTATGAGTGATCGTATCGGATTGGTCATTTATGCCGGAGAGAGTTATACCAAAACCCCCATCACCAGTGATCGTGCCATTGTCAAAAACGCATTGCAGGACATTCGATTTGAAGGTTTGATAGAGGACGGAACAGCCATTGGAATGGGATTGGCTACTGCCGTAAATCGATTAAAAGACAGCCGTGCCAAAAGTAAGGTGATCATTTTATTGACTGATGGGGTTAACAACTCTGGATTTATTGACCCTAAAATTGCTAGTGAATTGGCAGTAGAATATGAGATCAAAACTTATACCATTGGGCTGGGAAGTAATGGAAGAGCGAGGGCTCCCGTAGGTCTTTTACCCAATGGAAAATTCCAATATGGCTTGACCAAGGTGGAAATCGATGAGGACTTACTCAAAACCATTGCTGAGAAAACGGGAGGTTTATACTTCCGTGCTACTGACAATAAAAAGTTGGAGGAGATTTATGATGAGATTAATAAGCTTGAAAAAACCGAGATAGAGGAATTTAAATATTATAATTATGATGAAAAATTCCGGCCATTGATATTGTTAACTTTGGCATTACTCTTTATTGAGTGGTTAATGAGAAACACCCTTTTTAAAAGTTTTATTTGATATGTATCAGTTAGACGTTCCTTTTTACTTTTATGGCTTAGGTTTGTTGCCTTTGCTCTGGGTGGCCTATTTTATAGTAGTAGGCTGGAAGCGTCGTGCTCAGAATCGATTCGCTCAATATGGTTTGATGGAAAAGCTCAGTCCCCATCGGTCAAAATTCAAACCAGCTTTAAAATTATTGATGCTTAGTTTGGGAATTGCCCTTTTGATTATAGGCTTGGTCAATCCCAAAATTGGGACTCAACTGGAGACTGTTAAAAGAGAAGGTGTGGATATTGTTTTTGCAGTTGACGTTTCTAAAAGTATGCTGGCTGAAGATGTTGCCCCCAACCGATTGGAGAAGTCCAAGCGTTTGGTGTCTGCTATTATCAACCATTTGGCCAGTGATCGCGTGGGCATTATTGCTTATGCCGCTCAAGCCATTCCCCAATTACCCATTACTACCGACTATGGAGCCGCAAAAATGTTTTTACAAGCCCTAAACACCGATATGTTATCTTCTCAGGGAACTGCATTAGATGCTGCTTTGGATTTATCGGGAACTTATTTTGACGATGAAGACCAAACCAACAGAGTGGTATTTTTAATTTCTGATGGTGAAGACCATTCCGAAGAAGGAGCATCTGCCGCACAAAGAGCGTCGGATATGGGGATTAAAATCTTCACTTTTGGAGTTGGTTCTGATGAAGGAGGCCCAATTCCTATTAAACGAAAAGGAGTGGTAGAATCCTATAAAAAAGACATGCAAGGGGAAACGGTCATTACCAAAAGAAATGTCTTAATCCTTCAAGAAATAGCCGCAGCTGCTGAGGGAGAATATACAGATGGAAATGACACCCAGGCTGTAGTTGATTTTGTTACGGAAACTTTAAAGAATATGGACAAAAAAGAATTTGAGGCCAAGAAATTTGTGAGTTATAAAGATCAATTTCAGACTTTTCTATTAGCGGGATTCCTCTTAATTTTGTTGGAGTTATTTCTTTTTGAAACCAAAACCAAATGGGTACAAAGTCTTAATTTGTTCAACGAAAAATGATGCAAAAACAATTATATCTTTTTGGATTTTTTATTTTTTTTAGCCTGTTTTTGACCGCCCAAGAAGGGGAGGTTATCAATCATATTTTTGAAGGAAATGAGCAAGCACAGGCTGAAGTTTTTGACGAAGCTGAAATGGCTTATCGAAGGGCACTTTCCAAAGAGTCTGAAAAGCCCGAAGCCCTCTATAATTTGGGAAATACGCACTACCAAGAACAGGATTTTGAAGAAGCAAAACAACGTTATTTTCAAACCCAAAAAGCTACTGAAAATAAATCCAGTAAGCATCATGCTTTCCACAACCTAGGCAACGTTTTAATGAAACAAAAGGATTATGCCAAGGCCGTGGAGGCCTATAAAAATGCCCTGCGTAATAATCCCCAAGACGAAGAGACTCGTTATAACTATTCGTTGGCCAAGGAATTGTTAGAAAAAGAACAGGATCAACAACAAAATCAAGATCAAAACGATCAGCAGGATCAGCAAGATCAAAATGATCAACAAGATCAGGACAATAAGGATCAGAATCAAGAGGGTGATAAGGACAAGGACTCTGGTCAAGACGATGAGGACAAAGAGGGAGATGAGGGAGAAGATAAGGAAGACAAGAAAGATGAGGGGGATCAGAACAAAGAAAAACAACCCAAAGAAGGTGAGCAAGAAAAAGAACAACCCTCACAGCCCAGAAAAACCGAACTTTCCCCAGAGCAAGTCAAAAGCCTGTTGGAGGCCATGAGTAATCAAGAGAAAAAAGTACAAGATAAAGTCAATGCCGAAAAGGTACAGGGAACACCTGTAAGAGGTGAAAAAGATTGGTAAAGTTTTATTGATGAGGAAAACCTTTATTACCATTTTATTATTGATGATGGGCTTTGTTCAAACAATGGCCCAAGAGGTGAGTTTTGAAGCCAAAGTTAGTAAGAGATCATTGGGTTTGAATGAGCGACTTAGGGTCGACTTTATTATGAATGAAAACGGTGATGATTTCACTCCACCTCCTTTCAAGGGATTTAGAGTCGTAGGGGGTCCTAATCAGTCGATCAGTAATTCATGGGTCAATGGAAAAAAAAGCTTTTCAAAAACCTACACCTATTTTTTGACACCCATCCAAAAAGGGGGTTTGACCATTAGTCAGGCAAAAATTAATATCGATGGAGAGATATATAAAACCACCCCTCAAAGAATTACAGTAACCGAGGCGGTTGAGGTTCCTCGTGACCCCAACAGTCCTGAATATTTGATTGACGACAACCTCCATTTGGTGACCGAAATATCCAATAACCGCCCTTACCTAAACGAAGCCATTACGGTTATCTATAAACTGTATTTTAGGAATCCATTGAGAATTTCTGATGGTAGGGTAGTCGAAAACCCTCAGTTTGCAGATTTTTGGAGTCACAACATCAACATTCCTCAGCTCAAAGTAGAGAATGGAATCTATAAAGGTGAGCAATATAATGTAGTGGTTTGGAAAAAAAGCGTACTGTATCCTCAGAAAACAGGTAAATTGTCTTTGGAACCTTTGAGTTTGAGTTTGGTCATTGATTTGCCGTCCAACCGTAGAGACTTTTTTGGTAATAGAATCCTGCAGCAATCTTCCAGAACCGTAACAGCTGGGAGAAGAACCATAAACGTCAAACCCTTGCCAGAAAAAGGGAAACCAGCTAATTTCTTTGGCGCCGTGGGACAGTTTAATTTTGATGCACTACTAAATAAAAATGCTTTAAAAGCAACAGAGTCTTTTGAAATCAAACTCAAGGTAACAGGCAAAGGCAACCTCAAACTTTTCAATTTACCTGAACTGGTATTGCCCAATACTTTAGAGGTTTTTGAGCCAGAGCATGCCGAGAATGTAAGAACTACTCTGTCAGGTATGCAGGGTAGTATCGAAGACAACTATACCATTGTACCACGTTTTCAAGGAAAATATCCCATTGCTCCCGTCTCCTTTTCCTATTTCGACCCAAAGAAACAAGAATATTTCACCTTGCGTTCCAGCAACCAAATTGTTGATGTTTATGGGGGTCCTGTGGCAACGAATTCAACCGATAAAAATATTCCTTCCACTACCAAACAGTTGATCACCAATACAGATGAATCTTTCCGATTCATCAAATTGACACCCAATCTAGAACCCATAGTTAAAGAGGAATTTTGGAACAGTAAGCGATACTATGCTTTGCTGGTATTACCATTATTTTTATTAGTTGCTTTTGTGTTGTTGATGCAACGAAATCTAAGAATTTCTGGAGATCTAGAGGGTTCAAGACTTAGATTAGCCAACCGTTTGTCCAAAAAATATTTGGGAGAAGCCAAAAAGAATTTGAAAAACAAAGCTCTTTTTTATGACGCACTCGAAAGGGCATTGTATAATTACTTAAAAGCTCGACTGAAAATCAAAACAGATGACTTCAGTAAGGATAAAATAACCAAATTCCTTGGCGATAGAAAATTGGCACAAGAAGAAATACAATCATTTATTGCTCTTTTGGAAAATTGTGAAGTAGCGCGTTATTCGCCAGCTACAGATGCCAAGATGCAACAAGATTTTGACCAAGTACTTTCTGTGATTTCTAATATAGACAAAAAGTTATGAGAAAGATTTTGATTTTCCTGTCTGCATTAATGCTCTGCTGTTCAATGGTCTTGGGTCACGAAGAAAACACCACTTTTGAAAACGCAAATTCTGCCTACAATGCAGGGCAGTTTGAAAAAGCAGTAATGCTTTACAAAGAAATTTTAGAATCGGGTCAACAAAGTGCGGAACTCTATTTTAACTTAGCCAATTCATACTACCGATTGAATCAAGTGGCAGAGAGTATTTTTTATTTTGAAAAGGCCAAATTACTTAAACCTAATGATGAAGACATTAATATAAACAGTGCTTTTGCCCAAAATATGGCAATAGATGCGGTTGAAGTTTTGCCAAAATCTCAAATGACCCAATGGAAAGAAAAAATATTTGACTTACTTTCTCAAGAGGGATGGGCCTATTTTACGGTTCTATTGGCATGGCTTCTGGCTTTGTTTTGGGGGCTCTATTTGTGGAATAAAGTTCCACTAGTCAAAAGAACGTTCTTTGTTTCTACTGTTGTTTTAGGATTATTGCTGATGGGTTCCCTGGCGATCACTTTCGTTAAAGCTTCCAATGCTGCCGATACTACCTTCGGTATCCTATTTAATAACAAAATTGAAGTTTGGGCAGAGCCCAATAAAAGGGTAGAGGTTTTGTTTTTATTGCATGAGGGAACTATAGTTCAAATGTTAGATGAATTACAAGAATGGCAAAAAATAAGAATTGCCAATGGTTCAGAAGGTTGGATCAAAGACGGTAAAGTAAGAAGCTTAAAAGGCTTTAAATAAGGTCTTCGGGTAATTCTTTAGACAACTCATTTCCCCAACTAAAAAGATATTCGCCCAACTCTGTAATGGGCTGATAGAGCAGGGAACTCTCTATCATTTTTGTATCGATAATGGTAACCCAAGTATTGAGTTTTCCAATAAAAAACAAGCCCACGCTAATTAAAATGGCCCACTTCAATACCCCAAAAAAAGCACCCAAAAACTTATTGAACAAACCCAAGGAAGCTTTACTTATAATTTTTGTTAAAGCTTTGGCTAAAACCGATAGGGCATACACAATAATGATAAACACGATGAGGTAAGATCCCGTTTGAATGACCATAGGGTTCCAATCAAAAAATTCTTTGAGGAGTTCAGCGACCAAGTCAGAAAACTTTAGCGCTCCCAGTAGTCCCAGAAACAAGGCACCCAAACTAGCTATTTCAATGATAAAACCCTTAGAAAACCCTTTGATAAAACCAAAGCTTAGAGCAATGGACAGTATGATATCGATCACATTCACTAATGCGAATGTACTTTATTTTTGGGAATCTCCTTCCAAGATTAAACCTAAAGCCAGTATCTTTGAGCGTGCAAAAAAATCAACCTAGAGATCAAAAGCTAAAGGAACGTTGGGATCGTTTGATTCACATCCTAAGTGAGCGCTTTTCTGAAGGAGAAGTATTGGATGTTGAGGGTATTTTGTATTTGGTGGGTTTACAGGAATTGGGACAGGTTCATCGTAAAATGAAGAAAGATGACAATGTCAATTTGATACACATCGGGATTTGTACTGCACTTGAGCCCTTTGGTTATTATCGTTTTGACTTTTTTGACGAGGAAGGCTGGCCCCATTTTGAACTTCTAGAGGAATTACCACCCCTTAAACCTGGGGAACAGAGTGTCTTGATGAAAGAGGCGCTGGTAGAGTATTTTTTAAAACGCGAGCTAATTCAATAAATGTTTACTTTTGTCGCATGATTGATAAAATTAATGAAAACCTGACCTTGGTCAACGCTTTTAATACACAATCGAAAGAAGAGGTTGAGGCTTTTAGAATAAAATATTTGGGAAAAAAAGGAATTTTAAATGATTTTTTTGCCGCTTTTAAAGAAGTACCTCCACAAGAGAAAAGAGACTATGGACAGGCACTCAACACGCTTAAAAATGCTGTTGCTGAAAAGGTTAAAACCCTCCAGTCTCAAACTTCCGAAACCCCCTCTCAAGGTAATCATGGAGATTTATCAAGGCCAGGTTTTCCAGTTGAGTTGGGTTCCCGACACCCGCTTTCATTGGTTAAAAACAGAATAGTAGCTATTTTTTCACAGATTGGGTTTAATATTTCTGAGGGCCCAGAAATTGAGGACGATTGGCACAATTTCACTGCTTTGAATTTACCTGAATATCACCCTGCTCGTGATATGCAAGACACTTTTTTTATACAAACGGATCCTGATATATTACTGCGTACACATACTTCTTCCGTTCAAGTGAGGTATATGGAAAACAACCAACCTCCTATTCGAACCATCTCCCCAGGGAGGGTATTTAGAAACGAGGCCATTTCTGCTAGAGCTCATTGCATATTTCATCAGGTAGAAGGCTTGTATATTGATAAAAATGTTTCTTTTGCCGATTTAAAACAGACCTTACTCTATTTTACAAAAGCTTTATTTGGTAAGTCTAAAATACGTTTGCGACCTTCCTATTTCCCCTTTACCGAACCCAGTGCTGAAGTAGATATATATTGGGGACTAGAAACGGAAACTGATTATCGTATTACTAAAGGAACAGGGTGGCTTGAAATTATGGGGTGTGGTATGGTAGATCCTAATGTCTTAACCAATTGTAACATTGACCCTGAGAAATACTCTGGCTATGCTTTTGGTATGGGCATAGAAAGAATCGCCATGTTATTATATCAGATTGGAGATATTCGTTTGTTTTTTGAAAACGATGTTCGTTTTCTTTCCCAATTCCAATCGGGGAATTAATCCAGTTGTTTGACTAGTTTTTTAAAAACTCTTTCTGGTTTTTTTTCTAAGTAAAGAATGCTAAATACAGCATCTATAATTGGGACCCTAGTAGAGTAATTTTGGTTGATCATCTTAGCGGATTGGGTGGCATAGTAGCCCTCAGCTACCATCCTCATTTCCATTTGAGCGGCTTTTACAGTATAGCCTTTTCCGATCATGCTTCCAAAGGTTCGGTTACGACTAAAAACAGAATAACCAGTTACCAAAAGATCACCCAGATAGGCTGAATTGTTAATGTTGCGTTTCATCTTGTAAACATCTTTGATAAAACGCTTCATTTCTCTAATGGCATTACTCATCAGTACACTTTGGAAATTATCTCCATAACCAAGAGAATGGGCAATTCCCGAGGCAATGGCATAAATATTTTTTAACATGCTCGCATATTCAGTACCGACGATATCGTTGGAAATTGTCGTTCGAATGTATTGCGTTTTGAGCATGGCAGCAATGGCTTTCGCTAATTTTTTATTCATACAGGCGACCGTGAGGTACGACAGGCGTTCCATGGCTATTTCCTCTGCATGAGAAGGGCCTAAAATTACTCCAATTTTTTCCATGGGGACATTGAATTTAGTATTGAAATGCTCACCGACGATTAACATACTTTCAGGAACTACTCCCTTGACAGCGGAAAAAATGATTTTATCGTCAAACGATTCTGTCAATTTTTCCAATTCCTGAGAGAGAAAAGCAGAGGGGATAGCGATGACCAAAACATCGGCTTGAGAAACGACTTGGTTTAAGTCTGAACTGATTTCAAGGCGTTTGGTTTTAAGTCTTGCAGCACTGAGGTAATTGGGATTGTGGTGGTGTTTTTTTACGAAATCAGCATTGATAGGATTTCTGATGTACCAGCCTACTTTTCTTTTATTTTCCGAAAGAATTTTAACCAAAGCAGTGGCCCAACTCCCACCACCTAAAACGGCTATTTTGAGCTTATTTTTTAAAATCAAATGGGAAATGGTAGGCTTTTTGGGTGGGCGTCTCATGAAAGGCCTTTTATCCTATGAAAACCAAGTATCCCAAGGGATTCTACTCAACAACAAGAGTAGTCCAAGTCCATAAAACAATGCAATCCGAAGAAACTTTTTTCCTGGATCACTTTGGCGTTTGTGTAGGGACCAACCCATTGTAATCAATACAATAGCCAATATGTTGGTAAAAGGATGTTCCACCAAATAGAGGCGGGCTTGGGCATCTTTCATAACATCTCCCATACCTAAATTTGACCATTGGTCAAACCAAGGGGAAACGAAATATAAAATCAGTCCTATCAGCAGTTGGATATGGGAAAAAATTAACCCAAATAAGGACAACCTGAGGTCTTTTGATTCAAAATCTTTACCTTTTATTTTTCCAACAATGGCATTGAGTATACCGAGAATTAAAACCAGTAAAACCAAATAGGCCCAATATGAATGTATGTTTTTGAGTAGTGAATACATGTTTTAATTTTTTTGAAAGATACGATATTCTATGAATCAGTAATTGAACAAAAAGCAATAAAAAAATTACATCGTAGCGTTGTAATAAGAAGGATCTCCAGTGACTTCTTCTCCCAGCCATTCAGGCTTTTTAAATGGAGTATTTTCCGCTGGAAGTTCTATCTCGGCTAGAATCAAATTATTTTTGGGCTTTAAAAACACATCGACTTCAAAGGCAAATTCTCCACAGGGAATGACATACCTTATTTTTTCAATGGGCTCCCCTAAAGCAAGGTCAAGCAGTGCTTTGGCCTCCTCCAAAGAAATAAGAATTTCCCATTCCAATCGACTGGTTCCCTCTTTGTTGCTTTTGCCTTTGATGGTCAGCAAACCCTTCTGATCTTTAATCCTGACCCTAACCGTTCTCTCAGGATCTTTACTGAGATAGCCTTGAAAAATATGATGATGACTTTCGGCTTCTTGTTTAAAAGCATTGCTTTTGACCAAAAATTTACGTTCTATTTCTGTCTTCAATTTCCAAGATTAAATTTCAATTAATGGGATACTGGGTTGAAAGGTGGGGAAATTTAGATGGTAGAAACCCTAAGCGTATTTACCATACCTTTTTGGACAATGGGCATGGCAGTGAGGTTGATCAGTAAATCTCCTTTATCAACATAACCCATTTCTTTTGCAATCTCGTTGATTTGCTCAACGGTTTTATCAGTACTTTCAAAACTGTCATAATAAAAGGCTTTGACTCCCCAGATAAGGTTGAGTTGGGTGAGAATTCTTTTGTTAGAAGTAAAAACCAGAATATGTGAATTGGGTCGCCAAGCGGACACTTGGAAAGCAGTATATCCACTATTGGTTAAAGTACATATGGCTTTGGCTTGGACATCGTTGGCGATGTGTACTGCATGATAACAAATAGATTTTGTAATGAACCTAACCGTTCTGATATTCGGTGGTTTCTGAGGGACAGAAATCAGATCAGAATTTTCTACGCTGTGAATAATGGAGCTCATGGTTTGGATGACTTCAACGGGATATTCCCCTACAGAAGTTTCACCAGAGAGCATAACGGCGTCTGCTCCGTCCATTACCGAATTGGCTACGTCATTTACCTCTGCTCTGGTAGCAGTGAGACTGTCTATCATACTCTCCATCATTTGAGTAGCAATGATAACAGGGATCCTCGCTTTTTTTGCCAGTTTTACCAGTTCTTTTTGCATCAGGGGTACTTCGGCAGGTGGAATTTCGACGCCCAAATCTCCACGAGCGACCATCAAACCATCGCAATAAGATATGATCTTATCTATGTTTTCAATTCCCTCTGGTTTTTCGATTTTGGCAATAATTGGAATTTTGTGATCAGAGTGTTCTTCGATCAACTTTCTCAAATCCAAAATATCTTCACTGTTTCTCACAAAGGACAATGCGATCCAATCGACATCCTGTTTAATAGCAAATTCGGCATCAATAACGTCTTTTGGAGTGAGGGCTGGAAGGGAAATATCTGTATTGGGTAAGTTGACCCCCTTTTTAGATTTTAAATTTCCTCCCTGAATTACCTTTGCTTCAACTTTAGCTTTTTTATTGGTAGAGATCACCTCAAAAATTAGCTTGCCATCGTCTAACAGAATTCTCTCTCCTGGGCGAACGTCTTTAGAGAAATTGTCGTAATTCATGTAGACTTTTTCTTTATTTCCAACAAAAGGCTCACCATTGAGAAAATCTATTCGATCACCAGGAGTTACGACCGTACCTTCTTCCACTTTACCAACCCTGAGTTTGGGCCCTTGAAGGTCGGCTAAAATTGAAGTATTGGAATTTAGTCTTTCGCTGAGATCACGAATTATTTTAATCCTTTTGGCGACATCTTTATGTTCGGCATGTGAAAAATTAATTCGGAATACATCCACGCCAGACAGGATCATTTTTTCCATCACCTCAACCTTCTCCGATGCTGGACCTAGGGTGGCTACAATTTTGGTTTTTTTTCTTCTACTCATCAATATAAATTAAGACTAAAATCAAGGTTTAATTGACTTTTATCGGGCAAAAAACGGTAGGAAATCTCATTAATAGATTCCATTTTTTTAATTAAACTTTCCGCTTCTATGCCTGAATCAATTTTTATGATGTAGTCAACATCTTTCAAATCCTGAACCAAATATAATTCTTTTGTTTCAGGTAAATCGAATAAGCTGGCTCCCTTTTGAGGATCATTTTGTAATAATATACAGCGATTTAAAAAGAGTCGCACTTCGATTCCTTTGAAGGGATCTATCCATTCATAACTTTCAAAAGTATTTTTCGCGCTATTTTTTTTTGAACGAGTAAATTTAAAACCACAATGAGTATTGAGCAAATAGGCCAATAGATAGCCCTCGCAACTACATTTAATTGCTACTAGTGAAAAATCATCTTCAGCAATTTCATCCAGCATATAATGTTTGACGGCCATTAAACTGTTTGTTTAATATTCATAGCGTGGAAGGCCCTTCTTGCTGCTTTTTCTTCCGATTTTTTCTTCGATATTCCTCTGGCTTTGACGATCTGTTTTTCGTTGAGGTAAATTTGAGTCGTATAGTTAAATTCTGGATCCAAACCTTGATCAGTATCAGTTCTAAACCTTATTTTCTTTTTGTTTTTCTGTCCCCACTCCACCAATAATCCTTTATAACTTAATACGGTATGCTCAAGCTGATCGATATCAACATATACTCCCAATATTTTATCTAGTATAAAATCATTACATTTTTTATACCCCCTATCCACCAGAATGGCCCCCACTAATGCTTCAATGAGGTTACCGTGAATATTTTTGCCGAAATTCACCTTATTTTCCTGATCTAAGAATTGAATTAATCCCATTTTATCCCCTATCTGATTAAGATTTTCACGACTGACAATTTTTGCTCGGTATTTGGTAAGTGTACCTTCTTTGGCATAAGGGAATTTTTCGTAAAGAAAAGAGGAAACCACTATGCTCAACATGGAATCTCCTAAGAACTCTAGTCTTTCAAAATTAATCATATGCCCGTCATCGTCTTTCAAATTAAGAGACCGATGGGTAAAAGCAGTATAGTAAATATCTTTGTTTTGAGCTCTGAGTGCAGTAATTTTTCGCAATTTGAGGAAAAACATCGTGCTTTTATTTTCCGATGGTTTCCGTAAATAGCTTAAAAAATTCACATTCTAATTTATGTAATTTTTTTGAAAATAACACAGGCATTGTGTCCGCCAAACCCAAAAGTATTGGACAACGCCACATTAACTGTTCTTTCTTGAGCTTCTCCCAAAGTAAAATTGATCTTAGGATCGAGCTTTTCGTCTGCTGTCTGATGGTTGATCGTTGGAGGAACGATACTATTGTTGATGGCCAGTATAGAAGCTATGGCTTCTACGGCTCCTGCGGCCCCCAGCAAATGACCTGTCATTGATTTGGTAGAGTTGATATTGATATTGTAGGCGTGTTCTCCAAAAACAGCTTTAACAGCATTGGTTTCTGCTACATCTCCTAAGGGAGTTGAAGTACCGTGCATATTGATAGCATCTACATTCTCAGGTTGCAGATTAGCATCCCGCAAGCAGTTCATCATTACTTTTTTGGCACCGATTCCTTCAGGGTGTGGAGCCGTCATGTGATGGGCATCGGCAGAGAGTCCTCCACCAGCCAACTCTGCATATATTTTGGCACCTCTGGCTTTGGCATGCTCATACTCTTCTAATATGAGTGCACCAGCACCTTCGCCAAGTACAAATCCATCTCTATCTTTGTCAAAAGGTCGTGATGCAGTTTGGGGATCATCATTTCGGGTAGACAAGGCGTGCATTCCGTTAAATCCACCAATTCCAGCAATGGTCACTGCTGCTTCAGATCCTCCCGAAACAATAATATCTGCATAGCCCATTCTGATGTAATTCAAAGAATCGATCATCGCATTTGAAGAAGATGCACAGGCCGATACAGTAGCAAAATTGGGGCCTCTCAATCCATGTTTCATAGAAATGAGTCCTGGCGCAATGTCTGCGATCATTTTGGGAATAAAGAAAGGATTAAAGCGGGGCGAACCATCTCCATTAGCAAAATTCAATACCTCGTTTTGAAAGGTTTCCAATCCGCCAATACCCGTACCCCAAATGACTCCAATTCGGTCCCTGTCCTCTTTTTCAAAGTCCAGACCTGCATCTGCAATAGCTTCATCTGAAGACACTAGGGCATATTGCGTAAATCGGTCGCATTTCCGAGCTTCTTTTCGATCCATGAAATTCATGGGATCGAAATTTTTCACCTCACATGCAAATTGAGTTTTGAACCTTGAAGGGTCAAAATGGGTAATGGGGGCTGCACCACTGGTGCCAGATAACAAACCCTCCCAATAGGCTGGAAGGGTGTTTCCTATAGGAGTTAGGGCTCCCAATCCGGTAATAACTACACGTCTTGGTTTCATGTAAGCCAAATTTTATTTTGCTTGCTCAATAAACTGAATGGCTTGACCTACAGTAGCAATGTTCTCAGCTTGGTCATCTGGAATCTGAATGTCAAACTCCTTCTCGAATTCCATAATAAGTTCCACGGTATCCAAAGAATCGGCACCTAGATCATTGGTGAAATTAGCGTCAGTTACGACTTCATTCTCGTCTACACCTAATTTGTCAACGATGATTGCTTTTACTCTTGATGAAATATCAGACATAATCAAAATTTGTTTTTAAATTTCTGTGGACAAAAATATAAAACTTTGAGTCAAATCACCATTGAGGGAAAAAAATATAACTTTTCTTTGTGATGTTCATTGTTGAATAAAATCACATAAAGCACTCTGCGACTGACGTGTAGTGAAATTTATGCAAGAAAAAACTATTAAAAGAATTATTCTGTTTGCTTCTGGTTCTGGGACCAATGTTGAGAATATTATCAAATATTTTAAACACAATCCAGCACTTGAAATAGCAAGGGTCTTCACCAACAACCCCAAAGCAGGGGTCATTGAGCGTCTTGCTTGTACGAAAATTAAGACAACCCTTTTTGATAAAGTCCAATTGACTAATGGAGAATTGATAAATCAAATAAAGCTTTTGAATCCTGATTTAATTGTTTTGGCTGGGTTTTTATTGAAAATTCCTTTGGATTTCACCCAAGCTTTTAAGGATAAAATCATCAATATTCACCCTTCCCTACTTCCAAAGCATGGGGGAAAAGGCATGTATGGCGATAGGGTTCATCGATCGGTTAAAGAAGCAGGAGACCAAGAGACAGGGATCAGTATTCACTTTGTTAATGAGCATTATGATGAGGGATCCATTATCTTTCAAGCCAAAGTAAAAATTGAAGAAAAAGACAGTATTGAGGAAATTGCCAATAGGGTCCATCAACTCGAATACAAGTTCTATCCAGAGGTCATTCAAAACTTATTATTTCCAAATGTTGGATAAGATTAACATATACACCGATGGTTCCTCACTAGGAAATCCAGGACCAGGAGGTTATGGAATCATAATGGAATGGGTAGGGAAGCAGTACGTGAAAGAATTCTCTGACGGATTTCGATTAACAACCAACAATCGCATGGAGCTTTTGGCTGTAATTATAGCCCTAGAAACGCTAAAAAAACAACCGATTGAAGTCATGGTTTATTCCGATTCAAAATACGTGATCGATGCTGTTCAGAAAAAATGGGTGTTCAATTGGGAAAAAAAAGCATTCAAAGACAAAAAAAATCCCGATCTATGGAAACGGTACCTCAATATCCATAGAAAACACAAAGTCAATTTCTGTTGGATTAAAGGGCATAATGACCATCCTCAGAACGAGCGTTGCGATCAACTGGCGGTCAGGGCAGCCAAACAATCTCCCGTCAATGTGGACTCTTTTTTTGAAACAAATCGAAAGAAAAGCTCCTCATCATAAGCCTTTGAAAACTCTTCAATAAATCTTTGATTAAATTCTCAATAACCCCTTTGAAGTTTGTTATTTTTGTATGATGAAAAACAAATTACTGGTTGTAGGGACTATGGCCTACGATGCTATTGAAACTCCCTTCGGACAAGTAGATAAAATTCTAGGTGGTGCAGCCACCTACATAAGCCTCTCAGCCTCTCGGTTTTCCTTGGACTGTGGAATTGTATCCGTGGTGGGTGAAGATTTTGAAAGTCAACACCTATCTTTATTAAAAGAAAGAGGAATAGACCTTTCTGGGGTTGAAATAGTAGCGGGTGGCAAAACTTTTTTCTGGAGTGGTAAATACCACAACGATCTAAATACCCGAACCACTTTAGATACCCAATTAAATGTATTACAAGATTTCAACCCTAAAATTCCAGAGCATCTAAAAAGTCCCGATATTATCATGTTGGGCAATCTATCGCCCGATGTTCAGTTGCAAGCTTTGGGACAGCTAAAAACCAAGCCCAAACTCGTTGTATTGGATACCATGAATTTTTGGATGGAACATTTTAGACCAGCATTGGATCGAGTAATTGAGAAAGTAGATGTGATTTCCATCAATGACGAAGAGGCCCGACAATTGACAGGTGAATATTCATTGGTTAGAGCAGCAGACCAAATTCATAAAATGGGGCCAAAATATGTTATCATCAAAAAAGGAGAACACGGTGCCTTACTTTTCCATGACAATGAAATTTTTTGTGCCCCAGCGCTTCCTTTGGAAGAGGTTTTTGACCCCACTGGTGCTGGAGACAGTTTTGCTGGTGGTTTTTCGGGATATTTGACACAAACCGGAGATATTTCTTTTGACAATATGAAATCAGCCATTATTTATGGGTCGGCCATGGCCTCCTTTACTGTTGAAAAGTTTGGCACAAAAAATTTGGTAGATTTTAGCCCTACGTCCATGGCAGAGCGCCTCAAAGCTTTCAAAGAGCTAACAACTTTTGAAATAGAGATTGAATAAATCTAACCAACATAAATTATGAGTGACGCCATCAAGCACGAATGTGGAATTGCAATGATCCATTTGAAAAAGGACTTACATTATTTCAAAGAAAAGTATGGTACTACTATGTTTGGTATCAACAAGATGTATTTGATGATGGAAAAGCAGCACAATCGCGGGCAAGATGGAGCTGGTTTGGCCTGTGTTAAATTAAACATGAAGCCTGGACAACGCTACATTGCTAGGGTGCGCTCCAATAGCCAACAGCCCATTCAGGATATTTTCAAGAAGGTCAACAAAAGTGTCACACAAGCATCGAAAAACCACCCGAATCTATTAGAAAATGTCGAAGAGTTTAAAGAGGAAGTCCCCTATGCGGGAGAATTGCTATTAGGACATTTACGTTATGGCACCTTTGGCAAAAACAGTATTGAGAGTGTACATCCCTTTTTGAGACAGAATAATTGGATGCATCGTAACTTGATTGTTGCGGGTAACTTTAACCTCACCAATGTCAAAGAACTTTTTGAAACTTTAGTAGACTTGGGTCAGCACCCCAAAGAAAAGGCGGATACCATTACCGTAATGGAGAAAATTGGACATTTTTTGGACGATGCTGTGGCCAAGATATACAAGAAACTTAAAAAAGAAGGTTTTACAAAAGCGGATGCCTCTCCTCAGATAGCAGAACGGTTGAGTATGAAGAAGGTACTTCGTAAAGCTTCTAAAAAATGGGATGGAGGTTATACCATTGCCGGTTTGTTGGGTCATGGAGAATCTTTTGTCTTTAGAGATCCCGCAGGAATAAGACCCGCTTTTTATTACGATGATGAAGAAATGCTGGTGGTGGCTTCCGAACGACCTGCCATACAAACGGTCTTCAACGTACCTTTTGAAGAAATTCAGGAGCTACCCCCCGGCTGTGCCCTGTTGACTAAAAAATCAGGAGCGGTCAATTTAAGTCAGATTCAAGAGCCAGTTGAGCGAAAAGCCTGTTCCTTTGAAAGGATTTATTTTTCTAGAGGTAGTGATGCCGAAATATATAAAGAGCGTAAAAAATTGGGAAGACTACTATTTCCTCAGATACAGAAAGTCATTAAAAATGATTTGGAGAATACCGTTTTTTCTTTTATACCCAACACAGCAGAAACCTCTTTTTACGGTCTTTTGGGAGCTGTACAGGACTACATCGTCCAATCGTTACAAAACTCCCTGCTTAATAAGGACAATATAAAAAAGAGTGAATTGCAAAAACTAATCTCTTTACGTCCCAGAATAGAAAAAATAGCGATCAAAGATGCTAAACTCAGGACTTTCATCACCGAAGACGCCAGTCGAGATGATCTCGTAGCCCACGTTTATGACGTTACCTACGGTGTGATCAAACCTACCGACAGTTTGGTTATAATTGACGACAGTATTGTAAGGGGAACCACCCTAGAAAAAAGTATCTTAAAGATGTTGGATCGACTCAATCCTAAAAAAATAATTGTCGTTTCAAGTGCTCCTCAGATTCGTTACCCCGATTGCTACGGAATAGACATGGCCAAAATAGATAATTTTATTGCCTTTAAAGCGACTATTCAACTCCATGAGGATCAAGATACCTTAACGTCAACTTTGGAAAGTATTTACAGTAATTGTAAAGACAACCAAGACCTTCCTTTGGAAGCCGTTGAAAATTGTGTAAAAGCCCTATATGAACCTTTTACCAATGAACAGATTTCAACCAAGATTGGACAAATGCTTCGAGGTAATAGTATCAAAGCAGAGGTAGAAGTCATTTTTCAAACCATACAAGGTTTGCATGAGTCCTGTCCAAAAAATTTGGGTGATTGGTACTTTTCAGGAGATTATCCAACTCCAGGAGGAAATCGGGTAGTTAACCGCGCTTTTATGAATTATTATGAAGGAAAATCTATAAGAGCTTATTAATGAGGTCAAAAATTTATTTCTCGAACCTCCAAAATTTATTTATCTATACAAATGAATTTTATTACAATTCCTTTGGTCAGAAAAAAGTGCATTTTAACGTTTTATTATTCACTCCCAAAGCCATTATCCTATTTTTACATCACCAGAACATAAGTAGGTTAAGTTCATGGTAAGATTTGGGGCAAAAAGGGAGGATTTATCCTCCCTTTTTATTATCACTTCTTTTTAAATGAGCATCCCTTTACTTATTTTGCTCGTATAGTTCACTCACTTTTTCCCAGTTAATCACGTTGAAAAAAGCATCGATGTAATCGGGTCTTCTGTTTTGGTAGTTCAAGTAGTAGGCATGCTCCCAAACGTCCAACCCAAGGATAGGCGTTCCACCACATCCAATACCGGGCATCAAAGGATTGTCTTGGTTGGCAGAAGAACAGACTTCTACTTTACCGCCTTGTTGAACACACAACCAAGCCCAGCCAGAGCCAAATTGGGTAGCAGCAGCATTAGAAAATGCAGTTTTAAAATCTTCAAATGATCCATAGGCAGCATCAATTGCTTGTGCTAGGGCACCAGAGGCCGTTCCTCCTCCATTTGGACTCATCACTTCCCAAAACAAACAGTGATTGTAATAACCCCCTCCATTGTTTCTCAAAGCAGCATTATTCATGTCCAGATTTCCCAAGAGGGTCTCAATGGTGTCCGATTCCATTCCAGTTCCTTCGAGTGCAGCATTCAGTTTGGTCGTATAACCGTTATGGTGTTTTCCATGATGTATTTCCATAGTTTTTGCATCGATATGCGGTTCTAATGCATCTTTTGCATAAGGTAATTGTGGTAATTCAAAAGCCATAATATTTTTTTTATTTACAACAAAAGTAGAATTTCTTTTAGTCATTTGGTAATGGATGATGATGAAAA
>Ga0206677_10001264_pt1 | contig 23506 bp, 16 predicted proteins | sample M130m12015metaG_FD_155475 | JGI IMG/M metagenome (GOLD analysis project Ga0206677, IMG submission 155475) | Ammonia-oxidizing marine archaeal communities from Monterey Bay, California, United States - M1 30m 12015 | ecosystem: Environmental > Aquatic > Marine > Intertidal zone | place: USA...
GCGAGAGACCAAACTTAGCAAGTTCTTCTGTTGGAAGATAAATTCTGTTTCGTTGCAGATCTTCTTGTATGTCACGAAGGACGTTGACCAGTTGAAGGAACAGCCCCATCTCAACAGCGTGACGCCGTGCATTCGGATCACTGTAGCCGTAGATCTCGATTAAGCACAGACCAACTGTGGAGGCGACCCTGTAGCAGTATCGACGCAAGTCTTCGAACCTCGCATAATTTGTTTCAAACAAATCATCTTCCATTCCGTTAATCAGTTCCCGGAGGTGATCTGTTTCAATGGGGTACCTCTGGAGAGTGTCAGCAAGCGCAATAAAAATTTGATCTGACATAGGTAGGCCTTGTTCGATGTCGTCCAATCGAGACCTGAACATCATGAGCGCGCGGAGGCGTTCGTGATGTTCATTATTCGAGTAAATGGCGTTTGCCTCTCGTGACTCGAGCAATTCGGTCAACCTCTCCGAGGTGACAGTGTCGAGGTGCGAAAGGTCTTCGCTCGGCAACCAGTCTCCGTCAACGATGTCGTCGACCCTGCGGCAGAATGCGTAGAGAGCATTCACTGCCTTTCGTTTTGGATCGGGAAGATGGCGGAATGAACGGAAAAAAGAGCTGGAAGCTGCCCGGGCGATTGATTCGCAGTGCGTGTAGGCATCCTCAAGGCGTTCGGAGAAGGAGGGACCTCCGTTTTCGACCAATAAGAAACTCGACGTCATGCACAATTCACCTTAACAGCATTTGACTTGCGAGGATGTCCATATTTGAAGTGTGGTTTTTTTCCGTCATGATTCAACGGTTCATGCACTCAAGCCAATTGTGTCCAATCCACGTCTGCTTCTGCCATTTCGACTTCATCGACGTCCATTTGTGCAAGTTGTAATTTGCCAGACAACTCATCGTTCACAGCGTGCCAGTAGGAGTAAGCTTCAATCACCCAAATTCCAGATTCACGGGTTCCGTTACCACTGCCCTTGACACCGCCAAATGGTAGGTGAGCTTCTGCTCCGGTGGTCGAGTTGTTGATACCAGTCATTCCAGCCTTGATCCCAGTCTTGTAGCGGTAGGCTTCGAGGCGGTCGTTGGTGTAAATGGCAGAGGAGAGGCCGTATGGGCTTGCGTTTGCAAGATGCAGGGCATGATCGAAATCAGTCGCCTTGCAAATGGTCACGGCTGGCCCAAACACTTCTTCGTGGAAGCAAGCCATGTCTTCTGTCACGCCGGTGAAGACGTGAGGCCACATGTAGACGCCTTCTTCTGCAGTACTAAGGAAGTTGGTCGGTTTGTTATCGCTTGTGATTCGGCCTTTGCCGTGAATCAAATTTGCACCGGATTCCTTGCACATCTCAACGCCGACAAGGAAATCTTTTGCGTACTTCTCCGACAACATTGGGCCGTAAAGGACACCATCATGAGCAAGCGAATCCCCAATTCGGGTTGATTCGACTTTTTCCATGAATTTGACCATGAACTCATCATAGATTTCCTCATGAAGAATGAGGTTACCAAGGGATGTGCACCGTTGTCCTGCGGTACCAAATGCACCCCAGTATGCGCCTTCAACAGCGTTGTCGAGGTTTGCAGATGGCATCACAACAAGCGGATTCTTTCCACCGAGTTCGAGGGAGCATGAAACGAGGTTTCGTCCACACACTTCGCCGATCATCTTGCCGACTTCTGTCGAACCTGTGAATGAAATTTTGTTGACCCTTCCTTCGTCGACTGCATCGACCAAGTGTTGTCCAGCGCCGCTTCCTTTTCCGTGGACGAGGTTGATGACACCGTTAGGCAAACCAGCCTCGTGCATGATGCGGGCGAGGGCAAAGGAAAGCAGAGGGGCATCCTGTGGACTCTTCCACACACATGTGTTTCCGCACATGATGGCTGGAATCATCTTCCAAAATGGAACGGCTGCAGGGAAGTTGCAAGCGTTGATGATGCCGCAGACACCAAGAGGGCGGCGGTAGGTGAACAGTTCCTTGTCAGGCAATTCCGAATTGACCGTTTGGCCATAAAGGCGACGTCCTTCTGACTGGAAAAACAAACATGTGTCAATGGCTTCTTGAACGGAACCAGCAGCTTCTTTCAGTGTCTTACCGATTTCACGGGTTTCAAGAGCGACAATCGCATCCTTGTGGTCCATCAACAAGCGGCCCATGTTTCCAATGATTTGACCACGGGTTGGTGCCGGAGTTGCAGCCCATCCTGGGAAGGCTTCGTGGGCCGCATCCAAAGCTGCGTTCACGTCTGCTTTTGTCGAGAGGGGGAAGTGGCCGAGGGTATCGGCAAGAATGGCAGGGTTAATCGAGGTAAATGTAGCACCATCGCTTGCAAGGGTCAATTGACCGTTGATGATGTTGTACCCTCGTACGGCGGGTTTACCATTTGGATTTTCGTGGGCAAGGAACTCAAGGCCGGTTTCTAAGACATGAACCATGCACAGCCGAGCGAAAGGCCCTTCTTGAAAGTGATGGAACTGAGCCTTGAGTCTTCACACGTCGCAAGCCATCAAAAATCGACATTAGGTTAAAAGGGGGTCGGCGTGAAGAAGGAGAGGAAGGGCACTGTTTGAGGTTTAAATCACCTCGACGGTTTTCCTGTTGGAAGTGAAGATATGGCTGGCGATGAAAACACAATGTCCCTACGGGTAGCAAAAGCAATTCCTTCCGACGTCGGTCACGGCCGAGCGCGGATTTCAGGAGAGAATGACCTCGGATTAAAGCCCGGCGATATCGTTGAAATTAAGGGAGAGAAGCGATCCACCGCTGCTATCTACTGGCGCAGCCGTCCTGAAGACACAAAGATGGAAATCATCCGTGTCGATGGAATCATCCGCAAAAACGCAGGCGTGAGTTTGGGTGACCGAGTCACAGTGTCCAAAGTCGATGCAAAGGAATGCACAAAACTTGTGCTTTCCCCTGTGATGGCCAACAAACAAAAAGTCAAGTTTGGACCAGGAATCGAAGGCTTTGCCCGACGCGGCCTCTCCAAGCGCCCGGTCGTCCAAGGCGACCGAATCTTCATTCCCGGCATGACTTTGTTTGCCGAAGCACTTCCCTTCGCAGTTGTCAGCACAGTTCCAAAGGGCATCGTCAAAGTTACCAACGAAACTGACATCGTGATTAAAGACGAAACTGTTGACGACCAAGACGTCGGTCAATCTGAAGGCATCACCTACGAAGATGTTGGTGGAATCGGTCAGCAGTTGCAAAAGGTCCGTGAGATGATCGAACTGCCGCTTAAGCACCCTGAATTGTTCCGTCGGCTGGGCATCGACCCCCCGAAGGGTGTCTTGTTGCACGGGCCACCAGGTACTGGAAAGACAATGATTGCCAAGGCAGTTGCGACAGAGGTCAACGCCCACTTCAAGTCGATCAACGGACCTGAAATCATTTCCAAGTATTACGGTGAATCTGAGAAGCAGCTTAGAGAAATCTTTGATGAAGCAGCTGAAAATTCACCTGCCATCATCTTCATCGACGAAATCGATTCCATATGCCCCAAGCGTGAAGATGTCAGTGGCGAGGTTGAGCGAAGGGTTGTCGCACAGATGCTTACGCTCATGGACGGAATGCAAGGGCGAGACAATGTTGTGGTGATTGGTGCAACCAACCGCCGTGACGCCCTCGATCCTGCCCTGCGCCGACCTGGACGGTTCGACCGTGAAATCGAAATCGGTGTGCCAGACCGAGACGGTCGTGAAGAAATCATGGACGTCCACACCCGTCAAATGCCAATCTCTGAGGATTTCGAAATCAATTGGGTCCTCGACAACACCTACGGGTTTGTTGGAGCTGACCTCGCAGCGCTTGTTCGTGAAGCCGCCATGAGGGCTTTGCGACGTTACCTGCCGGAAATCGAACTTGAGGAAGAAACGATCCCTCCAGAAGTTCTCGAAAAGATGGAAGTCAGAATGAACGACTTCAAAGAGGCCATCAAGGATGTTGAACCGTCTGCTCTCCGTGAGATTTATGTCGAAATTCCAGAAGTGACATGGGAAGAAGTCGGAGGACTGCATGAAGTCAAGGACCGATTGAAGGAATCTGTTGAATGGCCACTTACTCAACCGGAGTTATTCGAACACTTTGGCATCAAGCCACCTCGGGGAATCGTCCTCTTTGGCGCCCCTGGTACAGGAAAGACCCTGCTTGCGAAAGCAATCGCAAACGAGGCTCAAGCCAACTTCATCAGTATCAAAGGACCTGAATTGATTTCAAAGTGGGTCGGAGAATCCGAGCGAGCCATTCGTGAGATTTTCAAGAAGGCAAAGCAATCCTCGCCTGCAATCATCTTCCTCGACGAGTTCGAGTCGATTGCAAGCATGCGTTCTTCCAACTCGGACGGTGGCGGTAGCGATGTTTCGAATCGAGTGGTCAACCAACTCTTAGCAAGCATGGACGGCGTCGAATCCCTCGACGGCGTGATCATCGTTGCAGCGACCAACCGGCCTGAGATGATCGACCCAGCGCTTCTCCGTAGCGGTCGATTCGAGCGAGTGCTTCACGTCCCACCGCCGGACCTCGGCGCACGTGAATCAATCTTCGCCATTCACAGCGAAGGCATGCCTCTCTCCAAGTTCTCTCTCAAGGACATCATGGGTGGCCTCGATGGATTCACTGGTGCAGACATTGAAGCAGTGTGCCGTGAAGCAGCACTCATTTGCATGCGAGCCAAGAAGAAGAAGGTGACGAAGTCCCACTTTGAAGAAGCAATCAAGCGTGTAAGGCCAACGGTAACACCTGAAATGCTCGACTACTACCAGAAGATGGAAACTCGACTGACCAGCGGCTTGTCGAACATTAAGCGAAACCGCGATACCAGCTTCGGCATGGAATCGATGTGAGTTCACCTGCATCGTCGACGCATTGATGTGGCGAGCCTTGTTCGCATAGAACGCTCAACGGGGTGAATCTAAATGGCAATTTTCGCAAAAGACATCATCGGAAGGGACGTCGTTGGACGCCAAGATGAACGGCTTGGTGAGTTGCGGGACGTGGTCTTCGACAAAGCAACCGGCTCCGTCATGTCGATTCGAGTGCGAATCGAAGGTGATATCGACCCCTCAAAACTACCTTGGGCCATGGTCGACGGCCTGATGGAAATTCCGATTGACGACATCAGTCGAATCGCCACGAAAATACATTTGAAGCGCTGATAGAACGGCAAAAAGCGCTGCTTTCAGCCAAAATCCAGATCCCATTGGATGAGCATTTGTGTTCCAAATAATAACAACCTTCTAAACCGATGCGAGGGCGTCCTCGCGTCGGAATCGTGCTCCACTTGGTGATTTAATGAACAGCGGCCGAAACATCAACTACAGAAGGATTGGGCTTCAAGCCGCATTCTGGTTTGTGATGTCGCTGCTTTTGATGACAATTTTGTTGAACTTCGTGAACCTCTCCAATACAAACCAGTTGTCTGCCTATGATGATGACTGGGACGACATGTCCGCCTTCCGTGCTGATCTCAAAGCAGCGAACATCAAAACGAGTTCCTTGGTCAGCAGTCCGTTGCTGCTCGCTGACATCGAGGATCCTCGGAACACCACCTACATCGTGGCTGGAGTCGAGAGGGACACGCTCTCCCTCCCGCAATTCGATGAAGATGGATTCATCACAATTGCTGCGGATGATGGATACTCTCCCTCGGAGATTGACGCCATTGTCGAATTCGTTCAAGCAGGAGGCACTGCCCTTGTGCTCGATGACTATGGATTTGCAGGAACGATTGCAGAAGCATTCGGCGTTCGCTATACAGGTTACCAATTGTATGACACAACATATGTTCCAGAACTTGACTATAACTTTGTCTGGATGTGTGTCCAAGCTACGCCATGCGGCATGAATGGAACAGTCATCGACCCTACGACCGTTTCAGTTCACGACCGATGGAGCGGCAACCTTGGAGAAGGCGAACACCCATGTGCAGCACTCAACGGTCAGAGCATGCCACTCGAAGAAGCGGGCCTGTGTGCCCAGCACTGGAAAGCAGGTGAGATTCAATACAACGCGAGTTACCAAGTCCTTCTCAATGATATCACAGCGCTCGAATTGATTCCTGGTGCGATTGGTGCACTGCCTGAAATTTCTGTCCGTGCGGTCACCAGCAACGAAGCAACCGTCGATGTCAACGGTGACGGTGAAATTTGGGTTGGCAATGAACAAACCTCGGAAACCCCCGACCTATGGGGACAATTCAATCTCAGTTTCGAAGCCTGTGCTCGAAGCGCATGCGACCCAAGTGATGGTGGCAGGATTGTCTTCATGGCAGACGGATCAGCGCTGATCAACGCCATGTATGACTACGAAGGATTCAATGACGGGGCCTATGGACCAACCAACAAAACAATTCCACAAAATGACAACCGCAAGTGGGCCATGGACTTCATCGCTGAGGCATTGATGTCATCTGACCCCGATGAAATCGGTCAAGTCTCGCCGACTGCCATGGTCATCTTCGACGAGTCAAGGCACCCACAGAACGCTCTTCTTGCTGATTCATACAACACCGTGTACTTCCTTTTGGTCTACTTCACTGGAGAAGGCCTTGCTATGCTCCTCTTGTTCTTGGTGCTCTTCGTCACCTTCGAAGCAGTGTTGCTCAAGAAACGTGACCCAGAACCATGGCGCCACGTCTTCAGCATCATCTACTACGGATTTGGTGATGCCAATCGCTACACCTATTATGCGAAGAGCGAGAAGATTCGACAGGTGTTTTTGTCCAAGGTCCGCAATCAAAACGGGCTGACCCGTGAGGAATTCCATGCCATGCCGGCAAAGGACCTCGTCGCACTCATCAACGATCCAGTGCTTGCAAAGTTTGCCATCGAACCGAGCAAGTATTCACTTGAGCAAACAGTGGCTGTTGTGAAACGAATCAAAGCGTGGGGCAGAACTTGAGGTGGGGTTATGTGGACACGTAAGGCATCCTTCACATTCACCGGCGGTATCGCTCTGGTTCTCATCGGAATGATGATTTCCAACCTTCAGATGATGATTCTGGGTCTGACCTTTGTCGCCTTCATCGTCGTGAACTCGTGGATTTCAGGTCACGGTGAAGTGGAAGTCCAGCGCACCCTTTCTGCAGACAATTTGTACAAAGGAGACGACTTGTATGTCGAACTGCTGGTCACCAACCGGTCCAACCGAAACACTCAGTTGCTCGAGGTCTACGACAACATTCCCCACGAAATGAAACTCCGAAGCGGTCTCAACCAAATGCGGTTGAACCTCAAACCAGGTGAAAGCGCACGCATTCGTTACGTGCTTCGTTGCCCTTTGAGAGGCCACTATTCAATCGGACCGGTTTCCCTTCGTTCTCGCAACACCTTCAACCTGGGTGTCGATGAAATGTATGTCGACCACCACAGCGACATTGTCATTTTCCCACAAATCAAGGAAGTGGAAGAAGCCTTCCTCCGCTCTCGTACACCAAAGATGTACACGGGCGCTACAACCCTGCGAACACCAGGGCAAGGGTCTGAATTTTACTCGCTCCGTGAATATGTCCCCGGTGATCCATTCAAGAACATCAACTGGAAGGCTTTTGCGAGAACTGGTGAATTGATGGTCAACGAAAAGTGTCGAGATGCAGTCACCGACCTGTACCTGTTGCTTGACAGCAGGGACATCTCTAGGATTGGAACTGTTCTCAAGAATCCACTCGAAATGGGTACAGTATCAGCTGCAAGCCTTGCTGCTTTCTTCCTCAAGCGAAGGGATTCTGTGGCACTCGCCATTTTTGATGAGAAACTCTCCTATCTTCCACCAGACACCGGTGACAAGCAGTACTTCAAAATCCTAAGTGCCCTTGCCGGCGTATCACCAAAAGGCGCCATGCCGCTCCAAGCCGTCACCAACTCATTGAGCGGTCGTTTCAGCCGTGGAAGCCCAGTGTTCGTCATCTCCTCATGCGAAGGTGATGGGACCGTTCCTGCCGCTGTTCGAGATTTAGTTGGACGTGGCCACGAAGTGACCGTCCTATCCCCATCGAGCATTGACTTTGAACGATTGGTGAGCAGGATTCCTCGTATGTCGTACGAAGTGCTCAAACTCGAACGCCAAAACCGATTGACGACACTGGCTGGTTCTGGTGCACAAGTAATTGATTGGATGCCTGACATGGATTTGTCACAGGCATTGATGCAGGTAAGGGGGTACTGAGCATGGCAGATGATGTCGGGCTTCAGCGAGACGTCACCATGGGTGGTGACTACCGTCCAAGAACACTGCACCTCAAGTTGCTCAGGAAGCAATGGCAAATCCTCGCTCTGCAAATCATTGCCACTGTAGCACTGGTTGGCATGTACCTCGAAGTCGTTTCGACCTATGTGGTTGGTTCGATTGATCACACAATGCTCTTCGATACCATCGAGGTCCTCATCGGCCAACAACTACCGATTGGTGACTTTTTGACCGGTGAAGGAAGTTCTGGGTTGGGACGGTTTTCTGTTCCATTGGTGCTTGGCCTATCACTGGGTGGAAGCATGGCACTGCTTGCATTCCAAACGCCGAAAACCCAACAGCGAATCAAGCTAGCATTCATCATCACGCTCATCGTGATGCTCATTGGACGCTTGGTCGTTTCATGGGGCTTTGGTATGCTAACATCGTTTGACCTGCGCTTGCCAGATCAAGGTGAACTCTCCACTTTGGAATGGCCTTTACTGATGATCCTCTCGTTGATGATTCTCTTCATGTACCTCTTACCGGTCATCATGGGCACCCGTGGAATTTGGGGACTCTCCCGACGATCAATCGCTTGGTCGATTGGGTTTACACTGTTGTTCCTCGGCATTCACGCCATCCTTGCTTTCCCCCTCATCAACGGACAATTGGGCTCCTATGGAGACGCTTTGACCACGGTTGAAACCCAATTCACCGATCCGACAATCGGTCTGTTTGGTTTGATGCTCGTCACCAAGGAGCAATTTGCGCTGATCATGATTGCCGTGCTCATCATGGTGTTCCAAGAATCCTCATACGGTGTGATCCGATACCTGGAGTACGCCTACCGACTCCCAGAATCGTGCAAGCGAGACCCAGAATATGTACGCCAGATGGATAATGTATTGAATACGCACCTCAAGCATACCTTTGGATTCCTTGGCCTCACTGGTGTTGCTACAATGGTGGCGCTCGGATTCCACAGTGTGTTGCTCGATCTTGTCGAAGGCTCGACAGGAAGTCAGTGGGCAGGACAAGTTTCAGAATCGATTGAATTGTCCCTGACCTACGGACTCGTCATTTCTGCTTTGATGTTCTTGAGCCTCATGGCACTTCTGAGATTCTTTGTTCCTTGGGAACGAGTGTGGGGCCTCATCAACACCGTCAGAGGTCAAAACCCTGCTGCGGTTGCAGCGCCCACCAAAGATCTCGTCGATTTCTAGGCTCAGTTCGAAAGCAGACGTTGCATCAATCGGCCAACGAGCTCACTCATGAACATCAAAGCAATCGGAAGACCGCACCATCCTGCGGCTAACGAAGCCCATGACGGAGCGTCAATTCTTCCCATTACAATTGGCTGAAGCACGAAAAATCCAACAATGGCGAGAACGAAAAAAACACGTTCGAGGAACATTGGATACATTCGTCCACTCGTCTCATCACGAGCCATTAACGTCGTTGCATCTTCAGACATCGATTCACCTCAGAGGTCCAATCCAGAAAGCCTGGCTTCCAAAGCGGCCAGTGCAGGGTCGGCCTTTACTTCGACAATAGGTTCCTTCCTGTGCTCCCAAGAAGCATCGAGCTGGGCGAGTTCGGCTTCCAAAGCGGCCCGCTCATCGCTGCCTTCAACATCAGAAGTTACGAGAGGGATGCCCATTTCCACGACTGGTTGCGGGTGAGAAGATGACACAGGAGCATCCTCGATTGGTACCGGCATGACTTGCCAGCCGCCTTCGACCAATTCGGGTTGTTCAGGGACTGCATCCAGCGAGACCGGCACTTCTCCTGCAAGGCTGGATTCCATTGTGATGATCATTTCTTCCTCGACTGGAGTGCGCTGTGCTGCTGGGACAGATGCCCGCTCATATGGCAACAAACCATCGCGCTGGAATTCCCATAGCATGCCTCGTGGCACACCATCTGCAAGGCCAGAGGCATCGAGTTGTGTGATGAGTTCCTCAAGCACACGTGCCGTATCCTCAAGGGCCACTGCTTCGCCTGCATCCCTTTGATCCGCTTCAAGGTAGATGTCGTCCAATGCCACTTGAATCAACTTGCGAGTGGCTTGAGCGATGCTTGGAAGAGCCTCGGGGCGAGTGCAATTGTTGAGAAGTGCTTCGACTTCCTCTGGAGGAGCGCCCAATCGAACGAGTTGCTCCAGCACATTGCGAAGCCTACGGAGCATTGTAATCGAGCGGTCATAATCTTCCAAAAGATGTTCGAGGTCGATCACGACATGACCCACTGTTTCACCGAGTTGGTGCTCCAAGCGTTGCTGTACGGACCAGCGAGCCAGACCACGCACCGCACCGGCGGTTTGCGGAACTTGACGCTCCAACAAGGTCATGACTTCGCTTGAAAGAAGATGCCGAGGTGTGGCCGCAACATGATCGACCGTGGATTGAATCACTTGTAGGCCACGCTCAACGGCTCGGTCGAGGAGTGTGACAGAATAGCCCAGAGCACGAGCGTGTTCGAGGCGCTCAAGGACAGGCCCTAGACCGTCAAAGGTGGCAGCATCGTCGAGCAGTGCTTGGGCAAGCGGTTCTTCTGCAAGCCGTGCACGAAGGCGTTCTGCCTCCTGAATGTCTGCAACTGCTGCTTCATGGGCTTCGGATAATGCCTCAGCACGTTCAATGAGCGAGGCGAGTTCTGCCTCAGAGTGGCCGCGTCGAGCGCCAAGGTCACCGAGTTCTCTCAAGATCTGTCGACGTTCATCCATCAGTTCCCGCAACTCTGCTTGCACTTGTGCTTGTCTTGCTTCATCAGAAGCCAAACGGTTTCGATCTTCTTCAGAACGTCGGCGGCTGGCCTTTGCCTCTGATTCGATGGCGGCAAGTTCGCTGGTGTTGGTTTTGATTTTCTCATCGAGCAGGACAACTTCAGCTTGGGCGCGAGCATGACGCTCACGTGTTGCGGCGACTTGTTCCTGCAGAACTTGAAGCCGGCGTTCGTCATCCTCTGCTTGTTGACGAATCGTAGCAAGTTGCTGACTGTGGGTGTTGAGTTCAGCGTTCAAAGCCGCTTCTTTGAGGGACATGTCTTCGATGGCCGTACGAAGCGTTTCACTGGATGTTGCATCGCCGAGTGCTTTCGCCAATTCAGCGGCGCGTGTGGAGACTTGATGTTCGAGTTCGTTCACACGGCGGACCAAGCGTTCAGCCCGGTTTTCGGCTTGCTCTGTTGCAGCCTTGGATTGAGCCAATTCAATTTGCATCGACCCGAATTGTCCGTGCGCTTCTTCGAGCGAGGTTGTCGAGGCCGTGCGAGTCTCAGTGGCTTCTCTAGCGATGATTTGTGCTGCGTTTGCAGCGGCTTGGGAGGAATTCAAATGGCTCTGGAGTGCTGCTTTTTCTTTTTCTAATTCGTCAATTCGGTGATCTGCAGCCTCGAGGCGGCGACGCAATCCAGCATCGACGGCCAATGGCTGAGAGGTTTCCCCAGGAAGCCCACCGCTGACCACATCGACGGTTTCAGAGAAGGTGGCTGTCGCTCGGCTCTTCCGAAGTTGTTCCATTCCGATCTCAAATCCAAATAAGTCTGTCAGTTTCCCCTTCAAGGCTGCACGACGGCTCTCGGAGCGCGTTCGGAGTGTGACCAAGAGATCATGGAAATCATCGAGCATGAACTCTTCAACACTACCTGATTCTCGTGAAATGATGCTTCCTGCTGGAAGGCGGTGAAGTTTGAGCACACGGGTTGAATCTGTGAACGTAAGCATGGCTTCTTCGAGAGATTGGCCATCTGGAGCAGACATACCAACAGGAATACCACGGGCCAAAAGCACAGAAACGGCCGTCGATGATTGTCCAGATTGCAAATGCCCCGTTACTTGTTCTTTGACACCCGCTGCCAGCATGGAAAGGATTGCGTCAGGGCCACCACGACCTTCACGTAGCACGAATCCTTCCGGAATAGGGCCACCTGTTGCGCCGATTGCTCCAACTTCACCATCGAGAACTGCTGCAACAGCGGAAATCAAACGGGCATGGTTGGTGTTCGCTTCGGTCCAAACACCTAACGAAACATCACCCGCTTTCGCAAGCAGCAAGGAACCATCTTCGTGGTGCATGGTCCAATGACTTCCGTTTGAGAGGCCTTCTTCATCGAGCACGCTAATGCTCATCGCTTCGAGGGTCGAGTGGATTTCTTGCGCCAATACTTCTGGTGTGTTGGGCAGATCGCCCACACTGTCAATGAGCATGCCTTGGTCAATAGCAACTGCGCCACGCACGGTGTCTCGCTCGACAACAACCCGAAGAACCGAAGATAAATCACGTGCTAAAAGTCGCAACACAGCGTCGCCACGTGGAAGAAGCCCCTGTCGGTCAGATGGATGTTCAAACGCCTCGGGGAGGGCTTCGGCAACGCTACCAAGACCGGAGAGGGAGTATTCGCCAGCAATGAAGCGGCAATGCTCTTTTTCCTCAAGCTCTTCAAGACGAAGCCGTGCTTCTTTTCCAGCAAGCAGAAGTTTACCTTTGCCTGATTCAGCAACCCATGCGACGATGCGTCCTGCTCGAACAAGGCGATGTCCTGCTGGAGTTTTCCTCCGACCAATCCAAGTGCTGATGACACCGTGATCGAATGATTGAATCGAACCAGATTCGACTGAGATGGCGCCTTCAACTGGGTTTCCGTGTGGTAGTGTAAACATTTCATCAACTCACTGGGGGGTGGTGGCAAGGATCCTTCGATCCCGGTCAAGAGCGTGACGCCAGCGTGCCAAACGGCCACCAGCGCCCGACAAGGCGACAATTCGTGTTGGCGAGGCTACGTCAATCATGGTGCGAGTATCTCCCTCACACCACACTTCGTAGATTGATCCCAAACCAAGGGCATCTGCTGACTCAAGCGCAGCAGAAAGAACCTCGACTGCGTGCTGAACTGGAGGAATTGTTCCTTCCTCGCCAACGCTCGCCAAGATCTGCCCACTGTCGTCGATGAGCATGGCCTGTTGAACGCCTTCAAGGCGATACAATCCGGCCAGCGCACGTTGTAACATAGATGCTCAATCCTTCTGTCAGCGTTGTGGGCTTCAAGAACTTTTGTGCTTCCATCCCCCTAAAGGGGGATTTGAAGACCCAAATCAATTTCCCAACTGGACTTCGCTAAAAAGGCCTCGCGGAAGACCTGCGGCCCTTACTTTTCCGCGCCTTGACGGGCCTCGAAATTCAGACCCTACGCCCCCCTTCGAGAGGTCAATGTGGTAAAACGAGGCATGATTTTCTAATTGAAGAATCGATTTTGCAATTGGAATATTCGACATGCAAGCCCCCCCCGTAAAAGCAACTCACAAGCGGGGGCTTGAAACGATAATGGCCCTCCCACAGAACATGGCAGGGTCGAACACACCCGGGTTTGAGGTACCACAGTGCGACAGCTGTTCTCGCCCAGCAGTGCTTGAACAAGCTTATTCCGGCCGAATTCTGTGCAATGAGCACATGGCAAAGTCTGTTCGTAAAAAAATAGCAAAGGAATTACGCCAGCAACTGGTGCTACCAAAGGACCGAGACACAACCATTTTTGTCGCCATCTCTGGAGGAAAAGATTCCGCTGTCCTACTCGACAGTATTGTGGATCTCATTGGTGCACGTCCTGATGTTCGAATCGTCGCAGGCACCGTGGATGAGGGAATTGAAGGCTACCGCCCACCATCCCTCATATGCGCTCAAGAGTTGTGCGACCGACTCGGTGTCGAATTCATCACAGTGTCATACCCAGAACTTAGTTTCAAGGAAATGGACGAGGTTGCAAGCCGGATCCCCGGCCTTTTGGAATCAAACCCCAGTGCACCGCGACTTCCTTGCTCCTATTGCGGCGTATTCCGCCGTCAAGGCATCAACCACCTTGCAGATCGCATTGGAGCAGACATCATCGCACTCGGACACAACCTCGACGACATGGCTCAAACTGTCTTGATGAACATGACCAATGGCGATTTAGACAGAACCCTCCGTTTGGCCCCACACACGACAACTGTGGTTGAGGGAATGGCCCCCCGAATCGTACCCCTCCGGTGGATTCCTGAGCAGGAAGTTCACCTTTACGCACTCCACCGGGACTTACCCCTCCACCATGAAGAGTGCCCGCACGCCCAAGGTGCGCTTCGCTGGAGGCACCGAGAAATGGTTGCTCAAATGGAAGCAGATTCACCAGGAACCCGCCATGGCCTGCTGCGCATGGCTGACAACATCAAGGCCCTCAGAAATCGAAGTCCAGACGATGCTCCAAGTTTGGCACCACCCACTCCATGCCCAAAATGCAGCGCCATGACATCAGGAAGTCAATGCAAAGCATGTGACTTCCGAGCCTTGCTCAACGACTGATCAAAGTGCGTTCTTGACCAATTCATCAAGATCTTGCGGGCGCCCACAATAGTGGCAACGAAGATGTAATGGATCCCTGCTTACGACTCGAAGTCGGTGAGCAAGCGGTTCACGAGCGTTGGTGGTGATGCAATTTGAAAACGTGCATCGCACCACATTGACGACTTCTTCACCGAGATTGATGGAGAGTTTTTCTGCAACGACGTACGCACGGATAATCGCCACATGTGCGTCCGGTGCAACGAGGGCCAAGCGATCTAATTCACTCTGAGTGAGTTCTCGATCCTCGACTTTGATGATGTCTTTTGATCCCAGTTTTTTCGAAGGGACGTTCATCACGAGCGAAACTGGCACGGAGGTTTCCCCCGCAATACCGAGCATTTCGAGGACACGAAGCGCCTGACCAGATGGCACGTGGTCAATCACGGTACCGTTTCGAATTGCTGTAACCCTGCGCATGCTTTGTTCGTTCGACATCAGAGTTCACCCCCTTGAGCCATCACATCAGCAGGAACGGTCACGCCGAGCAATCGACACAACAGTGCCATGCGTGCCACGACTCCGTTGAAGGCTTGTTCGAAGTAGCGTGCGTGGCGTGTTTCATCAACGGATGGGTGAATTTCATCGACTCGAGGAAGCGGGTGCATGATGATCATATCACCCTTCACATCACCGAGGTGCTTGGCATGGAGCTTGTAGGCACCAGCACAACGAGCGTATTCATCTTCATCGGCGAACCGTTCTTTTTGGATTCGAGTCATGTAGATGACATCTGCGTCGTCAATTGAACCGTAGAGGTCTTCGGTTTCCGTAACGGTTGCGCCATGTTCACGAAGATCTGAAACGATTTCAGCGGGCATCTGCAAGAGGGTTGGGCTTGCAAAAATCAATTCACAACCAAAGCGAGTCAATGCATGAGAAAGGGAGTGAACTGTTCGTCCATAGCGGAGGTCCCCTGCGAGCACAACCTTGAGGCCATCAAGGCGCCCATGTGCTTGGCGGATGGTGAACAGGTCAAGCATGGTTTGAGTTGGGTGGTTTCCAGCGCCGTCACCGCCGTTAAGAATTGGGACACGAGCTGCATCTTGGGCGTATTGTGCCGCGCCTTGCCGTGGGTGACGCATGGCGATAATATCTGTATAACCATCAACCATTTGGATGGTGTCGAAGAGCGTTTCACCTTTGACCACTGAAGATGTCTTGACATCACCGAGGTTGACGACATCGCCTCCAAGGCGCTTCATTGCCGTCTCGAAGGACATGCGGGTTCGTGTGCTTGGTTCAAAGAACAAATTCCCCATGATTCTCCCCCGAAGAAGCGGGAGATACAACTCTCCCCGTGCGACCGGAAGAAGGCGTTCTGCGTCGTCTAATATGCTGAGGATTTCCTCATTTGTCAAATCGTCCATTGTAATGAGACCCGTCATTGTCACTCCTCACTCCTAAGAAGGCGGTGAACGACACCCATGAACATTCCCGTCCTATTGATTGAGATGAGGATCTAAAAAACGGTCAAAAACAGACGCCTTCTACAAGTCAAAAGGAAGGACAAAAGAGCGGAGTGATTATCACTGTGCGCATAAAGTCGACAGCATGATGGACGCTTGGGCTGATGTAGAAACGGCGATTCAGTCCGCCATCAAACAACGCCAACAACGTCTTGAACGCCTCACAAGCATTTCGGCATTCATCCTGTTAGCCGGTGCGTTATGGTTGATGTGGCCGAATCTAAACGCCGCCATTAAAGGTGAATCGGGTTTGCTCAAGGGCCTTGGATTCCCCCTTGTCATCATCATTTGGGGCTTGATCATTCAAGATCTAACCGTCGACCAACCGCGAGCCCGAACAAGGGTTGGCTCCGCGGCGAGCGTGTCATGGCCTGTGCTCTTGATGGCTGCCAGCCAATCATTGGATACCTCTGATCAAAACATGATCATCGGAAGTGCCCTGTTAGCATTGGTAAGCATGGTATGTTTGAATGCATCGAGGCTCATTCTCCAAGGTGGCCTCGATGTCCTCAGGTGGCGAGCCATCATGACCGGGCTTGGAACCGTTGTTGCGTTCTCCCTCTTTGCTGGCGCAACGCCTGAATCAATGACCTACGAGTGGCTCGCTGCTGTAAGCACCCTCGCCATCGCCTCAGTTTTGACTGCCTACATTTGGTTCGTAGGTGATGATCAACGCCCGCAGCGAAAGCAATTCAGTCGCCGCCTTGATGCAATGGAGGTGCGGCTGCTTGAACTCAAAGCCCAAGGTGCTGCTGTGGATCAAGCCTCAAGCCTGATCATGACTGCCAAAGAAGAAGGCCACGTCGACCCAGAGCATGGCATGGAACTTCTCGATGAAGCCGAAGACAACATTGAGCGTTCGCTCTCTCTCTCCGGTGATGTCGAAGCCATCCGGGCTGATGCCTTGGCCGCCATGGACGAGGCTGAAGCAATTGCACCGACTGCAAAGCGACCTCGAAAGTCCTTTGAAATGGGTGAGCGAGAAGTGAAACTTGGCTCGTTACGAGAAGGCGAGATGCTCTTCAGAACTTCGAAAAAGTATGCCAATGAAATCATCGAATGGTGGGGCGTTGCAGAAAAAGCAATTGCAGAAGCCGGACGGCAACTGCAGGACAAAAAAGGCGATGGAATCAGCCACCTCAAGGAGATGCTTAGCGATGCAAGGAAAAAACTCGCTGCTGAAGCACCCAAAAAAGCGTACGAATTTGCCGTCGTGATTCCTGCGCAACTTGCAGCCGATGACGATGCGCTTGGCAAGGCAGCTGAATCTCTCAAAGAGGCACACCGCCAACTCAAACAAACCGACGGACTCGACACGAAAGCAATGGTGGAGCGTTTGGAGCAAGCAGAGGAAGCATTGGATGCTGGGAATGCTGGCCAAGCGATTGGACTTGCTGATGGCGTCGTTCGCTCAATTCAAACAGAACGAGAAGCGATGGATACTGTTCAAAGGGCGCTTCGACAACGCAAGAAGTTAGTTGCCCAGTACGAGGCTCGTGACGATCGAGAAGCATGGGACTCCCGCATGGAAACCATCGAAAAGGCAGCTGATGAACAACGCTGGAGTGAAGCATCTTCCATGCTTGCTTCTATGAATCAAGACCTTGACAAGGAAGGAAAAGCCAGCGAAGAAGCCCTTGAGTTGTACGATTTCGTGATGGATGAATGGCGAGTCCTTCGCAACCAATGTGAGGCCGCAAGCATTGCAGTGGATGATGAAGACCGTCGAGCCACAGAACAATCCGTGGCTCTTGCAGAGGAAGCGTTAGGCGTTGGCCGCATCGAAGATTGCCTCGAGCAGTTAGGGGCAGCCGATGCAGCAATGGAGCGCTTGCGACGACGAATTTGAAATCACAACTCGAGCAAGCCTTTGCTTCGAATGGACTTCAAGTCAAGACCACCGGGGAAGCCGAGGTCAACCGGCATACCACCAATGGTGACAATGAGTCCAGTCAAGTGCAAGTAGAGGCAAGGAGGGAGGGCTGCTTGATCGATCTTCGAGAGCATCTTCCATCCGTTGACACCTTTCTTCGCTGCGATAACCAATTCATTGCCCGGTCCATGAGCAATCCAAGCGTTTGCGGCCCAGGCGTGTTGCCGTTGAGATTTCTTTGGGAAGGTCGGAGGTGGTGAGACAACGTGCTTCTTTGCCCACACATCCATCACATTCAGTCCAGACTCAGTGGCCCATTCCATGTCGGTCATTTCGCTGGATGTCAATGGAGTGAGGCCTGAACGGGAAAGATGCCCGAGCAGCGCCCTCAAGTGAGGATGGCGGGCGTGAGTTTCAGCCAATTCTTCAGCCATCATCACGGCAGTGTTGACACGTCCTCCATCAAGGTGCAGCAAACATCGTACGACCTCGCCATGAACCCAAGACTCAATTGAATGGTCCTTGATGAAGCGCTCAAGCAAATCCAGAGCATCTTCGCTGCGTTGTGCTAAGCGCATTCTGGCGATGTCACCAAGCAAGAATAAGCGTCCTGCGGGTGTGTTGAGCCCCTTGAGTTCAGAGCGGGCGATGTTCGCCTCGAACCTCTCGACAAGATCGATGTTTCTTCGTGTGATGCTGTCCATGGTGAGCAGTGGCTTGTAGCGGCCATCCAACGGGCGACCTTTTGGTTTCAAAAGTGAAGCAATCCATTGAAGTCGCGTGCTCTCAATGTCATCGTCTGGAAGGAGGTTCAAGCGAGGCTTTGCTTCTGGCAAATCACGCTGTGCGAGGCTGGCAGCGGTGAGGGTGAGACGCGCTAATTCTGCCTCTTTCCCGCCACGAAGCGCCAACAGTGAAACCGCTTGTTCTTCGGCCTCGTTCCACCGGCCAAAGCCCGAGTAAAGCGTCATGATGGCGCCTGTTTTCCGACCTAATGCAAGGCCGTCGAGTTCCTCTCCATGTCCCTTGAGGACACCATCAAGTTGACCAAGTGCTTTCACCCACTCGTCGTTGGCAATCAATGTCGAAAGAGGTTGCTTCTTGAGGTAAATCATGTCTTCCATTTCGGAGAAACGCGCCCTGTTACCTTCAACTGCAGCATCGAAGGTGATGTCTTCCAATCGGGAACCCACTCGAAGTGATTTGACCCATATGGTCAGGAAGGCGACTTGGCCTCCAGAAGCGAGCATCCATGTCAGTTCTTCCAACCCATCTTTTGTCAAAACGCTGCACACTGTTGATTCCCAAGAACCACACTGTGCTTGTTGAGGCAGGAAACTGGAATCCCAGAAGGTGATCATACCGAGCGCCAAAAGCAGCATCGATTGACCGGCAAAACCTGTGAAACAGAAATTCAACACCTTGGCTTGTTGCGATCGTTCAGCACGAAGCAAGCGGCTATCAGCGAGTTTGATGCCTCCAGCGCCCGATACATCCTGAACGTCGAGGAATAATATTCGTGCTACCTCGTAGACAAAAAGGAATCCGATAATGGCCACATTCAGAAGTAAAAAGAGCAAGACAGAAGAAACAATTGGAACACGAATCCCTTCAACTGGGATGAACGAAAAGAGCTCGATCAGTGCGAAACCGAGCACACCGCCCTCTTCCATGAATGTGGTTTGTGGTCGGTACTCTGGCAGGCCGATGACTCGGTCGGAGTGAATCAGTAGGTTTGGGTCCATGAGCAGCACTACGAGGGACACAAAGGTGTTGAAGGCCACAAACGGCATGGCGATGAGGTTGAAGTTGACAATTTGTGCAACGGCCTGTTGGCGTGCGTTTGGAGTGTGATTGTGGAAGGGCGATGGTTCGCCACCTGCAATCTTCTTCGAGGACTGACGAAGCGCTCGCCACGAAGAACCAAGAATACGTCCATATGCCAAAACCGATGGCGAAAACATGGCAAAGGCAGCGATGCTAAACCGCCGGCTATCTGGAATATCTAACAAGCCTAAGGCGATGTACAACATAGCCACGAGGGCCATCCAGAAGCCGAGGAGGACCACGTAACTGTAACTTCGGAGCGTGCTTGAATCCTGTAATGAGGCACGGTCTTGTCCAATCGGTTTGATGACCTGTGCCCCAAGAGAAGAACCACTCGAAACCAATGCTGGAAGCGCAATGAACATCAATCCAATCGCCAATGAAGGGGCATGGTACCCGTCTGCCAATGCAAAGCGAGCCATCAAAAATTCGAACAGGAGGATCAAGACACCGACAAGCGCAAACAGATAGGTCGTGACGCCGAAACGCATCCCAGGTAACCGCAGCAACGCCTTGGCGTCTTCTGTACTGTGGGTCACTCTGTGAACTTCATACCGTAACTCACCGGTCTCAAAAGCAACTTGGAGGCCTTGAAGTTGCCGTGGAACAACGGTGCGCCAAAAGAACCATGCCGTCGAGGCTGCGAGCAACATTGGCACCACTGCTGCGAGTGAAAACCCGTCAACAATTGGTGGTGCTTGCATTAAAATCACCTCGTTTACTCTTCAGGTTCAACCACAACAAGCGAGGGTTGAGCCACTTTTGTGTCGATTTCCTCGCGGATGGCTACGATGAAATCATCAAGACCCATACCGCTGATTTGATCGCCATTTCGAGCCCTTAGGCTCACGGTTCGACCTTCCGTTTCGCCATCACCGACAATAACCATGTAAGCCGGTTGGAGTTTGCGGTGGTTTCTAATTTTCTTACCAACGGTGTCATCTCCATCGTCAACGAGGACACGGATTTCATGCGCCTTCAAGGCTTCAGCGACTTCACTGGCGTAGGCCTTGTGCTTCTCAGAAATGGTGATGATGTGAACTTGGGTCGGGGTGAGCCATGTTGGGAATTTCCCTGCAAAGTGTTCGATGAGGACACCACAGAAGCGTTCCATTGAACCGAAGGGGGCTCGATGAATCATGACCGGCCGGTGAATCTCTCCATCACTGCCTTTGTATTCCAGCCCAAACCGTTCAGGAAGGTTGTAGTCGACCTGAACCGTGCCAAGTTGCCATTCCCTGCCGATGACATCCTTGACGACGAAATCAATTTTAGGACCGTAAAAGGCAGCCTCTCCCTGTTCTTCTGACCAGTTGACACCGAGGGATTGAGCCGCTGCTCTGCATGCTTCCTCAGCCTTGTCCCAGCCTTCAGACTCACCGACGTACTTGTCCGAGTCAGCATCACGCAAACCAACTCGAACCCGATAGTCAGTCATGCCTAGTTTCTCGAAGATGATTTGCACCAATTCGATGCATCCCAGCACTTCTTGGGCAATCTGGTCTTCAGTGACGAACAAGTGAGCGTCGTCTTGAGTGAACCCTCGAACTCGAGTCAGCCCTGAGATTTCTCCAGATTGCTCCCAGCGATAAACGGTACCGAATTCTGCCAAACGGAGTGGCAAGTCACGGTAGGAACGCTGTTGCGAAGCGTAAATTTTGACGTGATGTGGGCAGTTCATTGGCTTGAGCATGTACCCGTCAATGTCGCCTAATTTCATCAGATTCGACAATTCACCGCACGTGCAGCCCTCATCTGCGAGTTTCTTCATCAAATCCCGCTCAACCAGCGGCGGGTATTGAGAATCTTGGTAGTAAGGGAAGTGCCCAGAAGTCCTGTACAAGTCTAATTTCCCAACGTGTGGGGTGAACACCTGCGAGTAGCCTTGGCGCCGAAGGTGGAATGAGATGAAGTCTTGAAGTTCCTGTCGGATGACGGCGCCCCTTGGTGTCCATAGAATCAAGCCTTGACCAACTTCTTCATCGATGTGAAACAACTTCAGGTCCTTTCCGAGTTTTCTGTGATCTCGCTTCTTTGCTTCCTCAAGCCTGGTGAGTGTCGCTCGAAGGGCTTCTTTTGATGGTTCCACAATTCCGTAAATTCGAACCAATTGTTCTCGATCTTGGTCGCCCCTCCAGTAGGCAGAGGAAACGCTGGTGAGTTTCACATGCATCAGCCGAGAGGTGTTTGGAACGTGTGGGCCAAGGCACAAATCATACCATTCATCTTGCTTGTAGATGGTTGAGCCGCCGCCATCCTCAATCTTGTCATTGATGATTTCGAGCTTGTATGGATTATCTGCGAAGTGATCTTGTAATTCTGATTCAGAAAGTTCAACTCGCTCCACGGTGAAGTTCTTACGAGCAAGTTCTTGCATCTTCTTTTGAATTGGTTTGAGATCGGATTCGGTGATTGCTTCCATGGCAAAGTCGTAGTAAAAACCACGGTCAATCGCTGGGCCAATCGTTGGCTTGGCGCCAGGGTAGAGAGCGGTTACAGCCTGTGCGAGAAGGTGTGCTGCGCTGTGACGAAGGATGTGGATGCCCTCATCTGAGGTCGAAAGAATGCCTTCGACGGAGCAGTTTTGCTCAAGAGGCGTCGACATGTCGCACTCATCGCCATCCACACGCGCTGCTAAGCACCCGTGCTTCCGCCCTAATGCATCCGTGATGACTTCTGCACAGGTGATACCTGAAGCGTATTCATTGACCGTTCCGTCTGGCAGCGTGACGTTGATGAGTGGCATAGTATGTGCTCCTACAACCCCTACGGGGTTGCTTCTCCCTCATCAAACCACCACTCTTTTTGCCAACCAGAGGGCGACAGTGGGGCCTGAGAACAGGATGCGTCACCAAGGAAATTTCAGATTCCAATAAATGCAGTCAAAAAGAATGACTTGGATGCCGAGCAAAATCGAACCAACAAGCATGGCGGCTCCCCCAGGAACCTCATCTTGCCACGCCGAATATCCGAGCAAACCCATCATGATGTTGCCAATTGAAGCAAGGATCAACAAGCCCACAACAAGGATCGGCGTCCAGCTGTAGGTATTCTCAATGTGGTAAATGGTGGCCTCAAGCCATAGTGCACTTGGGATGATGAGCAAGGCAAACGCCAGCAGAAGTCTTCCTCCACCATGACCGTCCGATTCGCCCCACGGCCAGCGTAACTCGGCGATGACGCTTGCGTCATTTTGGTAGAGAATGATCCACCAATACATCAGGAATCCGAACGCTGCCACAAACATGAACGGAACGATGAATTTGGCTTGGGACCAGGGAATTCCACCCCAAAGTGCGTCTTTGTCCGAAGCATGCGAAACGCCATACAGATAGGAGACAAGCACCATGGTTCCGAAGATGGAGACAAAAATGCGGAGCAACTGTCGAGAGACTTCCATAGTCTCCCTATGAGCGTTTGATTGATAAGCACCTGTATGCGATTACCACTCAACATCGAATTCGTCGCCAATGGAGGTCGAAGCCTGTTCGAGTACGGGTGAAGGTTGGTGGGGCAATCTTTCTTCGGTTGCAGGATCGGCGTTTGTCTGCACTGGCGTAGCGACCACAAATTCCTCCCGTTGCTCAATGGCCTCGTATTTTTTGTTATACTCGATGGGGTGCTGCTCGACTGGGGTCGGTTGACCGTCTTCGGTCACTGCAGGGGGAGTAACCTCAGGGAGGTTCGCCTCACCGATTTTTAACTCAGAGAACCCTTTTGCTAATGCGTCCTCGAGGGAAGGGGGTTGCTTTTGATGGCGGCTCATGTTGGAGACAGCGAAGACTTCACACATCAATGC
>Ga0206677_10001267_pt1 | contig 23461 bp, 15 predicted proteins | sample M130m12015metaG_FD_155475 | JGI IMG/M metagenome (GOLD analysis project Ga0206677, IMG submission 155475) | Ammonia-oxidizing marine archaeal communities from Monterey Bay, California, United States - M1 30m 12015 | ecosystem: Environmental > Aquatic > Marine > Intertidal zone | place: USA...
CACACTGGATTTTCAGGACCGGTGGGACACGACCTCCAACGTGATTCACTACGGGCAACGACCCCTGGTGACGACCGCGGTGGAACGAGCGTACGGGTACAACCTGCCGATGGGTCAGAACTGCATTGTGGCGATCATGCCGGCGGAGTACAACCAGGAGGACAGCACGATTTGGAACCAGGCGTCGATCGACCGCGGCATCGGGCGGACGACCACGTTCAAGACGGTGAAGGACACGCTGGGGTCGGACGAGGCGTACAGCAAGCCGACACCCAAGCGCCGCGGCAAATACAACGTGTCCGACAACGGGATACCGCTGGTCAACCAAGCGGTGGAGGTCGGCGACTGCCTGATCGGCAAAGTGCGCTCGTCCAGAGTCGACACCAAAATGGTGGACAGTGACGTCTCGGTCTTTTCACAGTTTTCGGGGGTCGTCGACAAAGTCCTGTCGTACAACGAGAGGGACGGTACCCCGGGGCTCAAAATCAAGCTGCGCAAGCAGAGGGTGCCGATGATCGGGGACAAATTTGCCTCTCGAAGCGCGCAAAAGGGTACCATCGGGTTGGTCGTGCCTCAGGAGGACATGCCCTTTACGATGTCGGGCATGGTCCCGGACGTGATTTTGAACCCGCACGCGCTGCCGTCGAGAATGACCATGGCTCAAATTTTGGAGTGTGTGAAGAGCAAGTACGCCTGCTTCGAAGGTCTGCAGGACGGGTCACCGTTCAATGGCGACAGTGCCCAGTCACTGGGGGACCTGCTGCACTCCATAGGGTTTTCTGCCGGAGGCACGGAGGTGATGATGGACGGCAGGACCGGTCAGAGGTACCGCGTGCCCATATTCATAGGTCCCACGTTCTACCAACGGTTGAAACACAACAGTGCGGACAAGATGCACGCTCGAGCCCGTGGTCGTCGCGATTTGGTGACGCACCAACCCAACGAAGGCAGGGCGTCCGGAGGAGGGTTAAGGGTCGGGGAAATGGAGAAGGACTCGTTCGTGTCGCACGGGGTTCCGTTCGTGTTGAACGAGCGGCTGCTGCACGCGTCGGACCCGCACGAAATCAACGTGTGCAAGTGCGGGGTCTCGCACTCCCTACAGAACGGAGTGTGCAAGTGTTGTGGAGACATTGCCGTAAAAAAATTAATTCCGTACGGTTTTCATTTACTGGTACAGGAACTACAAAGCATGTGTGTCAATGTCCGGTTAATGTAGCGTACAGGCTGTTCGGGGTGGTGGACGCCGGGTTGATGAAGGTGACGTGCACGTGGTTGAGGGCGCACGCCATCAACTGAGAGCAGAAATAGTGGGGGTATTCCAACTCGTGCGTGCGGACCGGTACCCAACACCCGAGAGCTCCGACTTTGTCGTACTCCTTGCCGTACTGCTTCATGCACCACTCAAACATTCTTTTCTCTTCCTTGAACGCCATCGAGATCGGAATCAGGTTGGACGTCGGAAGTCTCCAGAAGTCGTCCATCGCGTCGTCCGAGAGGATACGGTACTGCACCCGGGTGCCCCACATGATGTAGAAGGCGACGTGAATCGTGCCACTGGTGTGTGCCAAAGAGGAGTTGGGCATGAGGGTGAGGATTTCTTTGAGTTCTTCTTGGGTCCACTTGAAAATGAATTCGGAGTGGCAGAAGTTTCCACGCGTGGCGGTGGCGGCAAATCGGTTGAACCACCCGGAAAAAATTCCGGTAGGTTCTCTAAAAGAGGCAAACAGCATATTTTTATTAAGCATGAAATGTATTTATAGTCCAGCCCGACGGACCAAGCTACTTGTACAGTGTAGACAAATAATTTCTCAACACCGACGTACTTTTGTTCCACATTTTTTCCGCCAAAGCCTTGTCGCCGTTCGTGCCGTAGACATTGTGGTGGACGTAGTTTGGAAAATGTCGCACACGAAAGTAGTGGTACCAGACGTTGTAATGTGTGGCGTGTATGCAGACGTGGCGATTGTTGAACTTCAACTGCATGCCGTCGTTCAACAACTCGCCGGACACCACGCAGGAGGAACCTTCCGGGACCCCGTTGATTTGCTGGACGCCGCACGACTTGTGAAAGTCTTTGAACACCGGGGGAAAGGAGTTGCACACCGACGCACACAAACAGGCTCGTTCCGACGCTCTCCACTCCGACAAATGCTCGCTGGGTTTCTTGCACATTTTAATCAGACTGTCGAAACTTGCCATTGTTGTTAATATCACAACACTATATATGGTTATGTATATTCTTTAAATGTGCAAGTGTGGCAAACACAACATTTGTGTCGACACTAAATACAAGACAATTGATACCATTCGCACCGTCTGCGGTGTGGCAGGCGTCGTCCTGTTCTCGACAGGCAACGCTGTCATGAGTTCGGTCGACGTCGTGGTTGGAAAGGTACCGTTTGCCTGGCTTTTGGGTTCGGTCGTGGCAATTGCAGGAATCGCGTTCTGTGCGGCGGTCGCCACCGTAGACATGAAAAATCGCCTGTATCGGATGGCGTTCGCACTGTTCATGGTGGCGGCGGGGGTCTACAACGTCATCGACAATCCCCGTGCCGAAGTCATCTGTCCCTGTCTTCCGGGGTACTACGGGTCGGACGCGTCGGGGTTCATGGACAAATGCCTGCCGTGCAGGTGCGGCAACGGAACCTGCATGGAAACCATCTACGGCGACGGCACGTGCAGTTGTCCAGCCAGGTACGACCCGGTGTCGACCGGCGAGGCTTGCACGGCGTGCGTTCCGGGGGCGGAGGGTGATTCGTGTGAAAGGTGCAAAGTGGGGTGGAAGTTCCCAGAGTGCACAGAGTGCTACCCGGGGTACGAAGAACCGTGTGATTTTACCGCGACCGGAGTAATAAATCACACGTGCAAAAAGGGTTGGAAAACCGAGTGTGCCAAGACCTCGGACATGAGCCCGTTGCCGCCGTGGTCGTCCAGCGTCACCAATTGCAGCGTTAACACGACGTACAACCGCACCGTCCGATGCGACGTGTGTGACGACGGGTACAACGGGCGCGACTGCACCCCGTGCCCCAACTGCACAAAAAATGACCCCGTCGCCACCTGTTTGACCAACAGACGGACTCCGAACCCCACGTTGAGTACCGTCGCTTGCTACGACGACTACGACTGCGACAGTTTCCAGTGCGTGGGCAACAAACTGTGTGCCAATGAAATCAGAGAACGAACCGGCTGCAAATGCAGTGCCGGGTTTGCCGGACCGGCGTGCGAGCCCTGCGTGGAGTACACGGTGGACGTGGGCGAGACGTGTGTGAAGGGAACGTGTTTGTACAACCCGGTAATCGAAGAACCATACTGTTTTTGTGAGAGCGACTACGTTGCACCCATCGACATCTGTTCGCAGAACGTGAACGGGGAGTGTGAACCCGGGTACTGGGGTGACCAGTGCAAACGGTGCAACTGTGCCAACGGGATTTGTGACGACGGTCGTGACGGCAACGGGAACTGCAGCTCCTGCTACAACAGTGAATGGGGTTTCGACGGGTTGGGCATGTGGGACGGACCCCAGTGCAGGTCGTGCGCGCCGGGTCCGTTGAAGGTGGGTTGCGGCGACAAGTGCTCGCCCACACCGGCGTGGCAGGTGGAATTTTCAAACAAATCCATGTGGTACGGTCAAACGTGTGGCGAAGTGCAAAGGTGTGACCGTAACGGCATTGGTCCGTGTTTGAGGGACTGCCTGGCAAATGGAACCGATGGAACCGACTGCCCTACTCGAAAAATTGGTAATTCTGTACAGCTGGACAGGACCACGTGTGAATTGACCAGCGGACCCGACTGGTACAAATGCACACCCATAACATGTGACGATAAGCCGTGTAAGCACGGCAATTGCACCGGCATTGGTTCGTTCTCCTGCGACTGTGATACGGGTTGGTCAGGTGATACGTGTGATCAGGACGTCGACGAGTGCACTGGGGAACCGTGCATGCATGGGACTTGTGTCAACAGCATTGGTTCGTTCTCCTGTACTTGTGACACGGGCTGGTCAGGTGACACGTGTGATCAGGACGTCGACGAGTGTACGGGGACCCCGTGCGTGCATGGGACTTGTGCCAACAACATTGGTTCATTCTCCTGTGACTGCGACACGGGTTGGGAAGGTGACACGTGTGATCAGGACGTCGACGAGTGCACGGGGACCCCGTGCGTGCATGGGACTTGCGCCAACAGCATTGGTTCATTTTCCTGCGACTGTGACATAGGTTGGGAAGGTGACACGTGCAGTACTGACATTGACGAGTGTGATGGTCAGTCTTGTTCCGGGCATGGAACTTGCACCGAATCTAACTCTGGCACCGTCGCTCTTGGAGAGTATTCATGTGCCTGTGATAGTGATGAGAATAATACGTTTTCTGGTACTGATTGTGAATGCCATACCAAATCAGAATGTAATTACAGTCCAAACACGTATTGTTGTAACTTAGACATAGATCTGGAGCCAAAATTGCAATGCATGCCGGGTTGGTGCCTGTGTGATGGAATTTGTACAACGCCAGCTATAGATGGGGTATGCAATTGTCCAGATAACAGTAATAAATACACTTTACGTGAATACGGGACATGTCCGGTAGCAATTGCGACAGAGGAGGAATGTTTAACGGCGGGTCATGTAACATTCCAAACTTTGTCTACCGGGTACCCTTGGAATGGAAGGTATATGTATGCTGGTAATGAAGCCAACATGCCTACCGGGTGTTCTAAGTCTGTGTACAGTGCTGATCAGATAGTCTTCAACAATCAAACTACAACTGTTGCATGCACCCCCGAACGCCCGTGTGCTTGTGCTAACCCACAGGACGTCGACGAGTGTGCGGGGACCCCGTGCGTGCATGGGACTTGTGCCAACAACATTGGTTCATTCTCCTGTGACTGCGACACAGGTTGGGAAGGTGACACGTGTGATCAGGACGTCGACGAGTGCACGGGGACCCCGTGTGTGCATGGGACTTGTGCCAATAGCATTGGTTCATTTTCCTGCGACTGTGACACAGGTTGGGAAGGTGACACGTGCAGTACTGACATTGACGAGTGTGCTGGTCAGTCTTGTTCCGGGAATGGAACTTGCACCGACTCCAATAATGGCACCGTCGCTCTTGGAGAGTATTCGTGTGCCTGTGATAGTGATGAGAACAATACGTTTTCTGGTACTGACTGTGAATGCCATACCAAATCAGAATGTAATTACAGTCCAAACACGTATTGCTGTAAGTTAGACACATATCTGAAGCCAAAATTGCAATGCATGCCGGGTTGGTGCCTGTGCGATGGAATTTGTACAACGCCAGCTATAGATGGGGTATGCAATTGTCCAGACAACAGTAATAAATACAATTTACTTACATCCGGGACATGTCCGGTAGCAATTGCGACAGAGGAGGAATGTTTAACGGCGGGTCATGTAACATTCCAAACTTTGTCTACCGGGTACCCTTGGAATGGAAGGTATATGTATGTTGGTAATGAAGCCAACATGCCTACCGGGTGTTCTAAGTCTGTGTACACTGCTGATCAGATAGTCTTCAACAATCAAACTACAACTGTCGCATGCACCGCCGCACGCCCGTGTGCCTGTGCTAACCCTAACATGGGCACTGTTTGTACTACAGATGACGATTGTGATGTGAATACATTTTGTGAGGATAACGAATGCAAACAGTTGTCATTAAACAATCCTGAATCTGTCGACGATTTAGACCTAGAAATGCCACTCTAGTCAAACTCAAAGTCGGTGAAAGCACCGTTGGACGTGTACACCGTGAGGCTGGTGAAGGGGGGGTTGCCCTCGACGTTGTAGACGATGGACCCCTCGTACTCAGAGATGACGTCAAAGGGTAGTTCACATTTGGTGTGGGAGACGATATGAGGTTGGATTAGCGCCTCCACGTACTTTACCAACGGGTTTGTCACATTGTGTTTTCTTTTCCGTTTTAAATTCCCGTTGGAGAACTTGCTAAGAATGTTCCTCACTTCGTGTACATTAATTTTTGTCGACATCTTATAAAGCACCGATATATGTATAAGTAGGGTATGTATGTATATCTGCTGGGTCACACCTCTGAATTGACGATACATACCTACATCGGTGTCACCGAAAATTTTGAAAAACGTTTGCAGGAGCACAACGTAGGTACCCGGTGGTTTCCTCTCATGGTATTGGAAGCTCCGGACAAACTCGCGCTCCAGATACGGAGCGATTGGAGGAGGGAGGGTTGCAGCGTGGACAGCAGAATCAAAAGGGGGTTTGCCTACATCAAAACCCACTGCCTGACGGCGTACGTGTCCGAAATGGAAATAGGGTTGCTGAAAAAAATGCCGCCCGGAAACAACAAACAGTTAGGGGATGATTTTTGGGATCTGGTACAAGTACTGGTATAAGTACCCGTGTCCGTTGGTACAAAATGGTGCCGTTGTGTCCGATATGTCAAAAACAATACTCCACCACTGTACGCCCCATGCTCCAACATCCCTGTGGTCACGGCATTTGCGAATCCTGTCAAAACATATGTGAAGAACGTCATTTGACAACCTGTTCGATTTGCAGAGGGTTTGTCACCGTCGTGACACCCAACTACGACCTGCGTGGCATGTGCAAGGACGAGGAGGTGCCTTGGAAGCAGAAACTGCTCGGCAGCATGGAATTCTTGGATGAGTTGGGTGAGTTGGAAATTGACGACTGTTTGGAGAACGCCGCGCCGTTGATTGAATTGAAAGCCAAGAACGTGCAAGGCATGCGACAATTTAGACAGGTCATGTCCGTCCTGGTGCAAAAAATGTCCGCGTCGGACATCTTCGATTGGATCAGTGTCTTGAGGTTCGGCAACGAAAGGGAATTACTAATAATGACCAGCAAAATGATCGACGACAAACTTTTCTTGGAGACCCAAAAGGCGTTGTGGGTGTTTCGTTTGGTACATTAATATGGCGAGACGACCAGATTATGCGTTTTGCAAAGATGATTTTGACCAAAGAAGATTGGGACCAACAATATTTACAATGTGAAAAATTTGCCAACCAACAGTTGGACACCAGCCAAGACCAGTATCGGCGCCGCAAGCAAAGCAACCCGATCCGCATAGTCAAGCAAATCGCCGACGGTAAAATGGGTGAACTGCTGGCTTGTGCTCACATGAAACGTCTCGGGTTTGAATGCACGGAACCGGATTTTGCGATTTACACCGCCAGGTTTAAATCTTTTGACGCCGACCTAATCAGCGGCGATACCCACGTGCACGTCAAGTCGCAGAACAGAAAGAGTGCGGACAAGTACGGCACGTCGTGGGTCTTTCAAGCCGGTGGTCAGGGGGTGGGACACGTCGACCCGTGTGTCAAAGAAGGTGAAAGCTGGTGCATATTTGTAGTGGTGGACCACGAGACCCACTCCGCCGAGATTCATGGTCCACTGGACATGGTCAAAGTCCGACCACACTTCAAAGACCCCAAGTTGCAACATTTGGTGGGTATTAAAAAATGCATCTACTTGAAAGACATCGACAGCATTGCTCGTGTCATTCCTCCGGTAACCGTGTTGAAGCACGGGACCGTCATGGATTGTCTGGACCGCTGCCTGAAAGCGTGGGTCGCTGGAAACTTTTGCATGGAGTGTGAGTTGGAAGGAGATGATTTGGCAACGGCGCGAGACAACGACTGGGTGTATGAAATGGATGATTTGAGCCTGTACGACGTCCAAAAAATGATCGACACTGCACTGGGTAAAATTGAACTGTCGCAGTACAAAGTAGAATTTAGCAAGGTGGGGCTACCCGATGAATATCGATGGGATGTAGAAAACAGTAGCTCGGACACTGATCCAGAAGACATGTCGGAACCGGAGCCGGAACCGGAGCCGGAACCCGAACCGGAACGACCTAGAAAAAAGGTAAAGTACTAATTTTAATTAAGTTTTTCATACTTCATACATCTCGGTGCTGGGTGGGCTGTAGATTGGTGGGGGTAATCGTTCGTCCAACATGTCTAGTCCAACAATGTGTTTCCTGCGGCGCATGGGGTTGGGTTCGGGCTCGGGCTCCGGTTCGGGCTCGGGCTCCGGCTCCGGCTCCGGCTCGGGCTCCAGATATACGCGGTGCACTTTCACACGTTTTGTACCCAATGCAACCTTTACAACCCATGCCAACAACACTATCGATAACCATACAATGATGTCATTCATGTTCAAGTCGCATTGACCCCCTCTGGGCGTACTCAGCCAGCCCCACGACGCCTTGAGAATGCTTTGAGTGACCACGTAGGAGGCTTTTGCTTGTATTGCTGTTGAGACATCACCGTCCCACTGCGAGGCTTCCTTCATCAATCGGAGGCATTCCGTAGAATCGTGGCTCGATGAAACCCATTTAAGCAGTCCAATCACAGGAAGCAAAAACCACATTTAGCCATGGTGTGAAGACTAAATAGGTGTTGTAAACAATGTAGGATTGTAACAAATATGGCGAGTGCACGCGTCGTGCATGTGTACACAAAATGAGAGGTGTTTTGAAATTACTGAAAAATTCTTTGTTAAATGATCTATCCGAAACCAAAGTCCATACAGACATTGAAGCCATTTCCACCAGCACCGAGTACTTGACGTGGGAAGAAAAACGAGAATGTGTGTTGAGTGATCCAAAGTTCGGGATGTTCAGTATGATGCAGTACACGGTCAAAAAATTCCACTCCGGCAGTATTTACTGTTCGGAACTGTTCACCCCACTCTGTGCTCTCCCAATTCTGGTGTTCGTGTCGCAGTGGTTGATGTTCATATCCATTGCAATGTACCAGTACAAACTCTACGAAAACGGGGCTTGTCCCAGAACCGCTCCTTACGAGTCTAAAATATTGATGTTTGCAGTGTCGATGATTTACTTTGTCAACAGTTTCTTTCTGTGGGACGATGTCGTGGATCGCACCCACCGTCGCAAAATGATTCCGGCAGTGTCCGCCGTTGTGATGTTGGACACGTTCCAGGAATTTTTGTTTTCGTTGTTGGTCTACGTGTCCAATCTGTTGATCATACTGGTCACGGAGGATGTCACCGACATGATGTTCAATTGTTTGGCGTTGGAGTTCGTCATGTCCCTGGACAATGAATTTGAGCGCATTTATTTTCGGTTCCATCCGGAGGACGCGGTCGACATTTACGACAACCTGTTCGTGCACAAAAACGAAAACACCAGACTGGTGCAGGAACGCATGAAATCCACTCAATACTGTGTTTGTCGATACATCAGTTGGGTTCCGTTCAAAATCCTGACAATTTTATTCATGGCACTGCCGTTCTTCTGCTTGGTCATGATGGTGGTAGGCACCGCATGCAAATAACTTTAAAATCTTAATTGTCTATATGTCTTTTGCTTTTTTCGGTCCGGTTCGTCTGAAGGTCTTTCTCGTTTAAGACTCTCTAGTTCATTCTCTAGTTTCTTCAAATATGTAAAAAGCTGATCATAACCAGGTTCATAACCAGGTTTGCAACTGTGATGGTAATGGTATTGCACAACATCTGACAACTGGATCGTATCTCCAATATTTATATCTTTACCATAAACTATCAGTTCCTGTAAGTTGTTGGCAGTCACATTTATATAGAATATGTCATTTGTTTTAATAAATTTTAACAGTTCATATACTATAGTTTCATGTCCACGTTCACATGCGTAATAAATTGGTGGTAAATCTATTTGATTTAATCCATTGACATCACAAATTGGTTCTATTTGATTTAATTCATTGACTCCCAGAAGGTACCTTACAATGTCAAGATGATTGTAGTAACATGCAATGTGTAGGAGTGACATTTTGATGTACCCACTTTCTATGGATAGAGGTCCTCTGGGTCCACTGACCCATTCATAAATACTGTTATTTGTCAAATTATACCACACTAAAATACTGTCATCTTCACCTAGATCAATTGCACTCTTAAATTTGTCAATGAGTTCTTGTAAAGCATTTAAGTTTCCTTTCACACATGCGTACGTAATAGCATCGATTAGTATGTCCTTTATGTTATACCTTATACCATAATTTTTTTTTAAAGTTATAAGTGCAGTAATCATTGGGTCAAATCTTTGTTTGTATTTTGGTTCGTAAAGCTTATCGTCGATTTTGTATTTAGCACATGCATACATTGCACATTTGTAAGGTGTAATAGTGTTGGAAATAAGAGGAATCAGTGTTACAATGTTATCATATTTTTCCCGCAAATCATTACATCGTAGTACTAATTTATCAAATCGTTCTACAGATTTTGCTTGTTTCTTTTCTATTTCACATTTCTGCATTTCCTTTTTTTTTTCAGCTGCCATGTAGTACGCATGTATAAAAAGTTTATGGTTTGTATCAAATGTGTTTAATATATCTTCACCGTTATTAAATTTTGACCACAACATCGATGGACTAGAATCCTCTAATGGAACGGTCTGGTCATCGGTGAATGTAAGTCCTCTTTTTGCCATTTTTTTTGTATGTGAGTGCTACATTTATAGGTCAAAAAAAGGGTAAAAGTACTGACATATGACCAGTGTGGTTTTACATATTTAAACTCCATCATCATGTCTCAAAGATGTCCCTGGCTGCCTGGTCACCCAATGGGTTTAGGTTTTTCTGTATGGCGGTAGCGGTGAGTGTGCTGACGGTAGAAACCATTAAATCGGTCGTCGACCTGGTACCGGGCGAGTTGGTCAACTTTGTGGTGTACAACAGTTACGGGTTTGTGTGTTTCAACCTATGTTTGTACACTGGGAGAAAAATTTACAGTAGAAAATCGATGTGGTTCATCAACGGTTTTTTATGCAGCAGTGTGTTCATGTTGTGGTACGCCAGTCTGTTTAACATGGGTGACCAGGACCTGCTGCCGGTGGTGTACGGCGTGGAACTGGTGGTCACGCTGTGTGTCAGCAACGTCGTGCGCAAGTACGAACATCCTCGACACTACGAAGACCTTGCCAAGTTTCGAAGCGACGTCATCCCGATCGACATTGTGTCTAAACACTCCGAGATCGAGATGAAGGAAGTGATGGAATGTGTATAGACAGCTCCGGAGAAGCGGGGAGAGGCATCCGGACCGTGCAAAAGCGGAGATGGGGGTTTACCTGCACACCCTTCGGCGCACAACTCCTGCACAAGTACGTGGTGTACTCTTGCACGATGAACACTACTTTGTGTGACGTGGGTAGTCCACAATGGCAGGGTTGTATCCACCCGTTTCGAGGTAGCATATATAATGACGAGATTTGTATTTATATGAACATTTTGTTTTTTGGGTTCGTTATGTTTTATTCGTATTCTTTCTGGGTCATGACCGCCCTGCTGCTTTCGAGTTACCCCGTGCTTCATTTGATATTTTACAAAGACACCACGTACAAACAACTGGGGTTTAACAGCAAAATGTACGTCATTTCCAAACGGATACAGTTTGTCGTCGAACTGCTGCTGCTGCCCTACATCGGTTGGAACTGGGGGTGGCACACCGAGGAGATACGCAGGGCGGTCCTGGTGTACGCCGCACCGCACGCGGCGGCGTTGGTCATGTGCAGCTACCCCTACGTGGAAACACTGCAACACGCCGTCGTTCTGTTACTGGCTCTTCTTTTTCAACGCGAGGACTTTGCCGAGGACTCCGCGGCTCGCTGCGGGGTGGTTTACGGTTGCTTTTCATGTGTGGCGTGCGGGGTTCACTACGCGTTGGCGGAGAGAAGAATGCACCGCCCTATTCGGTACGAGTGGTTTCTGGGCACGCGCGTCTGCAACTGGCTGTGGCAGTTTTGGTACTTGGTGCACCACGAGATGAATTTGTGGGGGGTGGTATGGGTCAGCTGCCTGGTCGTGCTAGTGAACAACGACGTTCTGATTCTGAAGCGATGTGTTGAAATCTGAGTAGTGTAAATAAATTGTGGCGCACGAGAACGCCGTGTGGTACACAAAGAATTGAATCCGCCAAGAGCAGTGCAGAGCCACGAACAACACGAGGTCGATGACAAAGTAGTACCGAAACCCGTCGTACAGCCTTAACCACCACAGTCCGTACGTCGCCAACGTCCAAAACCCCAAGCTCCACGACAGGACGCATCGGTCGGTGCCGACCATGAGTAGGTCGTGCTTGTCGGACAGATTCCACAGCCACTTTTCTTTGTCGGACATCATCACCGGTACTTCGTCATTGTCACGGGTTTTGACGTACTCGTGCAGCAGGTCGTTGTCCATTTGTTGGTCCCGGTTAGTCACGACCAAACGAGGTTTGGATTCGTGCGTGTACAGAAATTCGTAGTCCCACGCGGGCAGCACCCGGTGCAGCTCGGACGACAGCGTGTAAATTCTGTTTTCCGCGAGCGACACGATTCGGAACACGATTAACTTGCAGACAAACGCCGACATCCAAAACGGTTGCTGCCTGCCACCGTCGACCAAGTACAAACAGGAATGCATGAGAAGAAAAATCGGTATGTCGTTCACGGTAAACGAATGCCTAAACAACGAGTAAAGCATCATGAACGAGGCACACGAAGCGTGCAACCTCTGTTCGAACGTGAGTGTCGGTGCAAATAAATAGTACAGTGTAACGACTAAATAAATAGTAGCCAAACTTAAGTGGATCATTTTGATGTAGAAATATGGCGTATATAGGGCACCTCATATTGTACTAAAAAGAATGCTTTGGGATAATATTGTTTATGTTTCGGTTTCCATGTTAATTGCTGTATTTTGCAGTCTCTACGTCAACAAAGCCGGCAGTTTTGTCGACACCGTCGTCAACTCCTGTGAAAACGGGGCACCGATCCGCGACGGGGTCTGCGACTGCACCGGACTGCCGTTCACGGGAAAAAATTGCCAGACCTCGACCTGCGTGCACGGGTGGGGGGTGTACGACCTGGACACACCGCATACCATGAACAGACCCGACGCGGAAAGTCTGTGGGCGTGCTACTGCACCGACAAGTGGTCCGGATACAACTGTGACAAGTGCAACGCGGAGGACGAGTGCACGGGCAAGTGCAACGAGGGGTACTTTGGACCCCACTGCCAAAACACGTGTTTCGACAACTTGACCGAGTTAACTCGATACTCGTCGGACACACCGGCGAGCACTGCCTGTGCAGACTCCGAAGACAACGGCGGCGTTTGCAACTACTGCTCCGGCAACGGCACCTGCAACGATGCGGGGACCTGCCAGTGCAACAAGGGCTACTTTGATTACAAATCCGGAAACGAAGTGCACGGGTGTTCGCTGGAATGCCCCAAACACAACAACACCTTTTGCAGCGGGGCGGGAGAGTGCGCGTCCACCGACCTGACCACCAGCTGCAACTGCCGACCGGGGTACGCCGGAGAAGCCTGCCAGTACGCGTGCATCAACCAATGCAGCGGGATAGGCACGTGCGTGGTCGCGGACAACTCCGCCTACTGCTCGTGCCCGGACAGAACCCGCGGAGACCACTGCCAGTACACTTGTCCCGGTTTGAGCGTCTGCAGCGGCAGAGGCACGTGCGGACCGACCGGAGACTGCACCTGCACCAAAGATTGGGAGGGGGAAGCCTGCAACTGCCAAAAAAATACGACCTGCAGTGGACACGGGTCTTGCCAGTTCAACGGCACGTGCGCGTGCGACACCAACTGGGACTGCACCGTCAACAAGTGCGTGGACGGTTGGTACGGGTCAGAGTGTTTGACCCCGTGCACGGCGTCGGGCAAGTGCAACGGGCACGGCGCCTGCGACCAAAGTGGAGACTGCAAATGCGACTCGGGTTGGGCGGGCTCCGCGTGCAACGAGTGCGAAAAGGACGTGTTTCCCAAACCCGGCGGACCCGGCAGTGCGGAAGCCTGCCTGATCTACATCACCGAGGAGACGTGCCACCACCACGGTTACCCCAATCACATGTACGGAAAGTCGTCACGCTTTTCCGGCATGTGCATCTGCCACACGCACTTTGACGAACGGTCCAACTGCGACCGGTGCGTGTCCAACTGGTACGGGGACAACTGCGACCAGTTCTGCGACGACGACGAGTGCTACAAAGGCAGGTGTTCCGACCGGGGAAAGTGCATCTGCGAAGACGGGTGGTTTGGCGAGAAATGTGACAGTTCGTGCGGTGGCGACGGAGTGTGCAGCGGGCACGGCACGTGCGTCAAAGACGAATGGACTTCGATTCACCAGAAATGCCGGTGCGACGAGGGGTACGTCGGCATGGACTGCGACATCTCCGCTCCGATGTCTTCGGGAAGCATCTGCAACGGAAGAGGTGCCGCCGTTGTTACCCAAGTAGACCACACCGGAATTACCTTCTCGTGCACCGGCGACGTCCACTGCGGTGATTTCTCCGGGGAGATTCCCGACTTTACCGGCAGCAACATGCCGGTGGCGATGCAAACGGCGTTTGCCCAAGCAGTTTTCGGCGTCCTCGGTCCGGAACAGCCGTACGGACCCGTGTGCAGCCTGTCCAAATCACCCGTGTCGCTCATCGGCACTCCGGGATCGGTGGGTGAACATGCCATGACCGAATGGAGTTTGGGCGACATTACCGACGGACCTTTCTACATCGACACGCCCGACGGGTTTGTGTACCCTCTGTTCAGGACAAAGCGCCCCGGGTTTATCGAGGAAGACGCCAGGGACATCGACGGCGTAGTGTTTTACGGGGACTTCACGAGGAAACCCACCGTGCAATGTGAACACTTGACTGAAAACGAGGCGAAGCTCGCCGGCTGCACTTGGTTGGAGACCGGGTTTTGTGACTACGCCATGCAGAACATTGACGCCGCCGACTGGTGCTACAGACAATCCGAGTACGACACAAACAAATGTGCTCCGTTTTTGAACAGCATCACGTGCAACGTCAGCGACTACGTAGACACCTGCGACGTGCAGTGCAATTACAACGACAGCCAAAAAGCCATTGATCAGTGGAATTCGAAACACATACGCACACCGTTTGACGGCGAGGACCTGATCAACCACGCGTTTGTCGTCACCGAAGACATGTACTGGGGTGACAACCTAACCTACGACATCACCAAGGACTGTGATACAATATCGGAGTGGGATTTTCCGACCAGAGTCTACCCGAGTCCCAGGTGGTGGTGCCAACACGGAGACACACTCTCGATCGTACCTCATTCGGAATCCCCCTCCGACGACTGTCAAGAAATAGACAAGACCGTCGCCGGTTTTGAAGGGTTTTCGGTCAGAGGAGTCCAGTACGACACGTTTCAAGAGGCGGTGTCCAATCTGAATTATCCCGACACCATTGTGTACGGCAAGAACCACGAGTACGCGGAAACCATGTCGATCGACGACATGTGTCGGTACTACAACTCCAGCTTCGAGGAGACGTGGGTATCGGACGGTGTCGGTGCGTTCAACGGGACGTACTATTCGTTGGAATATTCGTTCACCCTTGCCAATTTTTCGCTCGGAACAACGGTGGCGTTTGTCAACGAGACGGTCAACAACACGAATTACATGGCAATCAGACACGGCAGGAGGCTGCAGATGAAAGGAAAGCAGGTCACCACCGGACCCGAGCTGGAGTTGGACACGGTGTACCGAATTCGTCTCGACTTTGGGGACAATGTCACCTGCGAAGACCTGGAAGGGTTCTCGTGCCCCGCGCCGGTGGACGTGGGCAGTCCTTTGGCTGGGATGAGGGCTGTTGAGGGAGGAGGCACGCACGTGTTTGCCATGCATGCCTACAAAGGAAATTCTTTCAACGACACGGTGTCCAAGACGGACAGTTGGCGATTGAGGATGCCGCCCGGTTGGACGGCAGACAAGTCGATTTGGAAACTCTGCAAGGAACGCCACGGTGTTCCGGTCCGATCGAAATCTTTGTGCGACGAACTACATGCGCTGTACACACACGACAAAAGTAATCTGACAAGGCAGGAGACCCTGGACTGTGTCCGGAGACTGGAAAAGGAACAGGGGTGTGCAAACTTTACCAAAGACTGTGACAAGTTGGGAGATATAGATGACATGTCCATGTGCGAGGACCCGGGAAGTAACCCCACCGGATATCCGGCGTGCGATTCGACAGATTCGACAGCGTGGAAAAGTTGGTGCAACGACATGCGGGACGACAAACTGCCAGGCAAGTGCGCGCTGATGCAGTGTGAATGCAACATGGACACCTACTTGGGCATTGCCGGATCGGCGTGCCAATTGAGCTGCCCGGTCAACAGTGATACCGGCACCGCGTGCGGCTACCAAGAACCACCGGAGTACCCCTACGGCAAGTGCAAGGAGATTCCGGGCACGTCGACCGTCACACCCAGCACCTGCGAATGCACCAGGTCTCTGTCCGAAAGCTGCGAAGAAAAATGCGACGACTCGAACACCCCGGACTGCAACCCGATGTACAGTACTGAAACCATGCGGTCGTTCGACATCTGGGGATTTGGGTCCGAGGTGTCGTACGACCACCGTCTCAGTCTGGTGTCGTACCAGAAGTGCACTGAATACTTGCAACACCACCCAGCCTCGAAAGTCGTCAAATTGTCCGGTACCGGGTTATGTCGGTGGAATGACACCGCGATCACATGGGGGTCCAATACCGGTCACCTGATCGACACTCTGGTCACGTCGAAAGAGGAATGCCAATCACTGAACGACGGCATGGGGCTGTACAAAACCACTACGACCGGGTCCGCGGGTGAAAGCCACAGCGACGGCATCGTGTTTGCGGATGGCATTGTCATGAAACCCACTGGCTCGGTAGGCTCGGAGGATCGATTGTACGACATTGAGTTCCTGGGGGACGCCTCCAAACTAGACATGATCAAGGGTTCTAAAGTAGTCATTGGCACAGTGGTGACCGTGCACTCCCCCACGCAGGTCTGGTCCAGTACTGACATAAGTGACAAGAAGACACTGGTGTACGGAGGTTCAACAGGCGACTACACACTAAACGGTGGGCATTACCTGTGGAGGTTTAAAACCGACGTCGTCGTGCCACGCGGTGCCCTGCTTCACAATAAGGAGGTGTACGAAACCAGCAACGGATACATGTATACGCTCGGAGAACCAACAACGGGAAACATTGAGGTAACGTTGAATGTGGAATCCAACACCCATGCCGGGTACATTCTGGAGTTGGACAGTCCCGTCGAGTCTGCGTGGGTCAACGGTTCAGTCACTTCGTACGGCAACCGCATTTACTCCGAACAGCTCCAAGATGTGAGCAGTGTGACTGTTTGGACGGGGAAAATGTTTACATTGACCGACGTGACCGACAAGAGTGCGACGAGGGTTGAAGGGGACGTGACCATGAAGATGGGTGACAAATTAGGAGAGTCCATGGTAGTTTTGGACAATGTGGTCACCGGTGACCTTGGTGACCAGTGGTACTCTAGCATTTTAAAAACAGAGATACTGACCGCAACCACAGACGGAAAAATTTGCAACGTCACGTGTGAAGATTGCACTGAAAACATCGGCATGCTTCTGACACAGGAGAACTCAAAGGAGAACTTCTACAACAAAATTGGCACGGTGTTTCAGATCTTCACCGCAGACGATTGGAATGGCACTTGCAAAAATTTGACAACAATCACCATTAGCGACCCATTGGTCACCAAATACCAAGCAGAACTGCACCAAGATGAGTTGAAGGGAGAGGTGTGGGACGGCGCGGGAGATACACTCACGGTAGTCGGTGATTTTACAACAGGACCGTGCAACTTTTTCCAACCGGCTGTCACCGTGTCGGTCACCGGCATTGAGACGCACGTCGTCAATGCAACGGCAAGCGTACCTGTAGTCGGTGTCATCATGCAGGGGTCATCAGCAGCGACCGTAAAAGCGACCGTACAAACAGAAGGTACCAACATTTTATTTGAATCCGAGCAGGAATGGACGAACGGTCTTGCGGTGCAGGGTGAAATCACAACAGTCAGCTGCACCGCGTCCCCAGTGCACTTGGTCAAGTTTGAATCGATATATATTGTGGGGTCGAGCGAAAAGATTTTAGACCCCCTGAACGGAAGTGTGGATGAATTGCACATTGTCGATTACACAGACGCCAAACTGACAATTGAGGTGGACGTGGCACCGGTCGACACCGGTCTTAAGGTGTTTACATCCACGGCGTCCACGGCATCGGCGGTGTACGCGAATGTGGGTGACGTTGCACGCCAAGGAAAAATAGTGGGTGTCGTTTCCAATACAAACCCACTGGAGATCGAGTCCTCCGACATCTTCGACTCTGGCAGCATTACCTTTGGATCACCGATGGGGTTCGACGTCACCGTGACTCCCGCCAACGACATTCTGGACATCAGAGGCACCGTCTCCGACACCTGGTGCAGCAAGATAAATGATGTACACGTGTGGGGGGGCGATAATCTTGCACAGCGACCAGCTCAACCCACGGGCACGTGTGATGACACGGTCCTGGATTACCACCCCGCGAGTGGAATCACGGGTTCCGGTGAAGGTTCCGGTGAAGGTTGTTCCTACAGTAACACTGAAATCGTGCGGGGTTCAAACATCGGCAACGACATCCGCGCTCTGGTGAAGTCCAAAGAGGAGTGTCGTGGGTACTTGGATTACCATCCGGCAGTGACCCTTCTGGACACCGGTGGTTCTGTCTGTTCGTTCAACGACACCCACGTGTCCTGGGGTTCTGACAACATCGGCACCGTCATGGGGATGCCTAACGGCACTGTTCGTCTGGGGATCAGCCAGTGCCAGGGTGGCATCTGCATGTGCAAACCGCCCAAGAACGCCTACTTTTACAAATCCAGAACATCGATCACCGGCAGAACCGTGAAGATACGTCAAACAAAATACTTTGGCAGACACAAGGGAACGAATTTTATGCAAGGTCCTCAACCCTACCTGATCAACCACGCAAAGTACAACAACGAACCAATCACAGAGGAGAACTGGGAAGCCATGTACGACATCTGGATCACGTCCAAGTCCGGGTTTGTGTGTTCCAACCCCACGTACGCCAAGTTGGGCGAGTCGTGCGACTACAATACGATTTGCATCGATGCCGTGTGTGGTACCGAGGGGACCTGTGTAGAGGGGGGTACCGACAAGTACACCGGGGACTACAAGTACGAACAGTGTTTGGTGGACAGTCTGCTACTGAGTGGGCGCCAAGACACCAGTGCCTACATGGGTCGTTTGTGCCAGGAGGAGTGTCCCAGCATTACGGAGTACGGCACCCCTTGCAGTGGGCACGGGACCTGTTCTCGTTCCGGGGCTTGCACGTGCGAAGTTGCCAGAACCATGGTCAAGTACACTCAAAACACCAGACAGGTCATTAAGAACGAAGACGGAAAACCTTTGATTTCGTTCACCGGTCAGGATTCGTTGAAAATGGAGGAACGTACCGGGTGGAGAGGGGACGGGTGCGAGTTGATGTGCCCGGGGTACGATGCCCACGAAGCGGACATGACCGGGATCTGTTCCGGTCACGGGCAGTGCACGGCGGACGCCAAGTGCACGTGCGAAATAGGGTACACCGGAGAAAACTGCCAATTGGACTGTCCCAATACTAAAAATTTGAAGGTGCAGTGCAGTGGGCACGGGGTGTGCCAGCCCCATACGTTTGACGTAAGTACATCGTCCGACATTGCAGCTCAGCTGTCTGCCTTTGTCTGCACGGAAACGGAGCAGCCTCTGAACACGATAACCATCAACGGGCATGCAGTGTCCGAGCTGCAGTTTTACGAGAATGTAGAAAGCACGACCCATGAATACATGGACGCCGCCGGCACTGTGTTTAATGCCTCTAAAATCACGCCATCCATAATGCTAGAAAAAGGCAAGCAGTACCCGGTACGCATTGTCGGTTCTGGCGTTACATTGGTCCATACCGAGTTTCCAAGGGTTGGACCCAACTGCACTTCAACTATGGTCACCAACCAGTACAAGATCCGTCCCCAGATACGAATCACACGGTACAACGACGAAGAAAATACAGCGGTATGTCCCAAAAACAAAGAAGTGGAACAGACGTGCGACGTGATGAGCAAAGACACACTGCAGTGTGCCATGTGTGCATGCCCACCCACCATTTACAACGGGTTTTGGGGTGGGTCGGACTGCCGCACCTGCATGCCGGGGTACGGCGGAACCCACTGCAAGGATTCCTGCCCCGGGTTTGACGGTACTGATTTAAGAACAGCGTGTGGCGGCATCGGGACTTGTACATGGGGTTCCACCAAGGGTGAGGGTACCTTTTTCAAACCTCCCACATGTGTCTGCGGCGACGACCCCCACGATGCTCCAGGTTACGAATATTGTGATCTGCACGTGGGTGGAACTGAAAGCTCTGGTGTAACTGGCGATGAGACACAAAAATTTCAAGATACTGGTGGTGCAGGCGGAGCCACGTGTTCGTGTCAAAACGGGTACTCTGGATTATTGTGCGACGAAGCAATGCCGTCGTGTTTGTTTGGTGGTGAACCACAAACAGATGGCACATGTGCATGTATGAACATGACAGGGTGGTTTAAGCCCGATGCTCTTTTAAACGACCACAGTTGTTGTCCCAAAGGTCTTGACGACCCTGTTTTGCAATCCAAGTTGGTTCCCATGTACATTACGGATTCCATGTCATACACAAAATACGACAAGTTAAATATTTTGGCATCCACCTACGCGGACGATTGTCAAGCATTGTGTCCGTACGGCGGAGATGGAAAGCCATTTTCAAATCTGTGGGATTACATTCATGACAACATGCAATATGATAATACAACCGCGTTCGAAGAGTGTTCGGGGCATGGGGTATGCATTGGGACAACGTGCAACTGTGCAGGTGGATATAAAAACAAGTACTGTAGTTGTATTGTAGATAGTTCCAATTCATCCAGTAATGCAGATGTTCATGACGATGAACCAATGCATACATACAGGTGTCAATTCGGTTGCGAACAGACAGGCGGGTGCAGTTGTCCTGCAGGTTATAAAAAAGACGAAGGGGCTTGTGCTCTTTGTCCAGTGGGGTATTGGCAGGACCAAGCAAACCAAGAAAACTGCGATGTATGTCCCGACGGGTGGTACACTGATACACTTGCCGATGAGGGTGGTACCACCTGCACAGAGTGTGAAACGGGCAAGGCTCCTGGTGAGAATGGGTATTATATGACATATTCCGACATGGTGAATGATAATAACAAATTAATACATGGGTCGGTTGAATGTAAAACATGCGATCCTGGATATTACGCTATGCCAACAGTTCGTTGTATATATTGTCCAAAAGGGTATGTACAGCCTGATAAAGGCAAGTCTTCGTGTGATGTTTGTGCAGATGGTAAGTTTGCTGAGCTTAAAAGCCCGTCATGGACACGAACCAGATGTATATTGTGTGCAGCAGGTGAATATCGCGACGACGATTACTGTAGAGAATGTAGAAACGGTCAATACTCTTCTGAAGGTGCGAATGCGTGTTCAAAGTGCCCTATTGGGAAATATGGTACGGGCAATGGAAGAACCAACAGTGACCACTGTACTTTGTGTTCCAAAGCAACCGGTTTTCAAACAGGCAATGGAAAATACGGTGACGAGAAAGGTTTAGAATATTGTAAATCTTGTGCTACGGGGAAATACGCCGCAACTAACGGTGCCATATTGTGTACATCAACTACTCATTGTCATTGCAGATGTCTCACACCGACAAATTCTTTAGGCTCCCCAACTGCAGACGAAGAAACAGCATGGGGTCGACATCCAGGCTGTGCAGACAATGGTTATGGTACCACACATACAAATTGGTGCTATATTAGGAAAGACCAATCTTCTTGCAGTGATTCGAAAAAGTCTTCATCTATTAATGTATGGTGGTCTTATGATGCGTGTAAATTTGATCAAGTATCGGCATGTGGCAGCGATAACGGTCCTGAAAGTAGATTTTTGTGATTGTATGTATTTAATATAAACAAGTTGTATATAAAAATGGAGGGTGCGGAGGCTGACGTGTGTTACATATGTCTGGAGGAGTGCGATACCAAATCACCGTGCAGATGCAGCGCTATTGTACACGAAGAGTGTTTAAAAAAAGTAAACCAAACAAATTGTACCATATGTAAAAACCGACTTAAATATCCAAAAGTTGTGAAACTTGAAGGATCTGTAGAAAAAATGGCTGCAACGTTACTACTGATTTTATTTACTTGTTGTATTTATATCATTGCTGGATGGGTCGGCAAGTGTTTTCTAATCATGTTTAGACCGGTGGACAATTTTGTAGCCTTTTGGACACCGGAACATGTCGCGTGCAGTTTTGTAGTTACAATAATACTGGCTCTGATATCTAAAATGTTTCATTTTCTATAGTATATATAGAGAGTTTTGTTCTTTAAAAAAAAATGACCATCCCGGGTGTAATCCGTGTTATGAATACCAAAGTCACACAATCTCAATGTGGTCCCTCCGTCGCCGGACTGGAAGCCGGGTCGGCGGTGATCTCCCAAGAATTCACCGAATCCTACAAACAGTACCACCCGGGGTCCGACAATTGGGTGGCGATCACCAACCACCACGTGGTCGGGTCTCAATCCGTGGTCATGTGCAACTTCTGCAACGACCTCACACCCTTCCCCGCCGGTGTCTACAAAATCAACCCCACCAACGACCTCGCACTGCTACTCATTCCAATCCCGCACGAGTTGATCGGTAATCGACCTCATTCCGACTTCATGGTGGCGGGGTCACCCGTCACCGACGTCGTGGGCACCCGAGTGGATTTGGTGGGGTACCCGATGGGCACCGACTGCCAAACACTCACCTGTGGCACGGTGGCGTCGTTCAACGTGATTGGAGGCAACATGGTGTACGAAAACACGGGTCTGTGCAACCCGGGGAACTCCGGCGGTGCGATGCTCGCGGACGGCAAACTACTGGGCATCAACACCGCCATCATGAACCCCGGGTCGGTGGTGACGATTGCCAAAACGTGGAACACGTGCAAATCGTTGTTGACGTACATCAAATCCGATCCCTCTCCGGTGTTCAACGTGTTTAAACTCGCGCCGCACCTGGAACACAAACTCCGCATCTGCTACAACACCGCCCTGCACCCCGATCAAGTGCAAGAGGTCTGGGACAAACACTGCGACGTGTCCTTCGACGCCTTCTTGCAAGAAGCCGACTACCACAAGATTTCCAACGTCCTGCACTTGGTCGAACACAATCCACATCTGGTGCAGGACGCGGTGCAGGACGTACAGGGCGTACAGGGCAGACCGTCGGGCATCAAGGGGATTCCGGAGTTGATCGTGTTTGATTCGTACTTTGAAGTCACGCCGACAATGATCACGCCGTCCATGAAGATGGTGTACCCGAAGGGGGTGTCCGGGGCAATGATCTCCAACGTGGGCGTGCACGAGAAGGGACTGCAACAGAGCGACGTTCTGTGTGCAATCGACGGCGTGCCCGTCGACCACTTTGGCAGGTTGCCGACCGGAGTACCCTACTTCACCTCGTTCAAAGACCACCCCGCCT
>Ga0206677_10001271_pt1 | contig 23408 bp, 33 predicted proteins | sample M130m12015metaG_FD_155475 | JGI IMG/M metagenome (GOLD analysis project Ga0206677, IMG submission 155475) | Ammonia-oxidizing marine archaeal communities from Monterey Bay, California, United States - M1 30m 12015 | ecosystem: Environmental > Aquatic > Marine > Intertidal zone | place: USA...
AATGAAATACGATTTAAGTTTAGTTTCACAAGCATTAGCAGTTGCATTGATGAGGTTAGATAAATTAGAAGAAAAAGTAAAAGAAAAGTAGTAGTTGTTAAAAAATTGTTTATATTTACAAAAACAAAACAATTATGTACGAACAATTATTTTATCAATCTTATACTATTATGGAACTAGAACGTATAGTAAATGACCCCACACAACTTGATGGGTATCGTAAGAGATGCGAACAAGAATTAAGCAGACGTAACGAAGAACCCCAAGAAATAACAATATTATGAATATACTAGAAAAAGCAAATGAAATAGTAAATACTAGATCAGAAGAAAAAGAACGTATGTATGGTCCTTTTGAAGAAGGAATGGAAAGAGCCGCTATGATAGCATCAGGCTGCATAGGTAAGACTTTAACGACAAGTGATATGTATCTATGCCTTGTAGCTTTAAAGTTATCTAGACAATCTTATAATCACAAAGAAGATAATTTATTAGATGCAGTAGCATATTTAGGATCTTTAAATAATCATAAAAACAAAGAGCAATGAAAATATCTATATTATTAGGAAGAGGTGTAGAAGGTTGCGGAGTTACAAGGTTTGCAACAGAATTTCAAAATTATTTAACATCTCAAGGTTACGAATGTAACACTTACGCTAGTTTAGATAAAAAATGGGGTAGAAAAAATAGTCAAAATATAAACGTTATTGAGTTTACTAACGAAGAAATAAATAAAATAAAAAATAAACTTAATGAAAGTGACATTGTATTTTATCAATCATTGCCTAGTAAATCAAACTCAGATACATATAAAGAAAAGTTTTTTAATGAATTAGTTGTTAATGTAACTAAACCAATAAAGATAATTTTTCAAAATGATCATCATGTCATGAGTTTAAATAGAAATTATAACTTATGGGAAACTGTAGATAATGTTGATTGTGCTTTCACCTTTGGGAAAGGAACCGTGTTTTATAAAAAAATACAAGATTATAACATTACGACACCGGTTAAATTTTTTAACAATGGACATGATTTTAATAAATTAAAACATTTAATAAAAAAAGATCAAATAAAAAAAGTTTCTTACTTAGGTAGGTTTGCAACGTTTAAGGATCCTAAAAGAATGATATACTTACAGCCTATGTTAAAAGAACATGGTATATATTCAGAGGCTCGTGGTATTGAAAAATCAATAGGTGCTAAATGTAAGTTTTTTTCTAAAAATGAAAAGAACATTAAAGATGGTGAATTTGAAAACATCATGTATAGATCTAAAAGTGTTGATGACGAACAAGATATAAACTTTTTAAATGTATATGGACCTTACGAAAGGTTAAGTACTTTGGAATTATTATCAAACAATATGTTTGGCGCTAATTTCTTTAACTTACCTGTTAATCAATATAGCAATATATTAGAATATTCTACATTAGAAATGATTAATGTTGGAATGATAAATATAGTTGATAAACATTGGGCTGAAAATAATTATCATGTACAAGGTGATAGTTTTTTTGACTTAGATTGTTTTGTTTATAGCGATAAAAATAACTTACAAGACACTGTAGATCAAATAGTTACATTATCAAATAACAGAGACTTAAGAAGAAAAAAAAGGAAATTAGCTTATGAGGTTGCCAAAACACATTGCAGTGTTGAAGTAGCTTTTAAAGACTTAATAGAAAAATCTAAAAAAATAACAAAACGTGAAAAAGAATCAACATTACTATTTTAAATTTGCAGGTACGATAATAGAAGGTAGGTTTATTAGAGAAGATGTATTGAATGATGATACAAAAGTGTTTATATTTAACGACGGTAAATTTACATATCCAATTAGAAAAGAAAACTTATGTGGCAATTCAAAACAATAACAGAGGCATTTGAACATTATTATGAAAAGTTAGATAGTCAACCAGAATTTAATGGTACTAAAACTTTTTACAACCAAATGTTTACTATTACAGATACAACTGATAAAATAGTAAGAACTCCATGGCGTAATTTCAAAATAGACTATGCTGAAAAAGAATGGGAATGGTATTTAAGTAAGAATCCATCAGCTAAAAGTATAGCAAAAGTAGCTAAGATCTGGTATAATCACATGGATGAACGTGGATATGTTAACTCTAACTATGGGTTTCAATGGAGTCGTAACGATCAATTAGGTTATGTTATTAAAGAACTACAGCGTGATAAATATTCAAGACGTGCAGTGATATCTATATATGATGGAAAAGAACATGACAAGTATTCTAAAGATACACCATGTACTTTAAGTATACAATTTTATTTTACACCTGATTCTGATAAATTACACATGACTGTATTAATGAGATCAAATGATTTGTGGTTTGGTTTTTGTAATGATGCATATTGTTTCTTAAGTTTACATGATATTGTTTGTAGTTATTTAAATGTAGATAAAGGTTTTTATACTCATTATGCACAAAACCTACACATTTATGAAAGACATTATAAAAAAATGCCAAAATAATTTTTCATTGTTAAAAAAATGTTTATATTAGCTCTATAATTAAAAAACAAAACATTATGAATTTATTGCACGGGATTGAATTTGAACATATTGGTTACTTTGTAGAATACATGCAAGGTAATAAATACATTGGATCTATTAATTTAGAAGAAGCAGATAGAGATATTATTGGTTATTATGGTAGACAAGATCATATAGCAACTGAAGATATTATTTTCAAAAACAAACGTATACATAAAGGTGAATCATATCACACTAGATTATATCCTTTATGTGGTCGTTCTAATTTTAACCCTAAAAATGTAACAACGTTATGATATTAAACAATGAATTCGAACCAATTAGAGAATGGGCAAAACAAAAAGGAATACTAGACGAGGGTGATGCTAAGACACAATTTGTAAAATTACTAGAAGAGGTTGGAGAATTATCTCATGGTATATTAAAAAAAGATAGATTAGAAATAGAAGATGCTATTGGCGATTGCGTGGTAGTGTTAACTAACTTAGCTTATTTGTGTAATACTAAAATAGAATCTTGTATTGAAGGAGCATACTCTGAAATATCAGGTAGAACAGGTAAAATGATAAATGGAACTTTTGTAAAAGACAAATAATGATAGAGGTAATAAAAAAACCTAAGTGGAAACATATAACATTTAAAACACCTAAGTTAAATTTCCTTAATTGGGCTTTAAACGAAGGAGGTGTTAATATAGTTATTGACGATAATAGTTATAAGTTTGAAACTCAAAATGAATTAGAAGCTTTAAGAATAAATTTAGTACCGTCTTTTAAAGGTCCTGAGTCTTGTTTTGTACCAGTAGCAGATATGAAATCAATATATGCTAAAAGTAAAGATAGAATGGAAAAGATTAAATTATTAAATGGAGCAGTTTGGAATAAAGAAGAGTTAATATCTAAAATGTATGATGATTCTTTTTATTATGGAGAACTTGGTAAATACGCTTTAAGTAGTTCAGCAATTAAATCTTTAATGGATTCACCTAAAAGTTATGCAAGATCATTAAACTTTCATTCTGATTCAGGTGCTTTTAAAATGGGTAGATTAATACACTTAGCCGCTTTAGAGCCAGAAAAGCTAGATACATTGTGTCATGTTGTAGAAGTACAATCAGCAGTAACTAAAAAGTATAAAGAAAAAGTAGCAGAAGTAGGTAGTGCTCAATTTGTATTTACAAGAAAAGAATATGACAAAGCCATGTATACTGTAGACGCTTTATTACAAAACGATATTTGGCAAGACTTAACTAGAGGTGCTCAATTTGAACAACCAGCATTTGACATATTAGATGGTTTCCCTTTTAGAGCTAAAGCTGATGTATTAGGTTTTGACTACATAGCTGATTTAAAAACAACAAGTGATCTTAAGAATTTTACTTGGGCAGCTAAAAAATATGGTTATGATGTACAAGTTTACATTTATTGTAACCTATTTAAAGTTGACTATAAAGATTTTAAATTTTTTGCAATAGATAAATCTTCTGGTGATTTAGGAATATATAACGTAAAAGAAAGTTTTTATAATTCAGGTAAAGACAAAGTACAATATGGATTAGATATATTTAAAAAGTTTTTTGTAGATCAAACTGATCAAATAAACGAATATGTTATCCAAGGAACGCTTGAGTAAAGATTTAGTTAGTGAATTTTACTTACTAGCTTTAATAGATATATCAAACGGTAAAGATATAACCGAACTTGAAGAAGCTATTGATATGTATGAAAAGGTAGAGGAGTACGAAGCTTGTGCAGGAATATTAAAAGCAATACACGAATCAGGATATATGACAATAAGAGAGATAATAAATGAAATAAACGATATAAAAGATGACAAGTAAATTAGTAAAAGAAATAGTAGAAGATTATTACAAACTAAAAATAAATGCTAAGACAAGACAAAGAAAGTATGTAGAAGCAAGAGCAATTTATTATAAACTACTAAGAGAAAACAGTAGAATGAGTTTAGAAGCAATAGGCAAAACGGTAAATAGAGACCACGCTACTGCTATACACTCACTAAGACAAATAAAAGACTGGTTAGAATATGACAAAGAACTAAAAAGAGATTACAACACTATTAATAACAGGTTACAAGATGCAATGAGGTTAAACCCTGAGCTATTTAAAGACGTACTAACAATGGAAAGTTTTTATGAGATAGAATACCATAGACTAAAACACGAAAGCGAACTTAAATATAAATCACTTTTAACTAAATATCATTTCTTAAAATCACGTTTAGAGAAGTACGAACCTAATAGAGTTGAACGAGGAGAATTTGATTTAGTTTAACAAAACAAAGTAAATGTTATTGTTATAGTAGAATCATTAATGAAATTTTTTGATTATGGATAAAAGAAAGTTTAACGGTGGTAATAAGAATGCAGGTAGAAAACCTAAAGCTGAAGAGGTTGCTTTAATAGAAAAGCTAACACCATTAGAACCATTAGCATTTGAAGCATTGCAAAAAGGATTAGAACAAAAGGACTTTAAATATGTTCAATTGTTTTATAATTACTATGCAGGTAAACCAAGAGAAACTAAAGATATTACTATCAACGAAGATTTACCTTTATTTATTGATTAATGCAGGTTAAAAAAACCATAGCATTAAAAAAGTTAAGAGAGTTAGATAATAGAATAAGAATAGTTAAAGGGGGTACAAGTGCTTCTAAGACTATTTCTATTCTTTGTCTGTTAATTGACTATGCCATTAAAAACGCAGGTAAAGAAATAAGTGTAGTAAGTGAATCAATACCTCATCTTCGTAGAGGTGCTTTAAAGGACTTTCTCGGTATACTTAATGGATTAAATAGGTACAAAGATAATCAATTCAATAAGAGCACTCTAAAGTACACCTTTACAAATGGTAGCTATATAGAGTTCTTTTCAACAGACCAACCAGATAAATTAAGAGGAGCAAGAAGAACAGACTTATACATTAACGAGTGTAATAATGTACCCTTTGATGCTTATACACAATTAGCAGTAAGAACAAGTGGAAATATTTGGTTAGACTATAACCCATCTAACTTATTTTGGGTAGACAAAGAGTTGATAGGTAAAGAAGATACGGATTACATTACACTAACTTATAAAGACAATGATGCATTACCTGAATCTATTGTAAAGGAAATAGAGAAAGCAAGAGATAAAGCAAAGACCTCAACATACTGGGCAAACTGGTGGAGAGTATATGGATTAGGAGAAACAGGAAGTTTAGAAGGTGTATGTATTCCTGATTGGAAAGAAATAGATGTAATTCCACAAGAAGCACGATTGTTGGCGTATGGTATGGACTTTGGTTATAGTGTAGACCCTACTACCTTAATAGCACTATATAAATGGAATGATGCATATATATACGATGAGGTGTTATATAAAAAGGGAATGCTTAATAGAGATATAAGTAGACACCTAACTCAATTAGATATTACAGAAAATATAGTAGCTGATTCAGCTGAACCAAAATCAATAGCAGAATTAAAAAGCTACGGACATTCTGTATATGGTGTAACTAAAGGAAGGGATTCAATAGTGTATGGGTTAAACCTAATGAATCAGAATGAAATATATGTAACTGCAAGAAGTAAGAACCTTAAACGTGAATTAGCAGGATATGTATGGGCAAAAGATAAAGAAGGTAATCAACTACAAAAACCAACAGGGGAGCATCCTGACTGCATAGATGCTGCTAGGTATGTATTAACAGACTTGTTAGAAAATCCAAACAAAGGAGAATATTTTATATATTAATACGGTTTGTTAAAAAAAAGTTTATATATTTGTATAAACAAAGTTTAATTAATACAATAATTATGGAAAACAATACAGAGTATGCAATGATTAAAGGAATGATTGCAAAAGAAAACAGGAAGCAATTAATAAAAACAATATTAGGTGGTGCACTTATGGGTATAGGTGGAGCATTAAGTTTTGTGTTCTTTTTAAATATGCTTGTAGCATTTGACTGGATTAGTGATGCAATAGTAAGAATCATTGGAGGATTATAAAATGAGACAAGCTTGTTGGTACGAAGGAATCTACATAATACAAAGGCCAATAGTTAGAGGTATGAAAAATGTAGATGTTAAATTAGATATGGATATAAGAGGACAAATAAAAAAAGGAAAGCATACATATAAACAAAACAGTATTGAATTAGAAAATAAAATAACTGAAGCTTACAAATACTGTTATAAAAGGTTTATATTAGGACATTAAGAATTTTCATTTTGTTAGTTTGGAATTGGGTAGTAGAGATACTATCCTTTTTCTTTTTATACAGATTAGTAATTAAATTATTGTATATATATGAAGATTGAAATAAACGTACCTGATTCATTATCAGAAATTACTTTAGAACAGTATCAGAAGTTTGAAAAGCTAAACACTAAAGAAAATGAAGATACTACCTTCTTACTTCAAAAGATGGTACAGATATTTTGCAACCTTGATTTAAAGGACGTAGCAACAATAAAATACAAAAGCGTTCAAGAGATTGTAATGCACTTAAATAAAGTGTTCGATACAAAGCATTCATTAATTCCTACGTTTGATTTAAACGATGTTAAAATGGGTTTTATACCTGTATTAGACGATATGACATTAGGAGAATATATAGACCTTGACGAAAACTTAGGAGATTGGTCAACAATGCACAAAGCAATGAGCGTATTATATAGACCAGTTACATATAGTAAAGGGCATAAATATCAAATAGAAGAATATACAGGAATGGTAAATGCTGAAGCGATGAAACAAGCACCTTTAGATGTAGTGTTTGCTGCGATGGTTTTTTTTTGGAATTTAAGCAGCGAGTTAACACAAACTATCCTGAACTATTTACAGCAGGTAACGGAGAAGGAAATGACTACTCAACAGAAGCAAACTTTGGGACTAAGTGGGGATGGTATCAGTCGGTCTATGGAATCGCTAAAGGCGATGTTACCAAGTTTGATAACGTTACAAAATTAAACGTACACGAATGTTTAATGTATTTAGCATTTGAAAAAGATAAAGTAGAACTAGAAAAACAATTAATAAAACGTAAATGAAAGGTTTTTACAATTTAACGGATAAACTAAAAGATGCTTTAATTGCAGAACCATTTGTAAATACAGTTACGTTTGGTAGTTTAGATGATGTAGATTTGAATAAGCAAACTATATTTCCATTGTCCCATATAACGGTAAACAATACAACAGTAGGAAGTAAAACACTTACATTCAATGTATCGATACTAGCTATGGACATTGTAGATATAAGCAAGGAAGCAACTACTGATATATTCGTAGGAAACGATAACGAACAAGATGTTCTAAATACACAATTAGCATTACTTACTAGAATCATTAACACCTTACAACGTGGAGACCTATATACTGAATTGTACCAAGTACAGGGAGATGTAAACTGCGAACCATTTGTAGATAGATTCGAAAACAAGTTAGCAGGATGGGCAGCTACATTTGATGTAGTAGTACAAAACGATATGACAGTATGCGACTAGAAAAAACAGAAGCAGCATTAGAGGCTTTTAAAAAGTTTGTTATACAACAATCACGTACAAGGTTGTCTAAAACCAATAAGAACGTTTCTAAGGAACTTTATAATAGTTTGAAGGGTAATATAAAGGTTATGCCTAATTCTATCGCCTTAGAGTTTGAAATGGAAGATTACGGTGTATTCCAAGACAAAGGGGTAAGTGGTACAGAAAAGAAGTACAATACACCATTTAGTTATAAATCTAAAATGCCACCTGTTAAACCTTTAGCTGATTGGGCAAAGAACAGAAACATAAGGTTAAGAGATGAGAAAGGAAAGTTTAAAAAAGGAAGTTACAATACAATAGGGTTTTTGATAGCGAGAAGTATATATAGAAAAGGTATTAAACCTTCTTTATTTTTTACTAAACCATTTGAACAAGGTTTTAAAAAGTTACCAGATGAATTAATAAATAGTTTTGGTTTGGATGTAGAAGATTTCCTAGCCTTTACGCTAAAAGAAGATAGATTAAGATGAGTACAAAGATTAACGTAAGAAGTCCGTTTTATTTAAAGTATGGAGAACCTGCTTTACCTGCGGTTGCTCTTGATTGCGCAACAATTAATTTACAAGGATTTGCAGTAGACCAATTCGGTAATGTTACTTTACCAGATTCAGATTATGGTACAATAGCATCTTATACATCTTCAGCAGGAGATTTCACAGATGGTAGGTTTGCCACAGTAGTAAGTGATACAAGTAGAACCGTAACGTTTTCTATAAGCATACCACCAAACTTTAGTAATGCAGGGGATACAACAATAGACTGTAACGCAACTGCAACACAACCTGAATACGTTTGTACAGGAGGTGTAACACTAAACGGAAGTATTCCTAGCCAGTCAATAGATACTAATGGAGATATAGCAACAATAGATTTATCTTCTTACTTTACTCAAGGCGTTTCTCCGATTGCTAATTATACTATTACTAATAATTATCTTGATTTCTTTACGCATAGTATTGATGGAAACACGTTAACAATAATTGGTACAAGTAGAGCAGGTACTAAAAATATGTATGTTGAAGCGAGTGATGCAGATGCATTAACCTGTAATGCTACACAAACAATACAAATTACTACTACTGCACAAGTTACATACGCTTGTACAGATGCTTATATTTCAGGTGGTTCTATTTCACAATCAGGTACAATAACAAATCCTACTGTAAATGGAACTATTACTGCGGTAAAAGATTCAAGTGGGGGTAGTACAATAACAAGTTATCCTGCAAACACAACAGGAAGCGATAGGGATGTAACATTATATTTTGATATAACCGTACCAACTGGGTATTCTAATAGTGGTAGTACAGTAGAATGTTCTAAAACATTTAGCCAACCTACTTCAGCTTTACCAACCTTTACTTGTGATATAGCTTCTTTAACAAATCAAGCAGTATATTCATCAGGTTCAATAGTAAAAGGTATTGCCAACATTGGAACTATTAGCGGATTTACTCCAATTGGATTTGATTCAGTTACTGTTGATACACCAAGAACAGTTGCTTACACAATTACACCACCTGCAAGTGGATATTCTAATAGTGGAGGTTCAGATATTAGTTGTAATGTTACAATGACTCAACCTGCAATAAGACCAACAGCAGGAAATGAATTATGGTACACGGGTGGAGTAGGTATTGACTTTATGACTAAAGCACAATTCCAAGCAGTAGACCCATCTGTTTCACAAATAGATTTAAACTTTAGTACTTACGAAGGTGCATTAGAAGCAAATGGTTTATATGACCCTAAGAAAAGAATTACAGATAAAGCAGTAGTACCATTAAGATTTTCTTCTACAACTCCAGAAAACCTTATTAACACTTACGCATTTCACGATAGAGGCTCACTTGATGCGTCTTTATGGGTGTCAAACAATTATTCTTATTATAATCCAACAGGAGGTTATTATTGGAGAATAACAAAAGTAAGAGAAAGTGGTAGTTATATATCTCCTGCATTTTTACAAACAAGTTACTATATGAAATTAGAACCATCAGGACTTATAACAGAAATTTGGTTTGTTGATTGGTATGCAGCAACCTTTACTAAAATAGCTTAATATGGCACTTAAAACAGTACAATTACAAGTATATATATATGAGGGTACATCAGGCTCTTATACAAACGGTGATTTAAAATACACTTTACAAAACTCTACAATAGGAGATGATAATAATGTAGTATTTGAAATAGCAGAACTTGTTAGAGATTATTTATATTTAACATTCAATGATGATTATTTATCTAAAACCATTTGGGTTACAACGATAGCTACTTTGTTAGATGAAAACAATAATGTATTTAGTTATGGTTCTCCAATCACAAATACATATTTAGCAACAGATGGGTATGGTTATTTTGAAGATGGTGCAAGTCCTGAATTATCAAGAAATGCATTAATGACTGCAAATAGTATTTACTTACCAGAAAACACAGCAGGAAAACTACCAATATACGCAGAGGGTGTAGGTAAGGTTACTATTGATAGCGTAGATACACAAATAACAGACAATAACAATTCAAATCAAAAGATACAGTACGTTACAATACCTGCTAATAGTTCTATTGTACAGGTGTACGATACAGACGATACAACACTACTTAAAACGGTAACAGTTAATATTGTATGTGAACCTAAGTTTACTCCTTATAAAGTAACCTTTGTAAATAAGTATGGAGCGTATCAGGATTTATGGTTCTTTAAAAAAGCAATAGAATCTTTTAACGTTACAGACGAAAAATATAAAAGAAACACCTTATCTAATAACACAGCAACATACGCAAAATATTCAGGTCAAGAAGAAAGGTATAATACAAACGCAACAAAAAGTATTACACTAAATACAGGTTTTATAAATGAAGATAATAACTCTACTATTCAAGAATTGTTTTTATCTGAAAATGTATGGATTAAATATAATGGAGATACATTACCTATAATACCTAAAAGTAAATCACTTACTTTAAAAACAAGTGTAAACGATAAGATATCAAACTACACAATTAATTTTGATTTTGCGTTTAATAAGATAAACAATGTACGTTAATGCTTACACTACAATTATATATAGAAAACAGACAGGTAGATTTATACGATGATGAATCTGTAACTCTTGTACAATCAATTCAAGATGTAAGGGATATTGAAAAAGTATTTACTGACTTTACAAGAACGTTTTCTGTACCTGCTTCTAAAACAAATAATAGGATATTTCAGCATTTTTACAACTATCATATTATAGGATTTGATGCAAGAAAAAAAATAGAAGCAAAACTCTTCTTAAATAATGAATTGTTTAAAGAAGGTAAAATTAAATTAGAAGGTGTAACAAGAAGAAACAATAAAGCGCATACATATAAAGTAACGTTTTATGGTAATGGTGTAAACTTAAAAGATTTATTAGGAGAAGATAAAATAGATACATTATCCCAAATACAAGAATCATTTAACTTTACATATAGTGATGCAAATATTAAAAGCTATTTAGCGGATGGTTTAGATGTTACCGTCAAAGATACGATATATCAAGATGCAATTATATTCCCTTTAATATCTCATACTAAAAGGTTTATTTATGATTCAGGATTTTCAGGTACAAGTGCAAATTCTGATAAGATAAATAACATAGCATACGAAGCAGCAGAATCGGGTAATCACGGTTTAGAGTTATCACAGTTAAAACCTGCTATAAGAGTATATCCTATTATAAAAGCTATTGAAGCTGATTTTAATATTACTTTTAGTGATGACTTTTTTAATGCACAAAACGAATCTTTTTACAACCTGTATTTATGGATGCACAATAAAACAGGAGGTTTATTTGTAGATGATGAAAATGAAACCCCAGTAGGTTCTTTTGAATTAAATGATGCTAATGGTGCAGTATTAGATTTGTATGACAATTACTTTGTTACACCACAAGCAGACCAAACAGGAAAAGAAGCAAGGGCGCAAAGAATATTAGACGTATCTATATATCCAAGTGTTGCAGATGAATTTACTTTTACTATTTATAAAAATGGTAATGTATTTGAACAGTATGCAAACATAAGTAGAGATACAACATCTTTAAGATATGAGATTAGAGATTTAGATATTGATGCAGGTAAATATAACTTTACAATAGAATCTGAAACCCCATCTACTTATGATATTGATTTTTATGTTAAAAGAAAAAAGAACTTAGGAGGTGGGTACAGAGATGTACATTTTAGTGGTACTTCGGAAGTATTATCAGATGTACAAATCAATACAAGCAAGAAGTTACCCAATATTAAGATTATAGACTTTCTTACTTCTTTATTTAAGATGTTTAATTTAACATCATTCCAAAATGATAATGGGATTATAGAAGTTAAAACGTTAGATAATTTTTATAGTGAAAGTAGTAAAATATGGAATATAACAGAAAACTTAGATAAAACAGAATCAACAGTAGATAATGTTTTACCATACAAGCAAGTGGATTTTAGTTATGAGGGTTTAACTAATTTCTTTGCAAAGAATCATAACGAATTATTTAATGCAGAATGGGGAAGTGAATATTATACTGCTACCGATTTAGACAAAATAGAGGGAGAAGTATACACAGTTAAAATACCTTTAGAACATTTTAAATACGAAAGGTTACAAGATGTTGCTAATTCATCTTTTGAAGATTTGTTATGGGGATGGAGTGCGGATATAAAACAAGAGGCTACATTAGGAAAACCCCTTTTGTTTTACCCTATTAACCAAACAAAAACAATAGGTGTTATAAATAGTGATGGTAGCGTAGATTCACAAGCAAAAGTTTACATACCAAGTAATTCAGTTAGATTAACAGATTCTAAAACATTAAACTTTAGTGCAGAACCTAACGAGTTTTTAGGTACACCATTTAAGAAAACATTATTTGCAGAATATTATCAAAACTACATAAAAGAAATATTTGACCCACAAAGAAGATTATCTACAATCAAAGCGTTTTTACCTTTATCAATGTTGCTTGAATATACACTTGCAGATAAAATACAGGTGTTTGATGGTTTATATAAAATAAATAAAATCACAACAAACTTTGAAACAAAACAATCTTCATTAGAGTTAATAAATATAAAATCTCAAGCAGGAGAGTTAATAGAAGATACGATTATTGTACCCGATAAATTTGTTCCAAACGCGGTTTGCTTTACTGCCGACCAAACAGATTTATTTGCTGATAATTTTATTATAACTACTGATGCAAGTTGTGATGTAGAAGGTTTAGAAATAAAATCTACAACAGAAATTATTCCTAACGATATAGATGCAGGTAACAAACCTCAAACAGTAGACCATTCTAAACCGATTCCCGTACTACCTGCATTAATTTCTTTATCATCTTACACAGTTACAAATAATGTAAGTACAATATTTTCTGCAACAATAGATAAAACAGGTCTTATAGGTAATATATCTAATTGGGATGAGTATGGGGTATTTTATAGTCCTAATATTGACCTACTTATTTCAGATGATTTTTCAGTATTAAATAGTGAATCATCATTGAGTAAGATAAGCGTACAAAGTACAAAACTAAATCAAAATTTAGCACCTAAATATATATCATTAAAAGTAAAAGGTTTAACATCCAATACTAAATACTATTATAAAGCATACATAAAAACTAATGTAAATAGTAATTATAATACAGGAGATGAAACTATTGCAATGAGCGAAGTAGGATTTAGAAAAACAAATGTATGATAGAAAATATATTAAACTTATTAGAGTTTGCAAGAAACGAAAAGTGGAAAGGTAAACATATAGATATTGCTTTAGGCAAAAACAAATACCCCGAATCAATTAAAGAAGCGTACCAACAATTTAGAAAAGAACTATGAGTCAAAAAGTAGTAGTAGATTTAAATGTAAATACAGGTAAATCAAAAGAAGATGTAAAAAAGGTAACAGAACAAACAACTGATTTAAAAGACAGTTTAAGAGATGTAGAAACACAGACTAAAAAAACCAACAAAGTTTTAGGGGGTATTAAAAAGGTTTTATCTGGACTTTTTATTATACAGGGTTTACAAGTTGCGTTTGATTTGTTTAAAGAAACTTTAAATAAGAATCAAAAAGTGGTAGATGCGTTTTCAACCGCTACGGAAGCATTAAGTTTAGCTTTTAATGATTTTTTTAACTATCTTAATTCAAATGTTGGTACTGTTGTTGGTTATTTTAAATCTATTTTTAATGACCCAAAACAAGCTATATTGGATTTCGGTAATGCTATAGTGGATAATCTTATAAACAGATTTATACAATTAGGGGAAACATTAGGTTTAGTTGGAGACGCTATATCTTTATTATTTGAAGGTAGATTTGTGGAAGCGCAATTAAAAATAAAAGAAGCAGCTATAGAATCTATAGATGTTTTTACAGGTGTAGATAATACACTAGAGAAAGTTGCTGATACGGTTAGCAGGGCTACTGATGGAATAATAGAATACACTAAATCTACTATTGATGCAGCAGCAGGTGTTGTTGAATTAAACAAACAAGCAGAAGTTGCTGCGGTTATTAATCAAGGTCTTATTGAAAAGTACGATAGACAAGCAGAGCAACAAAGACAGTTAAGAGATGATGAAACAAAGACGATTTCAGAGCGTATTGAAGCAAATAATAAATTAGGGGAAGTATTAGAAGAACAACAAAAGTTAATGCTTGAAAACGTAGATATTACGATTAGAGCAGCACAAGCAGAATACAATAAAAACCAAAACCAAGAAAACTATATTGCTTTACTAGAAGCACAAAACGAAAGAGAAGCAGTATTAGCACAAATAGAAGGGTTTAGGTCTGAACAAATAATAAATAGAATATCTTTAGAAAAGGAACAAGCTGACCTAAAGAAGGAATTAGACGAACAGGAACTAGAAAGACTAGAAGAAAAGAGAGAAAAGGAGGCTGAAGCAGCGAAGGAAAGAAAACAACAAGTGTATGACACTTTAGATGCTGTAATAGATGCAGCAGGCGCTGAAACTAAAGTAGGGAAAGCGTTATTTATTGCTAAACAAGCTATCAGAATACAAGAGCAAATAGAACAGGCTAAAGCTACATTACAAGAACTCGGATTAATTGCAGCTAAATCAGGCGCAGATGTAGCAGCAGGTGCAGCAAGTACAGCTAAAGTAGGATTTCCACAAAATGTACCTTTATTAATTGCCTTTGCAGGTCAAGCGGCAGGAATTATATCAAGCGTAAAATCAGCAGTAAACGCAGCTAAAGGGTCAGCATCAGCTATGGGCGGTGGAGGTGGTAGTACAGCATCTGCACCACAAGCACCATCATTTAATGTAGTGGGCGCAGCACCTGAAAACCAATTAGCACAAGCAATAGGAGAAAAAGAAGATAAGCCAATTAAAGCGTTTGTAGTTAGTAACGATGTAACAAATGCACAAGCATTAGATAGAAACATTGTAGAAGGTGCTTCGCTAGGTTAATAAATAACAAAATAAACTAATTATTATTGTTTAAATATGGATATAATAGAACTTTTTATAGATGAAACAGATGAAGTATCAGGAATTGAAGCTATTAGCGTAGTAGAAAACCCTGCTATTGAATCAGACTTTATAGCATTAAAGAACCAAGAGTTTAAACTAGCAGAAGTAGACAAAGAAAAGAAGATACTTATGGGCGCTGCTTTAATTCCAAACAAACCTATTTACAGGGTAAGCGGAGAACAAGAATACTATATATATTTTTCTAAAGATACGGTTCGTAAAGCATCGGAATTATTTTTTATAAAGGGTAACCAAAACAACACAACTTTAGAACACCAATTAGAACTTAAAGGACTTACAGCAGTTGAAAGTTGGATAGTAGAATCAGAACAAGATAAAAGTAGAATGTACGATTTAGACGTACCTATTGGGACTTGGATGGTATCTATGAAAGTAAATAACGATGATGTTTGGAAACAAGTTAAAGAAGGTAAGGTAAAAGGATTCTCAATAGAGGGTTATTTTGCTGACAAGTTAGAAAGACCGAACGAACCTAATAATTTATCTGAAATAGAAGATGAATATTTATTAGAAGAATTAAAAGAACTGTTACAGGAAGAAAACTTAGAATCATATTCTGATTATCCTGATAGTGTTTCAAATAATGCTAAACGTGGTATAGAATTAAATAAAAAAGTTGGAAACAAATGCGCTACACAAGTTGGAAAAGTAAGAGCTCAACAGTTAGCAAATAAAGAACCTATTAGTGAAACAACTATAAAAAGAATGTTTAGTTACTTATCAAGAGCAGAGGTGTATTATGATAAGGGTGATACAGAGTCTTGTGGTTATATATCTTATTTGTTATGGGGTGGGAAAAGTGCTAAATCCTGGGCAGAAAGTAAAATAAAAAAATTCGAGGGTATAGCTGATGAGGTTAACTTAGAAGCTCCTTGTTGGGAAGGATATGAAATGTATGGATGGAAAACTAAAAATGGTAAAAAAGTACCTAATTGCATACCTAAAAAATGAGAAAATACAAAGAAAGAAATCCAAGTCCACAAAACAACAAAAGAGCGTGTATGTGCAAAGATGGTAGTTACTCACGAAATTGTTGTGATGGTAGCTTACTAGCACAAGGTATCGGAGATATAGGTTCACACGACCCTACACCATATCAAGGTTACAGAATAGCAGGGTGTGATGATTCACACGAACATAACGTACACTATCACGGAACACTTACAGTAGGAGCAGTATATTACATAGTATTAGAAAACGGTCATACAGGATGCCACACTATACTTGAAGAGAAAAACTCTGAAGGAATACATATAAATACTGCAACCCTATATGATGATTGTGATGCTTGTACAGCGGCAAATTGAAAATATAACAAACTAAAAATTAATTTATTGTAATATTATATGAAAGCAACAGATATGTTAAACAAAGTAAAAGAACTTGTTGGGGTAGAATTATCCGAAGAAGTTAAGTTGGCTCAAGCCACACTAGAAAACGGTACTGTTATAGAAAGTGAATCATTTGAAGCGGGAAGCGAAGTATTCATTATAACAGAAGATGAAAAAGTAGCTTTACCAATCGGAGAGTACAAACTTGAAGATGGAGAAACTTTAGTCGTAGAGGAAGAAGGAATCATTGCATCAGTAGGTGCAGTTGAAGAACCTGCCGAAGAAGAAGAAGTTGAAGCAGCAGAAGAAGAAAAGGAAGAAATGGAATACGCTACCAAAGCTGAACTTTCTGAAATTAAGGCGATGATTGATGAAATCAAAGCAATGATTGAACCTAAAGAAGAAATGAGCGAAGAAGTAGTAGAAAATACTATTAAATCAGAAGAAACAACAACCAAAACGGTTTACGCATCAGAAGAAGAAGAATTATCTGCTGAAACACCAGTAGAGAAAATTACTCACAACCCTGAAGCAGAATCTAAACCAAACTTAAATCTATACGCACAAAAAAGAAATATGACTACTGCGGATAGAGTATTACAAAAAATAGCAAACATTAAAAAATAAATTTAAATTATGGCAACTACAACAAGTATCACAACTACTTATGCAGGAGAATCAGCAGGACAATATATCTCTGCTGCTTTGTTAAGTGGTTCAACTATTGAAAACGGTGGAATTACCGTTAAACCAAACGTAAAGTTTAAAGAAGTAATCAAAAAAGTAGCAACAGATGACATCGTAAAAGATGCAGGATGTGACTTTGACCCAACTTCTACTATCACACTTACAGAAAGAGTTTTACAACCTGAATTTCAGCAAGTAAATTTACAACTATGTAAGAAAGATTTCCAAAATGATTGGGATGCAATTTCTATGGGATATTCTGCATTTGACAGTTTACCTCCTTCATTTTCTGATTTCTTAATCTCTCACGTTGCTTCTAAAGTAGCACAAAGAACTGAAAACAGTATTTGGGAAGGAACAACTGCAACAAACGGACAGTTTGATGGATTGACTACACAAGTAGCTTTAGATGCAGGTTTACCTTCGGGACAAGAAGTAACAGGAGCAACTGTAACAGCAACAAACGTAATTACTGAATTAGGTAAAATCGTAGATGCTATTCCTTCTGCTCTTTACGGAAGCGAAGATTTAAACGTATATGTATCTCAAAATATCGCAAGAGCATACGTTCGTGCTTTAGGTGGATTTGGTGCAGCAGGATTAGGTGCAGCAGGTACAAACGCTATGGGAACTCAATGGTGGAACAACGGAAGTTTAACATTTGATGGTGTAAAACTATTTGTAGCAAACGGATTAGCAGACAATACAGCTATGGCAGCAGAAAAATCTAACTTATTCTTTGGTACAGGTTTACTAGCAGACCACAACGAAGTAAAAGTTATTGATATGGCTGACATTGATGGTTCACAAAATGTAAGAGTTGTAATGAGATTTACAGCAGGTGTACAGTACGGAATCGTAGAAGATATCGTAACATACGGAATTGCAAACGCTGCAAACTAGAAAATAAATAACTAACTTTAAAGGGTGGGTAAGCCGAATTTGTGCCTACCTGCCCTTTTTTAATATAAAATAATTATGGCTTGTGATTTAACTAGAGGTAGAAAAGAACCCTGCAAAGATGTAGTAGGTGGTCTTAAAGCTGTTTATTTTACTGATTTCGGAGATTATGGAACGGTAACACAAACAGACGATGAGATTACTGATATGACAGGAACTTTTACTGCTTTTAAATATGAATTGAAAGGAAATAGTAGCTTTGAACAAGCTATTACTTCTTCACGTGAAAACGGAACGACTTTCTTTGACCAAACTTTAACACTTACTTTGAAAAAGTTAAGTAAAGAAGATAACAAAGAATTAAAACTATTAGCTTATGGTAGACCACACATAGCAGTTGAAGATTATAACGGTAATGTATTTGTTATGGGTCTTGAACACGGTGCGGAAGTAACAGGCGGAACTGTTTCAACTGGTGCTGCAATGGCTGACTTATCAGGATATACTTTAACGCTAAACGCACAAGAAGTAAAACCTGCAAACTTTGTAGACAGTCCAACTACTGCTGACCCATTCGCAGGAATGAGTAGCGCAACTGTAACAGTAACAGAAGGAACAAACTCTTAAACCGAGTTTTATTTTGATAAATTAGGGGGGCTTTATGCCCTCTTTTTTTTGCTTTATAAATAACAAAAAACAAATAATATTATTGTATATATATGATAGTATTAGAAGAAAGTGCATCAGCACAAACAATCAATTTTATACCACGTCAATTTGTAAGCGGAGATAGTTATAATGTAACTATTGTGAATGAAACTACAAACGCAGAGGTTTACAATCAAGATACTACTGCAATAACAGAACACTTATATCACAATCAATATAGTGCGGTGTTTCCAGTAAAGCAGGATATAACATACACAATAACAATAACAGGAACTGAAGTAGTATATAAGGATAAAATCTTTTGTACTAATCAAGCTGATGTTACTTCTTATAGTGTTAACGAAGGTGCATTTATTTTTAATGATACAGATAACGAATTTATTACCGTATAATGGATAATTTACATATACTTAATTTAGCTTCATACAACAGACCTAAAATTAGCGAAGATAAAAATCGTGATTGGGTTAATTATGGAGATGACAATGATTACTATTCTTACTTAATTGACCTTTACACAAACTCAACCACTAATAACGCTATTATAAACGGTGTTAGTAATATGATTTATGGTAAAGGATTAGATGCGTTAGATAGTAGCAGAAAACCAAACGAATACGCTTCTATGCGTTCTATATTTTCTGATAGTTGTTTAAGAAAAATAACACTTGATTTAAAACTATTAGGAGAAGGTTCTATACAGGTATTATACAAAGATGGTAACGTAGTAAAGGGAGAACATTTTCCACGTCAAACACTACGTGCGGAAAAGTGTAACGAAGATGGAGAGATAGAAGCATACTATTACTATCACAATTGGGCAAACCTTAAAAGAAGTGATAAGCCAAAAAGAATAGCAGCATTTGGATTTGGTAACGGTACTGAACCCGAAGTAAAAATCATTAAAAGGTATGTATCGGGTTACGATTATTACTGTCCAGTAGACTATCAGGGTGGTTTAGCGTACGCAGAACTAGAAAGTGAAGTATCTGATTACCTTATTAATGACGTACAGAACGGATTTAGTGGTACAAAGGTAGTTAACTTCAATAATGGAGTACCTGACCAAGAAAAGCAGATACAAGTTAAGAACGATGTAATGCGTAAACTAACTGGTGCAAGAGGCGAAAAAGTAGTAATTGCATTTAACAATAACGCAGAATCAAAAACAACTGTTGACGATATACCATTAAACGATGCACCTCAACACTACGAGTATTTATCTAATGAGTGTTCTAATAAGTTAATTGTAGCACACAGGGTAACAAGTCCTTTACTTTTAGGAATTAGAACAGAAAACAATGGTTTAGGCTCAAATGCAGACGAAATAAAGACCGCTGCGCTACTTTTTGACAACATAACAATAAAACCATACCAAGACTTAATTACCGATGCCATAGACGATATATTAGCGGTTAACGGTATTAGTTTAAAACTTTACTTTAAGACTTTACAACCTTTAGCATTTATAGAAACTGATAATGCTATTACAGATGAAGCACGAGAAGAAGAAACAGGAGTAAAAGACGAACTAACATTATCTAAAGAAGAAAGTTTTGATGATAGTGAAATGTTTGATTTACTTAATGAGTTTGGAGAAGAAGAAGATTTAGAAAATTGGGAATTAGTAGATGAAAGGGAAGTAGATTATGACCAAGAAGAAACGTTAGATAAAATGATTGGTTTAGCTTCTACAGGAACTGCAAGACCAAACGCTAAAAGTGAACAAGATGGGGAAGATGGCGATATGCGTTTTAAAGTACGTTATCAATATGCACCATTAAAAACACAAGCAAATAGTAGAGATTTTTGTAAGAAAATGGTAAATGCTAAAAAGATATACCGTAAAGAAGATATTACACAAATGAGTACTAAAGCGGTAAACGCAGGATGGGGATTAAGTGGAGCAGCTACTTACGATATATGGCTTTATAAAGGCGGTGGTGCTTGTCATCATTTCTGGATGCGTAAAACATATATGGCAAAAGACGTACAACCTGATGCAACTAACCCAAATGCAGAAGTAAGCGTAAACAAAGCAAAAAAAGAAGGTTTTAAACCTGAAACAAACGACAAACGAGTGGCTAAACGACCAAAGGATATGCCTAATCAAGGATTTGTAAATAAATAAGAAATGGCAGAAGCATTATTAATAACTAGAAAAGACGTAGTAAAGTTTACTGCAATGAACGGTAATGTAGATACTGATAAATTTATCCAGTATATAAAGATTGCCCAAGACGTACATATCCAAAATTATGTAGGAACTGAACTTTTAAAAGCTATTCAAACTAAAATCACAGCAAGTACTTTAACAGGGGATTATTTAAGCCTTGTAACGGACTATATAAAGCCTATGTTAATACATTGGGCAATGGTTGAATACTTACCCTTTGCAGCATATACAATCGCTAATAAGGGCGTTTATAAGCATAGTTCAGAAAACTCTGAAAACGTATCAAAAGAAGAGGTGGATTTCTTAATGGAAAAGGAACGTGATATTGCACAATATTATACGGATAGGTTTATATCTTATATGAGTTTTAACGCAAGTTCAAAGTTTCCTGAATACTACACAAATAATAACGAGGATGTATATCCTGATAAGGATGCAAGTTTTGAAGGATGGGTACTGTAAAATATAAACCAAAACAAGAAAACGTAAATAAGTTAAAACAGTACTTAGCTTATATAACAAAAACTAAAAAAAGTAATTGTAATAATATAAATAACATTAAATGAGTTGGGGTTCTATATATTCTGTTTCTTGGTGGGGAAACACAAACGAAGCAAATGGTTGGGGTATTGTTTATCCTTTTGATTCTGATAAATCATATTTTACATCAGATATCACATTAGTAACATCAGATACAACTCAATATAAAGCAGACGCAACAGAATTTTAATATATAAAAATGGCAAAACAAACAATAGGAATAGGTAGTGCAGCAAACGATGGTACAGGAGACCCGTTACGCACAGCATTTGATAAAACTAACGACAACTTTAATGAAATCTATGCAGATGATTTTGTTACAGGAAGTAGGTTAGCAGATGATTCAGTAGATTTTGATAAACTAGGAGCGGAATTTACAACAAGTTCAGCTGTAACAACAGCATTAGATTTTAGTGCTGCTCAAGTGTTTACTAAAACTATGACAGCAGATACTACTTTCACTTACTCAAATGTAGGTATTGGAATGGTTAAGGACTTTATTTTAACAGGTGCATTTGTACCTACCTTTCCAAGTGGTACTAAAACAGTAGCAGGGACTTATGACGGTTCTGTTTCAAACCTTATTCAAATAGTCGCAGTAGCAAGTGGAGATTACTGGATGTCAATTTCAAAAGCACAATAAAATGAAAGCAAAAGATTTTAACGGAACAATTAGAACTTATAGAAGATTGCCAAATGTTTGGGAAGATGACAACGGTGTACACTTAAACTTTAGAAAAGCTAACCACGCTTCTTTTGGTTTTTATGATGTAGTTAAACCTTCTTATGATAGTATAAGCCAAAGGTTAGGTTCTATTGAGTGGGATGCTGATAACAGCGTATTTACCTACCCAGTAGTAGATATTGACTTTGCTTCTACTTATGACGTACACACACCTATTGTAGACGAAGATGGAGAAGCGGTATTGGATAGTGATGGAGAACCAACGTACAACGTAACTACTGAAAACACTTATAAGATTGACGAACTAAAGTCAGACAAAAAGAAAGCGGTAAACGAAGAGGCAGGAAGGTTGTTAAAACCGACTGATTGGTATGTAATTAGAAAGTCAGAAAGAAACGTAGATATTCCTAGTGATGTCGTTACGGAGCGAGCTGATATTATTACTAAAGCAAACGGATTTGTTACTGATATTGATGCACTTACGACAGTAGAAAGTGTATTGAGATTTACGTTTGATTATTACCCACAGCCAGTAGTTTAAAAAAAAAATATGTTAGGAAAAAGAATTATTAATACAGGTGCAGCAGGAACACCTGCTACGCCTTGTACCACAGATACAGTTCAAATATTAGATGGAACACCTTTTGATTCTATTGCTACATATGAATTAGAGAGTGATGCTTCAAACTCTATAAAATCTGGATACATAGGAAATGGCGCTATATTTAATGGAAGCAGTAGTTATGTTGATACAGGGATATCTTCACTTTCTGGGGCTTTTAGTGTTTCAT
>Ga0206677_10001272_pt1 | contig 23380 bp, 23 predicted proteins | sample M130m12015metaG_FD_155475 | JGI IMG/M metagenome (GOLD analysis project Ga0206677, IMG submission 155475) | Ammonia-oxidizing marine archaeal communities from Monterey Bay, California, United States - M1 30m 12015 | ecosystem: Environmental > Aquatic > Marine > Intertidal zone | place: USA...
CCCGAACCCTGAGTCGTGATTCATGGTGCGTGGCAAGGAATCAGGATGCGGTTCGGTGAGGGATACGGGGATAACGGTTCGGGATACGGTGAGGCGGCTGCGGGAGGCGACTGCGGTGAGGCGGCTGCGGTGAGGCGGCTGAACGAGAGGAGAAGAGAGTCTGTAAAGCTCGTAAGCAATTTGAGCCTCTTTACGAAAAGGCGTTAGAACTTGGGACATTTGGAGTTGTCCCAGCCCTGAGTCCAGAAAAAGCCGTAGAGCTTGAGTTGGACATTATTGGGACAGAAAAACCGACTACTATAGGTGCTATGAAAAAGCGTCTGCAAAGAGCTGAAGAACTCGGAGTTACAAAGAATACAGGTAACTCAAAGTGGAAGTATATTTACCCGGGGACAATTGGGACATAACTAGGACAAAGTGTTTCTGTTTCAACTCGGGAGCGGGACAAGAACACACCCCCCCTTGTATAAGGGGGGTGTGTCCCAGTCCCTCCTGAATGACTAAACTAGTAATCCACCCATTCTAAAACCTCCTTAACCATTAGTAAGAAAGAGACTTTATTCACATAATTCATCATCTTGTTTAATGGAGAAGTCCGCGAAATTTGGTATAATTATAGAGGATAAAGAATCGCTCTATGGCTGCGCCAAAAGGAAACAATTACAATAAGAAGTGGAAGACCAAAGAGGAACGCCAGGCTGCGTTCAGAGCCATCTGTGAACACCTCGCCAGTGGTCTTTCTAAAGCCTGTCTTCCGATGTGCGACTGGGACACTGTAGAGGCTTATATGGACAACCATCCAGATGACTTCCCAGCCGACAAGCTAAGAGAGGCAATGCGCCGCCAAATGCTCGTGTGGGAGAAGATTGGGCTAGAAGGTACGATGGGAGAAATCAAAGGATTCAACGCGACATCATGGTCCTTCAATATGAAGAATCGGTTTCCACGCGACTGGCGTGACAAGCAGGACATCGATTTCGATACGTCAGGCACTATTTCCATCGTGATCGGTGGCGAAGACGATGACGAATGATGGGGTCTCTATAGTCCAAATGCGACTTCAAACCTCTCCCGCCAGAAGCAAAATTCTAGAAGTCTAGAACAGGGATAAAGAGAATAGGAATACACCGAAGAGTATCAAAAATGAAAAGTTAAATCCTAGGATAGAAAATATTCTTTTGCGCTCTTTTTGAAAAAACCCAGCGATCCCAAGGCTAAGCGAAAGGAGCAAAATGAATAGTGCCAAGAAGGCGCCATTTCTCATCAGGATAAATGCTTTTGATGTCTGATCGACTCCCCTAGGTGTATTCATTTCCATATACCCGAGAGACACGCAAAGGATAAAGAACGACAGCCCACCTACGATAGCTGTCACAAATGATGCAATACCTAGCTTAGAGTGTCCTTTTCGTGGAAGAGCGGGAGGATTAGTGGACACCGATGTTTGGTAAGGGTTGTTATTTTCTGTATCCATCTTCTGTATTTCCAATAATCAGCCTTTCACTCACTTGGGGCCACTACAATATCGCAAGGAGATTATAGTAGGAAGTGAAGGATACCTCATCACCATCTCATGCGTTCGTTCAATCTCCTTTGTGTCACTAATAATACAGCACAATGGTGCTAGAGCTGAGTTTTCTGCTCCTGTCTCGGCTAAACCACTTCTAGTGACACAAAGCCGGCCTCTAGCACGCATGAAGGGTTAAGCCGTTCAATCTCTCCTCTTCGTTATAAAGTCCTACTCGGATTGTAATATCTCGCGGCGGTTCACTTCGTCATCATCACACACAAATATGAAACACTCTAAGCTCTCTAACAACTCCGCTACTTCAACAATGAAACACCTACTCCTGATGGCTTTCGCTATTCTAACGATTGGCTGTGGAGAGAAGAAATCAGATGGCGTTAATGCCCATGAATCAGATGACGTTAATGCCAAAAAATCAAATATTAAGGAAGTTGAAATAGATACGGTTATTACTAAAACAATTGGTGTTAATTACAACAAACTGGAAGAAATAGACGGCATCTTTCATCTCAAAGGCTCACATCTTCCTTACACAGGTAAATCTTTCGACCTCCATAAAAATGGGGAAAAACAGGAGATACGGATATACAAAGATGGTAAAGAAGAAGGGCTACAGAAATTTTGGTATGACAACGGAAACAAGATGTCAGAAGTGAACGTCAAAAGAAACGAACAACATGGTTTGTCAACTTTTTGGTATAAAAGCGGAAACAAGAAAAGCGAAACGAACTGGAGAGACGGCAAGCCGGACGGATTAATGTCTTCATGGCACGAAAACGGGCAGAAGATGGAAAAAGGGACTTATAAGACAGGGAAATTAGATGGACCTTCGTTAGTTTATTACGAGAGCGGGCTGAAGATGGCGGAACTTACCTTCAAAGATGGCAAGGAAGAGGGATTAAAAACCACCTGGTATGAAAACGGGCAGAGGATGGAAAAAGGGACTTATAAGACAGGGAAATTAGATGGACCCTTGGTAAAATGGTACGAAAACGGGCAGAAAGAGCAGGAATCCAACTGGAAAGATGGGCAGATGGACGGAACATTGACTCTTTGGCATAAGAACGGAAAAAAGATGCTTCAAGGGACTATGAAAGATGGAAAACCTATCTCTAAACAATTTTGGAACAGCAAAGGCGAAGAAGTTGATTCAAAAGAAGAGGCAGAAACAAGCGGGGGTGCTGAAAGGTTGCTGACTTTAAGTGTTGATGGAGTTGAGGTTACTGCTAAGCGAACAATAGAGGATTTTCCAAAATTTGAGTATTTTTACATTGCTTCATCAGGCGCCTTTTCTCTGGACGAGTTACGTATTGGAAAAACATATGAGTCAGTAACGGGAGATCCATCAGCGAATGATCCCGACATCATCTTTTCTGATAGTTTTGACTACCTAGAGGGAGAAAAACTAGTGGAACAAAAGGGCTGGTATTCAATCTCAAAACCTGCCGACTGCTATACTATTCATAAAGGATCGTTGATCAGTGATAAAGTAAAGTCTGGAGGGAACCGTTTGTCGTCAGTTGCTACCAATACTATGTCAGATATTCAGATAAAGATCCCCGATGAAGTTTCTTTTGAAAATGAAGATAGTGTTTATCTAAGCTTCCTGATGCGACCAGAAGGTACTATCGGAGTTGGAAGATGGGGGGGGTATTTTTTGGTCGGAGCTAAGCCTCTGGACGGAAAAGGGATTTTGTTTGGCAAACCTGGTTCTAACTCTGCTCCTGATGATGGAAAATATGCTATCGATAGGCAAGGTGGCCCGCACATCGTAGCATCAAGCGTCGAAGCTGAAGTAAATAAGACCTCTTTTTTTGTGGTCAAAATGGAATCGAATGCTTCCGGAAAAAAGGTTTCAGAGGTTAAACCACATGCCGTTCAAATTGATAACTTAGAGGAAAGAAAAGGAATCAGATACCTTAAGAATTCGGATACTCCTTACACAGGGGAATATTTTATTGTACATAGAAATGGGCAAAAGAAAGTGACAGGAAGCTTCAAAGGCGGCAAGACGGACGGGCTAGTAACTTCGTGGCATGAAAACGGACAGAAGCGTTTTGAGGTAAACTTCAAAGATGGAAGATTTCATGGCTTAAACTTGCTGTGGCATGAAAACGGACAGAAAGAGCAAGAAATATACTACAAAGAAGGCAAGAAGGATGGGCCATCGACCATGTGGTATGATGATGGACAGGTCCAAGAAAAAGCAACCTACAAGGAGGATGAATTGAATGGGTTAGGTATAAATTGGCATCAAAACGGACAGAAGGAAGACGAAGGAATTTTCAAAGACGGCAAAGCAGACGGGCTGATGACTTCATGGTATCAAAACGGACAGAAGGAAGTGGAAGGTACTTTCAAAGATGGAAAGCCAGAGGGATTAATGACTTGGCTGCATGACAATGGTCAGAAAAAGGGTGAGGCGAATTTTAAAGCCGGTGAGGCTATCTCTGAAAAGTATTGGAACAGCAAAGGCGAAGAGGTTGATTCACTGGAAGAGGCAGACGCAAAGGAATGGCTTAAGAAAAACGCCAAGGAAAAGGGACAGTAAGGCCAGATAGGATGCCACAAGCACCCGGTGGTTTACCTTTGGCCAGTAACCAGAAGTCTGGTAATTGTCGGGTGTGAAATCACCCCCCCTCTCCCCAATGTATTCCGCCCAACCCGGGTTCCCGCGACCCTTCCGCCATAAGTTATTTCATGGCAGTCAACTACTCATCATAATTGCAGCCGTAGTGCTGGTGGGATGTGTTCCAAAGCAGTTACAAAAAACAAAAGCTATTCCAATACAGCAAGCAGTCCCCCCAACAGCCAAAGCACCAGACCATTCAATTGATAGACTCGCTTGGCTTACTGGAAGTTGGCAAGGTCCAGTGAATGGCGGACTGCTAGAGGAAATTTGGCTTCCGCCAAAGGCCAATACAATCTCAGCTCTTGTCCGGTTTACAAAAAACGGAAGAACCGAATTTGTTGAAATCATTAAGATCGAAAAAGTCGGAAATTCATTCGAACTAAGATTGCAGCTTTATGACCCCCCAATGCATCCAAGGTCGGAGAAACCTCACGTTTTCAAGCTTTCAACAATTGAAAAAAACAAAATAATTTTTCAAGGCATAAGTAAAGGTTCACACCGAAAGCTAAGCTACGAACGAGTGGCTCAAGATCACTTTATAATTCATTTTCAGACAAATGAAGGTCAAGACGTCAAAATAGATCTGTCATCCCCGCCAAAACCCAAAATATCCAAAGCTACTCAGCCTCGGTATCCGTGATAGATATATGCGTATAAACTCAGTGCAATCACAATCAAAACGAAGGCAATGCCAGCCACCCATATAGCCCGGCAAATGAGAACGATATTACTTTTGAACCACCCCGCGCAGGAACGACACTCGTAGTAGCTTTGGCGGTATGGAATACTTAAGTAGAGACGACTAGACTGTAATTCATACAGATTGCTTTTTATTCCTGATTCGACGGCGTTCTGGATTTCTTTGCTGGTAAAAATAAGTTTTTTACACTTATGGCATTTTGCTTTTTCAAGCTCAGCGAGCGTATCCGTAAACTTGGTTTCTTCCATCCCTTAACACTTTCTGTTTTCTGTAATAGAGTCAACGCCACAAGCACCCGTTCCAACCTACCGATCCGTAGAATATTTAAGGGCTTAATATTCACATAACTCATCAACGAAAGTCTTATCTTTTGCACCATTATAAAGCTCGTAAGAATTTCTAATGGCTTATTACAAAGTTTCTTGCTTTTTTAAATTATCAAAAAGTTCTTAAAAACGGCGGTTAAAATGATTTTGGAATTTTTTGTTCTATCATTAGTTATTTGTTCAACTCTTCTAATAGTGGGATGGCTTTTCTGGAGAAATCAAATTGATTTCTTGGACCGACCAATCATTGACGAATTCAAAGCGTTTTATGATTACATCGGACCGCCCTCCATAGAGTGGCTAGGCGTAATACTTGTAATCTTCATTTTGTACTTGGGGAGTTTTAATGATAATGTCGATGGTGGTGGTGGTGGCGAATAATTAGCTCCAAAAGGATGCTACGAGGAATCCAATGCGCCCGGGATGTTGCTGATTACGCCCGTTGGGATGCCCGTGATAGTGGTGGCACCATTGACGTGTTTGACCAACAAGAGAGGCTCTTTAGGAGCATCGTTATTGAGCCTGCTGAGCTAGCCGATTCGGGCTTTGTTTTGCCGTCTGTTTGATCTAGCAAACTAGACTCATAGCCTACAGAGCCACCTGGCTAAACAGCAGGCTAACGACGCTATCTTCAATCGGTCATGTATTAAATTACCGTGCAACGAACCGTGCAATACATACCGCTAAAACCTGCATTTTGGCGCATTTTGGCGGTATATGATATGCTCCACCCGTAAAAGGCGAAAGCCCCTAACTCTTTATGAGTGAGGGGCTTTCATTGGTTACGGGAGTAGGATTTGAACCTACGACCTTCAGGTTATGAGCCTGACGAGCTACCTGGCTGCTCCATCCCGCGATTTTGTAACCACCCCCTTCGGGGCGGGCGGAAGCTAGGTCGATCCGACGAAGACTTCAAGGATTATTTGGCAAAATTGTATTGATTCGCTAAGACAGCCTCGCCCATGCCCCTTCCGGTTCAATCCCCTGCCCCTCTCTCGCTCTCCCAGTGGCAAGAATCAGCGAAGCGCCACCGCCAAGAAGTGGAAGCGATTACAATCCCGATGCGTGCCCGAAAATCAAGGGGCGAAAAACACCCGGTCTACGATTTTTTACATACCTATTATTCATTCCCTTTGGGCCGGCTCGAAAGGTGGCATCCCGGGTTTGGGGTCCCTCTCGAAATTGATCAAACGATCAACCTCCCCGAGAAATATTATCACCAAGAGGGCGGTGTTGCGTGGATTGATTCAAAAAAACTCACATTTAAAGCCCAGGAACGAATGCAGCGGATTCATCGCCTACTGACTCTCACTCAGTCCCGCCCCCCTAACTTTTCATGCCACGGACTCCACGAATGGGCCATGGTCTACTCCGGCTCCGACGTCCGGCATCGCGAGAGCGCGCCACTTCGACTGCCGCAATCTGAAATCGACGAGCTGGTTTCGAGACGGCCGCTCTGCTGTTCACATTTTGATGCCTTCCGATTTTTTGCACCAGATACGATACTACTTAATCGCTTCACTCCTACCCTCCTAACGCGAGAAGATCACGAACAGCCAGGCTGTATCCACGCCAATATGGATCTTTATAAATGGGCCTACAAAAGCTCTCCGTGGATCTCGTCCGACCTCCTTCGCCAAACCCTCTTCTTTGCGATCGAGGCCCGGAGCATCGATATGCGCGCCTCACCCTACGACCTTTCGGACTACGGCTACTCTCCGATTCCCATCGAAACTACGGAAGGCCGACGAAAATATGAGCGAGAGCAAAGCGGGCTCTACCGAAGAGGATTAGCATTACGGTCAGAATTGATAGCCGCCCTTGATAAAATCCTTTGAGCTTCATCAGTCGTGCATAATCCGATTCCGGAAAAGCGATTGCTCAAACCGGGGAAAAGCCCAAGCTTTGGGCAATCAGCGGGTCAATGAGGTCGCTCAGATCGAGGACTTCTCTCGCTAAGGTTGATTTAGTGTTTCAAATTGAGTCATTTACGGCTTTCCTCGCGCATGATCCCAAACGTCCTCGCCGAGCGATATGCCGCAGCCAAAATCCGCGAAATCTGGTCACCTGAGGGCCGGATCATTCTTGAGCGTGACTTCTGGATCGCGGTCATGAAGGGACAGCAAAATCTAGGCCTCGATATTCCAGAGGAGGCCATTGCTGCCTACGAGGCAGTCAAGGATCAGATCAACCTCGCCTCGATCGACGAGCGGGAACGACTCACCCGTCACGATGTGAAGGCCCGAATCGAAGAATTTAATGACCTCGCAGGCCACGAGCATATCCACAAAGGGATGACCTCTCGAGATCTTACCGAGAATGTTGAACAGCTTCAGGTTTACCGATCACTCGAGGCCATCCGTGATAAATCAGTGGCAGTTCTGGCCCGCCTTTCCGAGCGCGCTAATCAATGGTCCGACCTCATGATTACGGCTCGCACCCACAATGTCGCGGCGCAGCCAACCACTTTTGGTAAGCGAATCTCGATGTTTGGCGAAGAGGTCCTCAGTGCCTATCATAACCTCGATTCCCTTCTTCAATCTTATCCAGTCCGAGGCTTAAAAGGTGCAGTGGGCACTCAAATGGATCAGGTTTCTCTTTTCAACGGCGACACCACCAAGGTCGCAGAATTAGATGAACAGGTCAGAGTCCACCTAGGCTTACCAAAAGCCTGGACCAATGTCGGGCAAGTCTATCCACGATCGCTCGATTTCCGAGTCGTGAGTGCCTTGGTCGACCTAGCCTCGGGGCCATCCTCCCTCGCGAAAACTCTCCGCCTTATGGCAGGTCATGAAACTGCATCAGAAGGTTTCGCTAAAGGTCAGACCGGTTCATCTGCCATGCCGCACAAAATGAACTCGCGGTCCTGCGAGCGAGTCAACGGCTTCCACGCCATCCTCAAAGGCCATCTCACTATGGCTTCAAACCTCGCCGGCGATCAGTGGAACGAGGGCGATGTCTCCTGCTCAGTAGTACGACGCGTCATGCTTCCTGATGCATTTTACGCGATCGATGGACTTTACGAAACCTTCCTTACCATCCTTGGCCAGATGGACGCCTACTCTGCCGTCATTGAAAAAGAGAACACCCATTATCTACCCTTCCTTCTCACCACGACGATCATGATGGAGGCCGTGAAAGCGGGCGTAGGCCGCGAGACTGCGCACGAAGCGATCAAGGAACACGCCGTCGCAACCGTTCACGACCTCAGAAATGGCAAGGCGAGCGAAAACAATCTTCTGAAACGACTCGAGGAAGATACCCGCCTCCCACTGGATGCCGACGCGCTCTCTCAAATCCTCGCACAAGGCCGAGATAATGTCGGACAAGCTAAAGTTCAAATCGCCCATTTTGATGAGCAAATCAGCTCTCTCAAAGCGACCTACCCGGAAGCTGCCAATTACTCTCCTGGGTCGATCCTCTAGATCCACTCCTCTTACCCAGAGGACAAATAGAATCTAGACTACCAGAGCTGTTTTGGGGAAATAACAAGCTCAAAAAGCTTAGACTTGGATCTCTTATTTGACGTTGATTTCTCCAACCAGTTCCACATCGGGTTTGACACCAACCAACCAGTTGCATAGTCCCGCAACGACATGGCACAAGAAACGACATTGATTCTCTTCAAACCCGACGCGATCAAACAGAACCTCGTTGGCACCGTCCTCGCCCGCTATCAGGCCGAGGGATTCAAAATCCGCGGTATCAAAATGATGGCCCTTTCCGACGAGATTCTCGCCGAGCACTACGCCCACATTGCGGAAATGCCCTTCTTCCCATCGGTGCGTGGCTTTATGCAGGAAACTCCTGTCGTGGCCCTTGCTCTCAGCGGGGATAACGTCATCACCCGCGTCCGCGATCTCCTCGGACCAACTGATTCTAAGGAAGCTGCCGCCGGCACTATTCGCGGTGATTTTGGCGAAAAGGCTGCGGACTCCAAAATGCGCAACATTTGCCACGCTTCCGACAGCACCGAAGCTGCTGAAGCCGAGCTAAGGCGCTTCTTCAACGAGGGCGAAATCGTCAGCTACTAGAAATCTGATCTCATTCTAATTTCAAAAAGCCGCTCAAGCACGAGCGGCTTTTTTGTGGAAGCCTCACTTTACAAAATGATCTAAGATCGCCTGAACAAGTCCATCGATATCGTGCTTCTTTGATTCAATCGATGCCGCTTCACAGTGGGACTTGAAGGTCTTATGAGTCACTGGACCAATACAGGCAGCTTCACATCGATCGGGCCAATCGATGTCCATTTTGAAGAAGTTCGTAACCGTCGAGCCACTTGTGAAGGTGATCATATCAGCACCTTCTTCACGTAACTGCTTAGCTGCCCCGGTCGGGTCGGAAGTTTCAGGAATAGTCCGATAAGCGAGACAAGAATCGACAATCGCCCCCTGGTCCATCAATCCGTCATAAATTACATCGCGAGTTTCCTCCGCTTTCACCCAGAGAATCTTTTGATGTTCGATACTCTCATTTTTGAAGGCCTCTAATAGCCCTTCCGCGACAAAACGCTCCGGCATGAGATCCACCGCAAAACGGTATCCACGGATTTTAGCCTCGGTGCTAGGCCCGATCGCGGCAATCCGGCACCCCCCCAAACTCCGTGCATCCTGGTAAGTCGCATAAAAAGCATCAAAGAACTTTTCCACTCCATTTGGGCTCGTGAAGACAAGCCAATCGTATGTGTGAGACTCGGCCACCGATTCCGCAAAATCCTGCCGATCCTGTGGGTGTTCAATACGGATCGTAGGAAGCTCGATGACATCTGCACCCAATTCACCCAATCGTTTACTCAAGCCCCCGGCTTGCTCACGCGTGCGGGTCACCACGATTCTTTTCCCGAAGAGAGGCTTGGTCTCAAACCAATTAATCTTCTCTCTTTCCTTTACCACATTACCAATCACAGCAACTGCCGGTGATTTAAACTTCTTCTCTTCCACCACATCCGCAATGGTTTCTAAAGTGCCCTGCACCGTCTGGTGCTTTCCGGTGGTCGCCCAACGTGTCAGCGCAATCGGCGTCTCGGCTGCCGCGCCGCCTTTGATGAACTCAGCACAAATTCCGCGAAGTCGTGAGACTCCCATGACAAAGACTTTTGTCCCTGGAGTTTTAGCTAGATGCTCAAAATCAAGCGAGGTCTCCCCTTTCGTAGGGTCCTCATGACCAGTAAAAATTGTTAACTGTGAGCAATGATCGCGATGAGTCACCGGAATACCCGCGTAGGCAGGACCAGCAATAGTAGATGAAATACCCGGGACGATTTCAAACTTCACTCCAGCCTCGGCTAACTCGGCAGCCTCCTCGCCGCCCCGCCCAAAGATCATAGGATCACCACCTTTGAGACGGGTCACAATTTTGCCCTGAAGAGTTTTCTCCACAATGATTGCGTTAATTTGATCCTGTGGAATGGCGTGATCAGCAGCACGCTTCCCAGCAAAAATTAACTCACATCCTTTCTTAGCCCATCCCACCAATTCGGCGCTGGAAAGAGCGTCGTAGACCAGCACATCGCACTTCTCGATACACTCCTTAGCCTTCAAGGTGACTAATCCTAGGTCTCCCGGGCCTGCGCCCACGAGGTAACAAATTCCCTTTTCTTGCTCTTCGCTCATTTTAGATTTTCAAAAAGTTGATGGGCCACCTCCATAGGTACTACGCCACTTGCACTTGCCTTTCGGAGCATCCCACTTCCCTCAGGGAAGACCCTTGCACCCATTTCAAGATGCTCACCTTCCAAGGTCGACCATACGCCGATCGGAGTAGAACAACCGGCGTCGAGCAACCTCAAAAACTCACGCTCCGCGAAGACCCGATTCCAAGTTTCTTCGTGATTTAAGGCGTCGATGATGACACCGGTTTCTTCATCACCACTCCGGATCTCAAGCCCCACCGCACCTTGGCCAGCTGCTGGAAAAAAATTCTTCTCGGCGAGACACTCCACAAAAAGCGGATGGCGCTCGATCTCAAACATTCCTTCGGTTGGGTAGCCCAAACGGTTCAAGCCAGCTTCCGCCAAAATAATCCCATCGTAATCTGCATCAAGCGCCGCTTTCTTTATGCGAGTTGGCACGTTTCCTCGAAGGTCGACGACTTTTGCGCCCGGCTTGAGAAATTTAACCTGCCTTTCGCGTCGCACCGAACTTGTGCCAACACGCGACCCCTTTTCAACTTCACTCCAAGGGATTTTACCAATCCAAGCATCCGCAACCGGTGCTCTCTCAAGAACCGAACGCAGTTGGAATGGATCTTCAAGAACCGTAGGCAAGTCTTTCAGTGAATGAACCGCAACATCAATTTCCCCTGCCTCAAGAGCCACCTCCAACTCTTTGATAAAAACACCTTTGTCCCAAATTCCCTCGGCTTTCGCAACCTCGTTGAGGGCAACATCCGTTCTGCGATCGCCGGTCGTCTTGATAATCACCCGCTCCACCTCTAGCTCAGGAAAAGCCTTTCCCAGCGCAGCCTCGGTCATCTCTGCCTGCTTTAGCGCAAGGGCACTTCCCCTCGTTCCCAATTTTAGAGTCTTCATTATTTAATCATTCACCGCTGGTAGCGAAGCCTTGTCAATTTCCTCACGGATGATTTCTTCGCAAAGACGGAGTTGTTCCTCACGACGTTTCCTCGCCCCATCTGCCATTTCTTGCAAGGTATCAATGTCGTAAAGATAAACTTCCTCGATCTCCCCTACCTCTGGATCAATGTCACGAGGCACTGCAATATCAACCATGATGAGCGGGCGAAATTTTCGCTTTCGTCGAACGGCTTCCACATGCTGGGGCTTCACAACAAAGTGTGGCGCTCCTGTTGCGGCAATTAACACATCCAAATGGGACAACTCCTCTTCCCATCCGCTGAATGGCACAGCACGCCCCCCGATCTCTTCGGCAAGATCCGCCGCTTTATCAAAAGATCGATTGGTGACCATCACCGAAGTGGCCCCTCGTGACTGCAGAGCGCGCGCTGTTTTTCGGCTCATTTCACCGGCTCCGATCACCATCACGGAGCTTCCCTGCAGGCGTCCAAAAACCTTCTCGGCTAGTTCCACCGAAGCTCCGGCAACCGAAGTTGCTCCCTCCTGAATGGCTGTATGAGTCCGGACCTTTTTCCCAACTCCGAATGCGCGTTGAAAGAGCTTGTTAAGAACCGACTTGGTTGCCCCACCCTCAAGGGAACGCTTATAAGCCTTCTTGACCTGTCCAAAGATCTCCGTCTCACCCAGCACCATCGAGTTCATTCCGCTAGCAACTCGACACAGATGCTCAGCGGCATCCCTCGCCTCATAGTGATAAAAAAAACCTTCTCTTATCCCGATATACTCTCGCCGTTCACAGACCCAATTCTCAAGGTCAACAACCCCACTGCCACCATTCACCACTGCGTAATACTCCGTCCGGTTACAAGTCGAAAGGACGACGCCTTCGAGGACATCCTCGGATGAGACCAAAGACTCGGTTTCCCGGTCAAGCGCTCCATCCAAAAGCGCAAATTTCTCGCGAACCTCAATAGGTGCGGTTTCGTGATTGAGCCCCAGACAAACAAGTTTCATCACAGCTTTGCAAAGACCACGAGTGAGAGAACGAAAAGAACGGTCAAACCGGTGGCTAATTGCCGACCGGGAAGACCACGAACAAAGTAAACTCCGAGTAAAACCGCGTAGAGCACCCAGGTAATAGTCGCCACCATCAAGTGCAGACCAAAATTACCTTTCGGCATTAGCAAGCCCGCAATAATACCAGCGGTTAGGATCAACCACCCAACGACCGCGATGCGGGCCATCGCCTGCACCAGACGACTTATCGAAGGCATTCCGTGAACCAACCCTCCGCCAAATTTGCGCGCCTTAAGTTGATAATTAAGGACGAAGAACATGACTCCAGCAACTGCAGCGAGCGCTAGAGCTCCGTAGGAAAGCACAGAGAGAGAAGTGTGAGCCTCGCGCCAAGCATCAATCGATTCCGCACTAACCACATTTTTTTCGAAGGCCCCTGGAATGAGTGAAATTACCTGTAAAAGAAATACGAGGGGGGCCGTGAAAACGCCCAAAAGTGAGACTCGGTATGTTGTCCCGGTCACGAGATAGAAGAAAGTTAACGACCAAGCCATGAAGAGGCAAATTTCGCCTAGGTCGCCCAGCGGGCATTGGCCTCTCAATTCACCACGCCAACCAAGCGCCATGAGCTGAGCTCCGAAGGACAACGCCATGCAGACGAGAGCTACCCGGCCCACCTTCTCCGAACGGAGTGCCATGACCCCGACAACACCTCCTGCTGCCGCAAGAACTGTTGCAATGATCACCCAGCTGATTCCCATGACCATGTAACTGCCCTTCCCTAGCCAACCTTTCAAGCGCAGATCGGCGGATTCTTTGAGACTTGGCTAAAAATCTCCTCTGAGAGAGAGTATCTCTGGACAAACAAGCTTCTCAGCCATCTGCGATGACTCACTCAGGTCGAAGAAGCGTTGCTAGACCAATCCAGCCTCAAAACCATCAGCGTCGCTATCGCTACTTTCAAAATCAACCTCACGAACCCGTTTCTTGTCCCGAAGAGTTTCAACTTGTTTGCGTAGCTTTTCACGGATCTCAATCCCGTTTCGGACGGCACGAATATTCACCTCAGGAAGAGAGCGGTCCGACGTTTGAAGAACGATGTTCGAAAGCCCAAAAATACGAAGCCAGAAAGGCTTTTCGAGACGGGTGTCTTTAACTCGATAAAGCTCCACCTCGTTAATCTTCTGATTTAGGATTCCCTCGTAAATTCGCAACCGCTCACTCGTAAATTCAAAAACCATCAGCTTCGTTCCTAGGCAGAGCCAGCCAGCGTAGAAAAATGGAACAAGAGCCAAGAAACCAAGCCAGCCAGACCAAAAATAAGACGCCACACAGATCAATATGATAACTAAAAGCGAGGCAACCAGTGGCCAGAAATTGACGATCTGATGCGAACGACCCTTCCAAACAATCTTTTCTTCTTCAGCAGACATACTTCCAGATTGCCGTGATTGTGATACCTCCGCAAGTGCAGAAGATCACCAAGATTATAACAGACAACCCCGAATCGACTCACGAACCATTGCTTGATGGCAATCCACTCTCTTTTGAAAAGGCATACTGCTGGGGGTCTCGAACGTGAGAGAAACAGGACAACCCATTTTGGCTAAATAAATTGCCTCGGGCCATCCCTCGGGCAGATCTGGATGCTCTGAATGATGAATCCACCCCGGTTCGGTGACCTCATGATTATCGATTACAGATTCGGGCTCGGGCGGGAAATACGGTGCAGCTGCGGCAAGAAGGTTTTTGTAGTCTGGCACCGCGCCGCCAAGATTGATCTCGTAGTAATAAACTCCCGAACTTTCCCAGTCCTCATGCAGGGAAAGAAAAAGCTGCGGAATTTCCTGCTTTTTCAACCACGCAAGATGCGAGGACACTTCCCCGCTTTTGCCAAAACAATAATCACGATTCAGATCAATCCCCTTAAAATTCTCCCGTGTGCCAGCCTCAAGACCAGTAGGATTGAGAGCGGGACAAATCAACCAATGGAAACGATCATCAAAAAAATTCTCATTTAGTAAACCAAACAGAGCCTGCGGGCCCGAAGGCTCGTCCCCATGTATCCCCGTTGAAAGATAGATGCACGGCTGAGACGGATCGCCTTTTGACGAGGCTAGCAAAGGGAAGCCCCCAACCTCACCAAACGCCTCGCTTTCAAAGCCCCGTGAAGCCGACGCGTGTGACCAGTCACGGAGAAAAGCGTGCCAGTCCATTATTTTTTAACGGGCATAAAGGGCCACTTTGGAGTGCCTTTCGGCTCGGGAGCGGTTGGAGTCTTAGCCAAACCAAAATCGTCAGCCTTTAGGCCACGCTCTTTCCAGATTCCGGCACTCTTACCACTCCAAAAGCCATAAAAGCTCGGGTAAAACGCATCAACAAAATCTACGTTTGCCTTCTCAGGGACTTTGAGGTCGAGGAGATGAAAGCTGGCATTTACGATCAAACGACGAAGATCTTCACTTAGGAAGTCCACTGAAGCCCCCATCGTGGTGCAGAGCGAGCGACCAGTTACTTTAGCATCAGGCGATTCGTATGTGTGTAACCAAGCAAGTGGCATCATGGGGCTATTTTTAGGCCCCTCAATCGGCTTAGAAGCAGGATCCAGCGACTGAGTCACCGCGCCACGAAGCAACACCGTGTCTTTTTCTGTGAGATGCCGAACTCCGTAAACATCACTAGGGCCAAAGACATCTTTCACCGAGTTAAGAACCGGATGCTCATCACAACCTTCTGCAATCACTCCCCGAGCTCCCTGAGTCTTATGACCGCCATGATGATTCACCCAGCGCTCTCCAAGAACCTTCAAACCCCACTCACCTGCCCCGATGTTGCCCATTTTACCTCCACCCTTAAACGCGTGAGTCGCGGTACGAAAGCCTATCACCGGCTTCCCAGCATTTAAAAATCCACCCAGATGTTTGATCGTCTCGGGCGTGTAAGCCCTCATTCGGGTCCCAATGATCATGAGGTCCGCTGAATCGAGCTTCTCCCAACCCGTTACGCCCTGAATGTTATTCGGGTCGATATACTTCCCATCAGCACTCCACGAGAAAAGCACCGTGGTATCGAAGCCGTGCCGCTCAGAAAGAATTTTTGCTAACATCGGGGCACTCTCCTCAGAGCGATACTCTTCGTCCCCGGACACTAAAACGATATGCTTTCCTTTCCCGGGCCCTTCCTTACCTTTGAAGCTGAGCCATTTTTCCTGAGCTAATACCGTCATCGAGGTGAGACAGAGCAACGCGAGTCCAAGTGTTTGTTTCATCTCCATCACTAATAAAGGGATTCGGCGACGTGAAAAGAACGAAAGCTCCAACCATCACCCCGCCAGCAAGCACTCCTTGATCAAAAGACTTTTTGATTCACGAATTATTGAACTATCCTGCCCCCATGAGACAAACCGTAATTTTAGCCCTAACAGCCACCATGCTATCCGCGGAAAACACCTTTCCGATGAAATTCCACAAGGCGCCGAAGCCCTTGGCCAAAAACGCGGTGGTGGAAAATTGGCCCCGCTTTTTTGGCCCACGAGATAACTGCACTACGAAAGAGGGGCCATTATTGGATAAATTTCCTGAAGGTGGGCTCACAAAGGTCTTTGAATTGGCCCGCGGTGAATCTTATAGCTCCCCAATCATCGTTGATGGACAACTTTTGCACTTCCACGCTATCGACTCAAAAGAAACCCTCGACTGTCACCACGCCGAAACCGGGAAGCGCCTTTGGACTTTCCACTATCCCATCGACTACCGGGATCGCTACGGGTTCTCAAATGGCCCGCGCTCCAGCCCGGTGGTCCATCAAGAACGAGTCTATTTAATCGGGGTCACCGCCCAGCTCCACTGCCTCGATCTAAAAACCGGCAAAGTTGTGTGGCAGCGGAATCTTCAGGAAGAATTTAAGATTCCGCAGTATTTCTTCGGATACGGGCCAAACCCTATGGTTCATGGTAATAACCTTATTATAAACATTGGAGGAAAAGAGAATAAAACCAGTGGAACTTGCGTGGCAGCTCTAAATCTTGACGACGGAAAAACAGTCTGGACCCACGAGGACAGCTGGGGAGCATCGTATGCCTCCCCGATTATTACAAAAATCCACAATCGGGATGTTGCCTTAGTCCTCGCTGCGGGAGAATCCAGGCCTGCCCACGGAGGACTCCTGGTATTAGATCCACAATCCGGGAAGCTTCTTTCGCGCTTCCCATGGCGCGCTGACATCTATGAATCAGTTCTTGCTTCAACCCCCCTGTCTATTTCTCACAATCAGATTTTTATCTCAGATTGCTATGAGTTAGGAGGGGTTCTTCTTAATTTCTCCAAAGACTTTACGATCCAACCAGTTTGGAAGAAGCGCTTCTTTGGAATGCACATGATGACCCCTCAAAAAATCGGGAACTATCTCTATGGTTTTGCTGGAAGAAATATTCCTGATACTCAGCTAAAGTGCCTCAATTTGAAGAATGGAGAAATATTAATCGAAGACGATGTAAGGTGGAAAGAGGGTCAGCGCGTTACGGGCTTGTTCAGGGGATCCTTCCTTCAAAGTAAGGATCGCACTTTCTCTTTAGGCGAAGATGGGAGCTTTGTTGAACTCAAGATGACTCCGAAAAAAATTGAAATCGTCCAAAGAACCCGACTGTTTTTCGCAAAAGATTCGTGGACCCCCCCTGTTCTAAGCAACGGTCTTTTATATGCTGTTCAAAACCTAAAAGGATTTGATGGCACTCCATCGCGCCTGATTTGCTACGACTTTCGGGGGAAATAAGGGAATAACTCAACTATATTTTTCCTAACAAAAACTTTTTCATTTTAATTTGACACAGTCTCGATGTGGATCACGCTTTATCTATGGCTAAGGCGAAAAAAAAAGTGAAGCGCTACAGTGCGTCAGAGAAAAAAGAGATCCTCGATTTTATCACAAAAAAGGGTCGGGGTGGACAAACTAAGGCAGTCGCCAAATTTGGGGTAACAGCTGCGACTATCTCGTCATGGAGGCTTAAAGATGGGGGCTCGGGAGTAAAGACGGCGAAAGGAGCATCCAAAGAGCTGCGCGCAGTGGAAGAGCTTGCGAGCCTGATCAAGGAGATCTCAACGATCGAAGCTCGCCTTGAAAAGCTGAAAAAAGCCTACCAAAAGGCAAAAGCTAGACTCTAGCAATCGCGTGAAAAATGGGGTCTCAGTAGCCTTCTCTTAGTGTTAGCTTACGAAAGCTTTCCCCCGGTAGAATTATTCGATGGCTTCAGCGGGAGCTGTCTGCTCTCATCCGGCTTGAACAAGTGAATTAGACACGGCTACAGAAATTAGCCCCCAAGGTAACTCATTTCGGCTTTCGGCCTTTCGACTTCTCCACGCTCCTCAGAGTAACGATCCTTCCTGCTCCCCCACAAACCACGGACGAACTCAGCCACATCTTCATCCGAAGTTGCTGAACGAAGGCAGCCCCTAAGATCTGCGCCCTGACTCGCAAACAGGCATGTGAATGCCTTCCCCTCCGCTGAGACCCGCAAACGCGAACAATCCCCACAGAACGGCTGACTTACCGAAGAAATCGTCCCAAACTCCCCCGCACCATCAAGAAAGCGCCATCGCCTTGCGACTTCACCAGGATAGGCGGCTGTAACCTCTTCCACCGGATATTGTTCACTTACAATTTCCAAAATTTCTTTGGCTGTGACTACCTCCCGTGTATCCCAACCATTCGTCTCCCCCACATCCATGAATTCGATGAATCGGAGAATTACACCAACGTCATGGCTCCAGCGGATCATTGGAACAATCTCCTGCTCATTGACTCCACGTTGAACCACCATGTTGACCTTCACTGGAAGACCGAATTCCTGGGCCGATTGAATGCCTAATAAGACTCGGTCAACTTTGGCCCCCACACCATTCATTTTGGCAAATGTCTCCTCATCCAGAGCATCAAGACTGACAGTCACTCGGTCTAGACCTGCTGCAACTAAGCTTTCAGCATGATGGTTTAGCAAAATACCATTCGTGGTCATGGCCAAATCATCAACCCCCGGGACCGCTGCGATCATCGCAACTAGATCTTCAACTCCGCGGCGTAAAAGGGGCTCCCCACCTGTCAATCGAACCTTACTCACGCCTAATCCAACCCCAATCCTTACTGTTCTAACCAGTTCATCGAAGTCTAAAATCTCATTACGTGGCAGGAACTGATAACCAGGCCCGAAGACTTCGATTGGCATACAATAACGACACCGAAAATTGCAACGGTCAGTCAAAGATAGCCTCAAGTCACGCAAGGGTCGTTGCAGTTGATCAAGCACGTCGGGACTTTCTCCCCTCTTCCAAAAATTGCGAGTGCAATTCTTCTTTTAGGCGGACTCAGGCCGGCCCAAGCGTTCCTCGGCCCAGTCTTCGGGCTCCCTCGAAACACGCTTACAGATTCTCTCTAGGCACTGCTCCCAAACCTCTTCTCCGTTAAGAATACTAACTTCTATACGCAGGTAATAAATCGGAACATCGATTTTGTTTAGTTTTGGAAATCGCACAGCGTCTTTTTCGGTTGTTACGATCATGTCCACTCCGCGGTTGATACATCGATCCATGAACGGCTCGATCTCTTTAGAAGTAAAAGCGTGATGGTCGGAAAAAGTCGTATGAAACATCACCTTCCCACCCAGCTCCTTCAGCAGACGATCGAAGCTTTCGGGCTGTGCGATACCTGAAATCGCGCCGATGTACTTTCCCTCCAGAGCATCCAATGAAAGCACCTCATCATTGAAAACCCCCTGAAGATGCTTGGGCCCGTGCGTACATTGTAAAATCTCTGCCTCTTGATTGTATTTCCGAATCCGCTTGATCAACTCGTCCTGCGGATTTCCGTCACATTTCGTGATGAAAATATAATCCGCCCGGCAAAGATTGGGAGGAGGCTCCCGCATCGTTCCTCGGGGTAAGATGTAGCCATTTCCAAATGGAGCGTTTTGGTCCACGAGAACCACATCAAGTGAATGCTCGAGGTCAAGATATTGTAAACCATCATCAAGCAATAAGGTATCCGCTCCCAATTCCTTCACTGCAAACCGACCACCTCGCACCCGGTCCCGATCAACCACTACAGAGACTCCAGAGAGGTTTTTCGCCAACATAAACGGTTCATCACCAGCATACTTCGCCCCAAGAAGAACTTCACGACCGTCGCTCACAATTTTAGGCGGACTAGTCACAATTTCCCCAGTTTCAGGATTAGTCCACCGTTGCCTTTCTTTGAGTTCGGAGCTCTTATATCCACGACTCAATATCGCAACTTTTCTCCCCCTCGCCGTGAGCTCCCTCGCAAATCTTTCCACCACTGGAGTTTTTCCGGTTCCGCCCACCGTTATATTCCCGATACTCACCACCATCGTGCCGAGACTCGATCGGTTCTTCCACCCGCTGCGAAAAAGGCGGAGTCGCAAATTGACCCCAAAACGATAAACCCAAGAAAGCCCGCGGAGAACAATCCGCATTAGAGAGGGGCCAAGCCCGCGAGCCCGACCAAAAATGACATCAGTCGCCCACTTCTCGAGCTCATTATTATCACCCGCCATCGTGGTAGTTTATAGTCTTTATTCTTCCGACTTGCCACCTTCTTTATGAATAAGAGCCATTCATCACGGGGCTTGATACCATTGAGAACGAGGAACCTCATCAACAATCAAATACTGAATGCTAAAAATAATGCATTTCTTCGTAGCATTACCTGAAAATTAAGGCATCCTTGAATAATAAATTCCCAACCCACGTTAAACGAACCAAATGAAAACCTACCAAACACTTGTGGTCGCGCTTACTGCCGGAACCCTTACTCTCATCTCCTGCTCGCCCATCCAACAACCATATGACCTCGGCGGAGCCACGGCAGGTGCAGCATTATCAAACAATACTGCTGGTAATAGGAATGATATTGCTCGATCCGGTGGGACCGCTGGGACAGGCTACGCGATCTATCGGGAGCGCCAAAATCAAAATAATGGGACCTATCCCAACGGAAGTTACACTGTTGCCCCCCCCACAACGGCTCCAGCTCCCATAATAACGGCTCCAGCTCCCATAACAACAGCTCCAGCTCCCATAACAACAGCTCCAGCTCCCATAACAACAGCTCCAGCTCCCATAACAACAACTCCAGCTCCCATAACAACAGCTCCAGCTCCCACAACAATAGCTCCAGCTCCCACAACAGCTCCAGCTCCCACAACAGCTCCAGCTCCCATAACGGCCCCAGCTCCCACAACAGCTCCAGCTCCCACAACGGCCCCAACTCCCACAACGGCCCCAGCTCCCATAACAGCTCCAGCTCCAATAAATAGGAATTACCCTACTGCCCAACCAACCGGAACTCCGGGTGTCGTTATCAGCCCCCACAAGCCTTATAACAAGATCCGCACCACTGGCTTAAAACCTGGACAGCTTGCAACTGATCCCACTACTAAGAAAATCTTCGTCGTTCCCAATTAATAGGAGAGATCCCAATTATAAATAAAGAGCTGCTTCGGAAAAATCTGAAGCAGTTTTTTTATCGGTATTCCTCGATCTCTAGATTTTTTTCAGCACACCAGTCGAATCTCCGAAGCTCTTGGCGTTGGAACCAAATTCGTTAAGCATCCGAACGTAGAGGTTAGACAATGGAACTTCCTCACCAAGATCAACATGGCGGCCAGTCTCAAAAGCACCCCCTCCATTACCAGCCAAGATGACCGGAAGGTCGCTATGGCTATGGCGGTCGCCATCGGCAATTCCACTCCCGTAAACAATCATGGAATTATGGAGCAACGACTTCCCGTCAATATCCTCGGTCGCCTTCATTTTTTGCATAAAGTAGGCTAATTGCTCAATATAAAATTGATCGATTTTTTGGATCTTATCCAAATTCTCCTGACGGCGCTTGTGGTGGGAAATATTGTGGTGACCTTCAGATACGCCGATTTCCTTAAACGAACGGTTACTGCCATCGTGAGCTAAGAGAAAGGTCGAAATACGGGTGCTATCAGTCTGGAAGGCTAGGACCATCATATCCATAAGAAGGCGCATATGATCCTTATAATTTTTCGGCTGACCTTCGGGCGCGCTCACGCCTGGGTCGAGTGATCGCCCCAATGATTCAGTCTTTTGAATCTGGCGCTCAATTTCTCGCACTCCTGTGAGGTATTCCTCAAGCTTGTGCTGATCATTCCGGCCTAGTTGTTTGTGCATTGCTTTAGCATCATCCGAGATGAAATCTAGAATGGACTTCTGGGTCGCGCGGCGTTGAACGAGCCCCCTTGTTCGCTCTTCTGCCGAACCTGCTCCAAAAAGGCGTTCAAAAACGAGACGTGGATTAGCCTCTGGCGTGTTAGGCTGATTTTCCGATCTCCACGAAAGGTTGAATTGATATGCACAAGAGTATCCTGAGTCACACCGTCCAGACTTTCTCACCCCATCACAGGTTAGCTCGAGCGAAGGCAAACGAGTCTTGTCACGGACGAGCTGCGCCGCAATCTGATCGACTGAAGTGCCCACCTTGATATCAGAGCCTGATGTCTTCTTGGCACGCTGGCCTGTGAGAAAAGTAGCACCACCCCGAGCATGATCTCCCCCGCCATCCTTTCCAGGGGTGGCGTTTTCATGCGATAATCCAGAGTAGATTTGCATATCCCCTTTCAGCCCCTCAAGCGCCTTCATACTCTTGCCTAGCTGGTAGTTACTCCCCTTTCCCGTCGGCTTCCAATGCTCAAGGTTCACCCCATTCGGAATATAAAGATAGGCCATGCGGAGCGGACTGCCATTCGCAGTCGAAGCAACCCCCTTTGTTGTAGCCGCCATAAGCGGAGTCACCGACTCCAAAGCAGGCAGCCCAACCGCTGCTCCAAGCCCTCGAAGAAAATTTCGACGATCCAATCTTGTTCCATTCATACCTCGACTATACGTTTTACGGCCCATTTATCTCGCAGAATCTTCTCAAAATTTCTCGCCCCCCGTTCTCAAACCGTAAGTCCCTCAGAAAACCCTAAATTCATATCTGAATAACGCTTACTGATCGCCAAGCGCCCAAAGCAATAAAACCGCCTCATAGCAGATCCAGCAAGACCTCATAAACTTTTGACGGCTTCTATCCATAGTATGGCAAAAAGCCCCCCCACTTTGAGGCGCTGGCAGGCCCATCAGCACCTCCGCTTTTGATTGATTATGGTTTTACTAATGCCGTTTCTACCTAGACTCCCGCCATGCCCACCGCAGCTGACCTTGATGCCGCCATTCGCGATGTTCCCGACTTTCCGAAACCTGGGATCCTCTTCAAAGATATCACTCCAATTCTAGGGGATCCGGAACTCTTCAGGGCTTCGCTTGAACTGTTGGCGGAAACCGCCGGAGATACCAAAATCGATAAAGTTGTCGGGATTGACGCTCGGGGATTTATTTTTGCAGCTGGAGTCGCTCATATTTTAGGAGCCGGATTTGTTCCCGTTCGCAAAAAAGGTAAACTTCCGTGGACGACCCACCAAATGGCCTACAGTCTAGAATACGGGGAGGATATCGTCGAAATTCATGCCGACGCCGTCAAACCAGGCGAAAAAATCCTTTTGATCGATGACCTTCTCGCAACCGGCGGTACAGCCGCGGCCGCAATCAAACTTCTCAAAGCACTT
>Ga0206677_10001279_pt1 | contig 23315 bp, 35 predicted proteins | sample M130m12015metaG_FD_155475 | JGI IMG/M metagenome (GOLD analysis project Ga0206677, IMG submission 155475) | Ammonia-oxidizing marine archaeal communities from Monterey Bay, California, United States - M1 30m 12015 | ecosystem: Environmental > Aquatic > Marine > Intertidal zone | place: USA...
ACCTATAGAGCCGTTACGAAATTGGGCTCAAAGTAAAAATTTAAGATTTAGAGATAAAGAGGGTAAGTTTAAAAAGGGTAGTTATAGAAGTATGGCCTTTGTGTTACAAAGAAGCATATTTGCACAGGGTATAAAGCCTACTATGTTTTTTACTAAACCATTTGAACAGGCATTTAAGAGACTACCAGATGAAATACTGGAACAGTTTGCAATAGATGTAGAACGACAATTAACATACGGAGAAAAATAAAATTATGGCAGCAATAGCATTAAGAAGTCCACAATATAGATCAGCAGTTTCAGACACAGGAAATCCAGCTTCAGCTAAATTAGAATTAACTATAAATGGAACGTTAGAATATACATTAGTAAAATCAACTACATTAAATAATAAAATGACTTGGGAGATAGCTGAGTTATGTAGAGATTATTTAAATATAACTTTCAATGGCACAACTTATACAGCACAAACAATTACAATAGTAGCAGTTTTAACATCACACGCTTCAACGGATGGATCAGGTACAGCTTTAACTACAGATACGTTTCCAAGTAGTGGAACAGATATAGGTTATGATGGTTATGGTACGTTTATGCAAGGATCTAATCCTGAAATACCTTTTAGCAATAGACCAAGATGGTTAATAAGCACCGATCCGAATACACCAGATGTTTATTATATATATGTGCCTAAAAACACAGCAGGAGTTTTACCTTATATAGCTGTCGATGCTACAATGGGTTATGTAGGTTATGGAGCTAGTCAAACAAGTATTTCAGCAAGTAGTAACTATGGTCAATACTTAGTTAACATATTGAGAATTGATTGTACTAAATATGGAACAGGACATAAAATAACATTTGTCAATAAGTTTGGAGCATTACAAGATTTATGGTTTTTCTTGAAAATAGTAAATACAACAACTAAAAAACAAGAGAGATTTCAAAGAAGTATATTAACTGGAAGTGGTGGATATGATGTTAATGATCATATGAAAACAGATTTTAATACTGTAGCTAATCAAACTATGACATTAAGCTCAGGGTATTATCCTGAATGGGCAAGTCAATGGTTTGAACAACTACTATTATCAGAACAAGTATGGTTAACAAGAACAGATCCTTTTGATTCTAGTGATGAAGAAACAGTACCTGTAAATGTTATTAAAAACAGTATGGTACAAAAAACATCAGTAAACGATAGATTAATAGATTATACATTTGAATTCCAAATGGCAGCAGATTATATAAACAATGTTAGATAATGCAAAAATTACAACTATATATTGGTAGTGAAAGAATTGATTTATTTAAAGATGAGCAAGTTTCGTTCAATCAATCTATACAGAACATCAAAGATCCTGCTAAGATATTCACAGAATTTACGCAAACGTTTACAGTTCCTGCTTCTAAAACTAATAATAAGATATTTCAACATTATTACAACTTTGATATTGTAGGAGGATTTGATGCAAGAAATAAAGTAGATGGTAGAATAGAATTAAATAACATAGCTTTTAAGCAGGGTTATATAAGACTTGAGGGTGTAGATCTTAAATTAAATAAAGCTTATGCATATCGAATTACATTCTTTGGTGAGACGGTAAATATAAAAGACTTATTAAGAGATACTAAATTAGCTGCATTAGGAGATTTAGATCAATACAATTTAAATTATGATTCAGCAACAGTAAAAGCTAGATTACAAAATGCTTCTGGACCAATATTATGCCCTTTAATCACATCAGGAGCAAGTGGTGAAGAATCGAGATTATTTTATAATAGTAATAATTCAGCACACACAGACGATACAGGCAATTTATATTATCATACTGGAAGTAGTAATAATCACGGTGTATTATACTCAGATTTAAAATATGCTATTAGATTATACGAAATAATAGAAGCAATTACTGCAAGTTATCCAGCATTAGTTTTTACAGATGATTTTTTTAGCACAAGTAATGAAGAATTTTATAATCTACATATGTGGTTACATCGTAAAAAAGGAAGTGTAGCTCCTGCATCACAAGTAGAATTATTCCCAACATTAGTAGATGGCTTTGGTTTACCTCAACAATATACAACTATGTTAAATGGGAGTGCATTAGAAGTTTATACATCTTGTAATCCTTATAATAATGCAACTTGTCCTAATACCAGTTTACCATCCGTTATACAACAATTAACATTAGAGCCTGCAAATACAAGTACTACTTATGATGTAATTATAAATCGAAACGGTACTGTATGGTTTACTGATTCAAATGTCTCAGGTAATCAACAATATGATGAGGGAGATATGGGTTTTATGGATGAAGCTAGTTATACTATTATTATAAGAACTGCTACAAACCTTGATTTTAATTTAGTTAGATGGGAATTGGCTGGTTATTTAACAGTTGGTGGATGGTCTGAAACGTATAGTACAACTAATTTCACAGCTTCAGCTACATTTCAATTTGTAATTACAGAGCAAATACCTGATATGAAGATAATTGACTTTTTAACAGGATTATTTAAGATGTTTAATTTGACAGCTTATTATGTTAGTAATAGACAAGATGCAGATTATGGTAAAATTAAAGTACAAAAGTTAGATGAATTTTATTTATCTGGTATTAATTATGACATATCTGAATATATAGATGTAACAACAAGTAAAGTAAATGTAGCGTTACCATATAGAGAAATAGAGTTTGGTTATGAGGGAACAGGGACACTACTTGCTTTACAATATGAACAATTACAAGGTAAAACTTGGGGATCAGAACAATTTACAGGAAACGCTACTGTAGGTAATAATTTTGATGGCCCAAATCCTATATATAAAGTAACATTACCTTTTGAACATATGCAAATGGAACGTTTAGTAAATGTTAATCCTGATTTAGCAAGTCCACAAATTACTACACAATATGGTTATTTCGTTGATGATAATTTAGAAGCATATTTTGGTAAACCTTTAATATTTTATCCTATAAAAAGAACTGGCACACCAATATCATTCAGAGATAGTAAAACAAGTCAATCATCATTATCTACTTATTATATACCAAGTAATAGTTTAAGTGTTAGCTCTGCAACAAGTACAAAAAATATAAACTTTTATTTAGAAGTAAATGAATATACTTTAGATACAACGTTTACAGGAACTTTGTTTGAAGAAAATTATCTAGAATACATACAAGATATATTTAATGGTAAAAGAAGATTAACAAAAGTAAAAGCATATTTGCCTTTAAAAATTATTTACAATTTAAATATGAATGATAGTGTTATTATTAACAATCAAGGATATTTAATTAATAGTTTAAAAACAAATTTAATTACAGGAGAAAGTAGCTTAGAATTATTAAATGATGATATACAAATTTCATTATCATTAACCAACATAGGTCTTTTTGGAAATTTAACTAATACATATTATTATTCTGTTTTAATTGGATCAGCTCAAAATTTAGCAATAGGAGATGTTATTTATACTAATAATAATTTATCTAGTACGTTAAGTGCTGGAACTTATTATCAAAATGGATCTACAGAAAGCACAACTTTTTGTGCAGATAATTCTTTTGCAGGAACTATTGCAGTAAATTCAAGTGGTGTTATAACAGCTATATCTTGTGCTCAACCATAAAATTATGATAAGAAATATATTAGAATTATTAAAATATACAAACGGTGAAACGGAAAACATCCGTATAGCGACAGGTAAGAATAAACTACCTGAAACGATCAAAGAGGGTATTAAACAAATTAAAAAAGAATTAAGCTATGCCAATAACTAAAACTTTAATAATTGATGCTAACGTAAAAGATGCAACAAAAGCGTTAGAACAAGTCAATGAACAGCTAGAGATACAGGATAATGTTATACTACAGTTAGAAAAGGATCTTTTAAAATATGAGAATCAATTAGAGAAAACATCTAAAAAAGATGCAAACAGACGTATTGATATTAACAAGAAAATAAAAGAAACAAGACAAGAGTTAGCTTTAGAGAAAAAAGGTTTATCTGTATTAAACAAGGAACGTAAAAAAGCTAACGATAATCTCAAAACTGCAGAAGCAAATATGGCTGATTACTCAGGTGTATTAGGTGTGGTAGATGGCCAATTAGGTGGTGCTATATCAGGCTTTCAAGGATTAACACAAAGTGTAGGAGGAGCTACAAAAGGATTTAAATTAATGAGAGTTGCTTTAGTTGCGACTGGTATTGGTGCTTTTGTATTATTACTTACCTCATTAAAAGCTGCATTTACAAGCTCAGAGGAAGGGCAAAATAAGTTTGCTAAGATTATGACAAAAATTGGTGTCATAGTAGGTAATGTAACAGATATTGTAGCAGACTTTGGAATGGGTATATTTAATGCAGGTAAAGCTATGGCTAAATTACTTAAAGGAGATTTTGCTGGAGCAACTGTTGCATTTGCAGAAATGACAGTAAATATTACAGAAGCTACTGATGGTATAAAAAACTTTGGTGAAGAAACGGCTAAAGAAATAAAAAAAGCAGGTCAGTTAGCAGATATGAGAGCTAAAGCTGATAAAGTTGAAAGAGATTTGGTAGTAGCAAGAGCAAAGTCAGATAGAGATAGAGCTGATTTATTAGAAAAGGCAATAGATAAAGAAAACTATACGACACAACAACGCATACAGTTTTTAGAGGAAGCTGGTAAATTGGAAGAAGATATTACAAATAAAGAGATTGCTGCAGCGAAAATGCGATACGATGCAAAAGTATTAGAAAACTCATTATCTAAATCAACAAAAGAAGATCTAGATGAGGAAGCTCAGTTAAAAGCTAATTTAGTACAGTTAGAAACTCAGAGACTTACAAGACAAAAAGAAGTTACAAGTCAGATTATAGCTGCAAATACAGAAGAAGCTGCTGCTGTTAAAGCTAAAGAAACAGAATTAGCTACATTAAAAAAGAACATAAGAGATGCAGAAGCTGTTGAGGAAGCAGATGCAAGAGCATTAGAATTACAGAAAATAGATGAGTATTATCAAGAGCTTATAGATAAAGCGATATTGGCAGGAATTGCAACAGATGATTTAGAAGCTGCTAAAGAAGCGAAACGAAAAGAAAAACAAGCAGAGTTTGATGAGACTGATGCTGAACGTAAACAAGTAAAAATAGATGAAGCTCAAGCACAAGCTGAAGCTTTAAAAGAAATAGAGGATCAAAAGAAAGCACAACAACAGGCTACATTTGATAATGCTGTAGCTCTAGCAGGTGAAGAAACAAAACTTGGTAAAGCTCTATTACTAGCTAAACAGTTAATGTTAGCAAAAGAGTTTGTAATGAATGCTAAAGAACAAATACTAGCTGGTAAAACTGCAATAACCAAAGCTAAAGTTAACGCTGCTGAAGCATCTACAGAAACAAGTAGTTCAGTAGCAAAAGCTGCTAATACTGCTCCACCACCATTTAACATACCATTTATATTAACGGCAATAGCTACTGGTGCAAGTGTATTAAGTGCTGTAAAATCTGCAGTTAGTGCAACAAAAAGTGCTGCAACTCAAGCTGGAGCTGGGGGAGGAGGATCTGTATCTACACCAACACCTATAACTCCAGCCTCAGCACCTCCTGCGTTTAATGTCGTAGGTCAGGGTGGAGCTAGTCAGTTAGCTGAAGCTATAGGTGGTCAAGCACCGACACGAGCATACGTTGTTAGTAATGACGTTACAACAGCTCAAGGTTTAGAACGTAATATTGTAGAAGGAGCAACCATATAAATGCAAAATATTTAATTAAAAACGTTATATAAAATATGAAAATAGTCGAATTAGTATTAGACGAAACACAAGAGCTAAGTGGTATTGACGCAATATCAATAGTTGAAAGTCCAGCAATAGAAGAAGATTTCATAGCATTAAAAAGTGAGGAAATTAAATTAGCTGAAATATCTAAAGATAAAAAGATATTAATGGGAGCTTTGTTGATTCCTAACAAGCCGATATATCGCAATAACGGTGAAGATGAGTATTATATATATTTTTCAAAAGATACTGTCTTAAAAGCCTCGCAAATGTACCTTACAAAAGGTAATCAAAACAATTCAACATTAGAACATCAACACGAATTAAGTGGATTGAGTTTAGTTGAGTCTTGGTTAGTAGAAGATGAGGTACACGACAAATCTAGAAAGTATGGTATGAACGTACCAGTAGGAACTTGGATGGGTGCTGTAAAAGTAAACAACGATAAGGTCTGGAACGATTATGTAAAAACAGGTAAGGTAAAAGGATTTTCAATAGAAGGCTATTTTGCTGATAAAATGGAAAGACCGAAAGATGCAGTAGGATTATCAGAAGAAAAATCGTCAGAAGAAATATTGAATCAAATAAAACAGATCTTAATAGGAGATACAGCAGAATTGAAGAAGCCTTGTTGGAATGGATATGAGCAATACGGAACTAAGATTAAAGATGGTAAAGAAGTACCTAATTGTGTTCCTATAAAAAGATGAGAAGAACAAATAAAGAATTTTTCCCAAGTTATACTAGCCCTAAAGGATCTAGGAGAGCTTGTTTATGTAAAGACGAAAACAAATATTCTGTAAAATGCTGTGATGGTAGTTTATGGGCTCAAGGTATTGGAGTTATATCAAGAACAGTTTAAAAATGCAAAATTAAAATCAATAACCGTTATATATATATTATGAAATCAACTGAAATGTTAAATCAAATCAAGACGCTTCTAAACATAGAAGTTAAACTTGAAGAACAAAAATTAGAGAACGGAACTCGTGTAGAAGCTGAGTCGTTTGAAAAAGGTAAAGAGATATTCATTCTTACAGATGATGAAAAAGTTGCTATGCCAGTAGGTGAATACTTACTAGAGGATGGTAGATTAGTAGTTGTCGCTGAGGAGGGAATTATCGATGACGTTAGAGAAGTTTCTGACGAAGTACCACAAAAAGAAGAAGAATCTAAAGATGAAACTGAAGATCTAGAATACAAAGATGAAGAAATGAGAGATGATGGTGAAGAAGCTGCTGTAGATGACTGGTCTGGTATGGAAAAGAGAATTAAAAATCTTGAAGATGCTATTGCTGACTTAAAATCTAAAGTAGGTGAAAAGAATATGGAAGAAGAAGAAGAAGTTGAAATGGAACAAGAAGTTGCAAGACAACCAAAATCTAGAACAGTTAAAGAAGAATTTAACGAAGAAGTAAACGAAGAATTAAAAGAAGAATTATCAAAACCTGCCTCTGCTCCAATTAAGCATAGTCCTGAAGCTGGTAATAACAAGAAAGACCATTTTAGAATAGCTCCTAATAAAAGACCTACTACAATGGATTATATATTAAATCAATTAAATAAATAAAAATAAATAATTATGCCACAACCAACTATTACTACTACTTATGCTGGAGAATTTGCAGGTAAGTATATCGCTGCTGCTCTTTTGAGTGGTAACACACTAAGTCAGGGTGCTATCGAAATTAAGCCAAACATTAAGTTTAAAGAAGTTATGAAAAAAGTAGTTACTTCTGGTTTAATTGGAGATGACTCTTGTGACTTTACATCTGCTGGAACAGTTACATTAACTGAAAGAATAATCCAGCCAGATCAATTTCAAGTAAATCTTGAATTATGTAAAACTCCATTTGAATCAGACTGGGGTGCAGTATCAATGGGCTATTCAGCTTTTGATAACTTACCTCCTGACTTTTCAAGTTTCTTAATTGCTCACGTGGCAGAACAAGTATCTGCTTCAACAGAAAACAACATCTGGCAAGGTAACTTAGGTGGAGCTCAAGCTGGAGAATTTGATGGATTTACAACTTTAGCTGCTGCTGATGCTGACGTTATTGACGTTGCTGCTGTTGGTGGAGGTGTAAACTCTGGAAATGTAATTGCTGAATTAGGAAAAGTAGTAGATGCTATTCCAAGTACATTATATGGAAAAGACGATCTATTTATCTATGTATCTCAAAACGTTGCTAAAGCATACGTTAGAGCATTAGGTGGATATTCTGCAATAACTGACGCTAATGGTGGAGGAGTTGCAAATGGTATCGATAATAGAGGTACATTATGGTACGGAGGAAGCGAAAACCTATCTATTGATGGTGTCAAAATATTTGTTGCTAATGGTTTACCAAGCAACTATATGTTCGCTGCTCAGAGATCTAACCTATTCTTTGGAACAGGATTAATGTCTGACTATAACTTAGTTAAGCTAATTGATATGGCTGACATAGACGGAAGTAAAAACGTAAGAGTAATTATGAGATTTACTGCTGGAGTACAATACGGAATTGGATCTGAGATAGTTCTTTATTCTTAATAAATAAATTAACCAAAAATTAGGGTAGGTGGGTTAGTGCCTGCTTACCCTTTTTTATTAAAATATATAAATAATATGGCTTGTACATTAAATAAAGGGAGACTGTTACCGTGTAAAAGTGCCTTTGGTGGTATAAAAACGGTATGGTTTGGTGACTTCGGTGGATTAACTGGAGTAGTAGTCGGAGCTGATGGTGAAGTATCATCAATTACAGGAACTCAACCAGACTGGTATCAGTATGATGTAAAAGGTAATTCGTCTTTAGAAACAACTGTAACAAGTTCTAGAGAAAATGGTACTACTTTTTTCACACAAACATTAAACTTAACATTAACTTACCTTGACGCACAAACTCAGGCAGAATTGCAAATTATTGCAGTTGGCAGACCTTATGTAGTTGTTGAGGATTATTATGGAAATCAATTCTTATGTGGACTAGAAAACGGAATGGAATGCACAGGTGGAACTACCGTAACAGGAGCTGCAGCTGGAGATCTGTCAGGATTCACTCTAACAATGGAGGGAATGGAAGAAACAGCTCCATACTTTTTAGCTAGTGGAATTATCGTTCCTGCATCTGAAACACCAATTAACCCAACACCATAATAATAAATTATGAAAAATTAAGAGCATCCTTAGGGGTGCTTTTTTTTTGCGTTTATATTTCTACAAAATAACTTATTAAATACGTTATATAGGTAATGATAGTTTTAACAACATCTACATCAGCACAAGAATTTAAAGTCATACCAAGAACGTATGGTGCAGAATTTTCGTTATCTATTAGAGATGATAGTACAAACGTAACAACTGTTTATGAAATTAACAATGCTGTAACATCAGGTAATTATTTGACGTTTAGTCAAGCATTTAGCCCTGTATTAGTTGAAGGACATTTTTACGACATAAAATTATTTAGCGATCCAAATTTTTGGAATACAAATTACTTTTTATGGGAAGTTTATAATGAATTTTGGAATGTAGATACAACAAACATAGATACTATATTCAAAGATCGAATTTTCTGTACTGATCAAGAAATAGATCAAAGTGACAATTTATATTATGACGTTAATAAAAACCAATACGTTACAGACAATTCTTATAATAATGATTACATTGTAATATGAAAAATAGAAAAAGAAATAATTTAGGACAGTTTGTAAAAGGCTCAAAATCTGAAGTTAGTTTTGTAAATCTTAGTACATACACATCTCCTGAAATCGTAGAAGTACCAAACAAAGAGTGGGTAGGATATGGTGCTGATAATAATTACTTTCAGTTTTTAATAGACAGATACAATGGAAGTCCTACAAATAACGCTTGTATTAATGGTATTAGCCAACAAATTTATGGCAAAGGTCTAGGTGCAACAGACTCAGACAGAAAACCTGATCAATACGCACAAATGATTACGTTATTTAAAAAAGATATTGTAAGAAAGCTGTGTTACGATTTAAAATTAATGGGTCAATGTGCTATGCAAGTCATTTATTCTAAGGATAGATCTAGAATTGCACAAGTTGAGCATATGCCTATAGAAACTCTAAGAGCTGAAAAGGCAAATGAAGATGGTGAAATTCCTGCTTACTATTATTTTAAAGACTGGACTAAATTAAAACCTAGTGATAAGCCTCTACGCATACCAGCTTATGGAATGTCAAAAGAAAACATAGAGATATATTATGTAAAACCATATAAAGCTGGATTTTACTATTATGCTCCAGTTGATTATCAAGGTGGATTACAATACTGTGAGCTTGAAGAAGAAATATCTAATTATCATCTAAATAACATTATGAATGGACTAGCTCCTTCAATGTTAATTAATTTTAATAATGGTACACCTAATCCACAGGAACGAGAACTAATAGAAGCTAGAATAGCTCAAAAGTTTAGTGGATCTAGTAATGCTGGTAAATTTATATTAGCATTTAACGATAATAAAGATGCACAAGCTGAGATCACACCAGTACAGTTAAGTGATGCACATAGTCAGTATCAATTTCTAAGTGATGAATCACAGAGTAAAGTATTGGTAGCTCACAGAGTAGTAAGCCCTATGTTATTAGGTATAAAAGACAATACTGGACTAGGTAATAATGCAGATGAAATAAAAACTGCATCTTTACTTATGGATAATACAGTTATAAGACCATTTCAAGAGCTTTTAATAGACTGTTTTGATCAGATACTTGCATATAATGATATAGCTTTAAACCTATACTTTATTACGTTACAGCCTTTAGAATTTACAGACGTAGATAGAAGTGTACAAACAGATGAAGAAATAGAAGAAGAAACTGGAGTTAAAATGTCTTTAAAAAAGATAGATGGGCGTGAGGTTTACGAAACGATAGAAGAAGCTGAAGCTATGGCAGAGCAAATGGGTTGTCGAGGTCATCACGAACATAAAGACGGTGATAAGGTATGGTATATGCCTTGTGAGAATCACGAAGAAATGTCTATTGAATTAGGTCAACAAATTATAGAAAACTTAAAAGGTGAAGTAGTAGGTGATGAGTGGGAATTAGTAGATGAATTGGATGAGGATGAAAATATAAGTGATGAAGATTGGGCTAATATTTGTATTAAAGAAAAAAAGAACTTATTTCAACAATTAAAAGATGAAATTACTGCAAAACCTAGTGGCTTTAGTTATTTAGATTCTAAAAATTATAAAATAAGATACAAATATGCTGTAGGATCAAAAAAACCAAGCTCCTCAACTAGAGATTTTTGTGAGAATATGATGACTTTATCAAAAAGTGGAATAGTGTATAGACTAGAAGATATTGACAAAGCATCTAGAGATGGTGTTAATAAACAACTAGGACATAAAGGGAAGCCGTATGATCTATTTAAATTTAAAGGTGGCATATACTGTCGTCACAGATGGAATCGTGTGTTATATCGTTTAAAAGCGAATACTAAACCATCTGAAGATATATTAGATTATAAAAGAACTAGAGAAATACCTAAAACTTATATTAAAAATCCAAGAGGTACAAAAGAATCAGTAATTGCACCTGTTAATATGCCGAATGAAGGAGCATACCCAAAATAGAAAATTATGGCAACAGCATTATTTATAAATAGAACAGACCTTGTTAGAAATTCCATACTAGATGGAAACGTTGATACTGATAAATTCATACAGTTTATCAAAATTGCACAAGAGATTGATATACAGAATTATACAGGTACGGATCTATACAACAAAATATCAACATTAATAGCTAATGGTGAAATTGATGATGTAGCCAACGTAAAGTATAAAACACTATTAAACACTTATTTACAGCCAATGTTAATTTGGTCAGCTCAAGTTTATTACATACCATTGCTGCATATTCTATAAAGAATGGTGGAGTATTTAAGCATAGATCTGAAACTAGCGACACGGTAGGAAAAAACGAAGTAGATTATTTAGTTGACAAAGCAAGAGAATTTATGGAGTATTATTCAAGACGTTTCATAGATTTTATGTCATTTAACCAGTCAGATTATCCTGAATATACAAGTAATACAAATGATGATATATATCCAGATTATGACGCTTTATTTAATGGATGGGTACTATGAGATATAAACCAAAGAAAAAAAACATTGAAAAACTAAAAACGTTTTTAAAGAAACAAGAAATTAAAAATAAACAAAATTATGGCAAGTCTATTTAACACAAGGATTTCAGATACTTATTCAGGATTAATCAAAACGATTGATAATGCTGCTATAACTGCAAGTCTAAAAGAAATAACAGATGGTAACGGAACTGGAACTGGCTTATTCGTAAATACTGCTGGTGATTTTAAAGTGAACTCTATATTAGAATTTGGATCTTTAAAAGATACAGGTGAAAATATCATCATAACTAAATTTGTAGATGCTGCAGATGGTATCAGTAATAATGATAACGATACAACAATTCCTACTACAGCTGCTATAGTTGATTATGTAGCTGCTCAAATCACTATTGAGGATTTAGATTTTATAGGTGATAGTGGAAGTGGTCAAATAGATTTAGATTCACAAATATTTGATATAGGTGGTACATCTAATGAGATATTAACAGTAGCATCTGGTCAATCTTTGACAGTTTCTTTAGATTCTGCAGGTGTTTATTTACCAGACAATTCAACTGCCATAACACAAACAGCAGGAGATAATTCAACAAAAATAGCTACAACATCTTATGTAGATACTTTAGACGCTGCAAGTGATCTAGATATTACAGATGGAACTAACACAGGTGATGTAAACTTAAATACACAATCATTAAGTATTTTAGGAACTACAAACGAAATAGAAACTGTTGTAAGTGGTCAAGGTGTTACTATAGGTTTACCATCTACAATTAATACAAACTTAGTTGGTAACGTAACTGGTGATTTAACTGGTGACGTTACTGGGGATTTAACTGGTAATGTAACTTCAACATCTGTATTATCAAACGGTGTGACAGCTACAACACAATCTTCAAGTGATGATTCTACAAAAGTAGCGACAACTGCTTATGTAAAAGGTTTAAACAATGCAAGTGATTTAGATTTTACAACAGATTCAGGTAGTGGTGCAGTAGTTTTAAATTCTGAAACATTAAGCGTAGTAGGAACAACAAATGAAATTGAAACATCTGGTACAGGTCAAGAAATACAAATAGGATTACCAAGTTCAATAAGCACAAATTTAGTAGGAAATGTTACTGGTAATTTAACAGGCAACGTTACAGGAAACGTTACAGGCGATTTAACAGGTAATTCAGCAGGCACTCATACAGGAGCAGTAATTGGAAACGTTACAGGAAATGTAACTGGAAATGTAACAGGAGATCTTACAGGAAATGCAGATACAGCTACAGCTTGGGAAACTGCAAGAGATTTATCTTTAACAGGTCAAGCGACTGGAACAATATCAAGTGTTGATGGTACAAACAATGTAAGTGGTGCTGTAACGTTAGATAATAATTCAGTAACAGCTAAGGTATTAACAGGACTAACATCACCCTCAGCATCATCTGTATTAGCTTCTGACACGATATTACAAGGTATCGGAAAATTACAATCACAAGTAAACGGATTAGCAGGTGGATTAAGATTTATGGGATCTTGGGATGCTTCTACAAATTCACCGGTATTAGGATCAGGTGGAGGAGAAGCTGCAGCTGGAACAACGACAGGAGTACAAGCAAATAAATTAATAGATAGTACACAAAATTTTACATCAACAGTAACAGTTGGCGATCAAGTTGTTAATCAAGTAGATGGATCAACAGCTTTAGTTTCAGGAATTGATAGTAATACAACACTTTCACTTGATACTGATATAATGATTAGTGGTGAAGATTATACAATAGATAATAGTCCTTTTATAACACAAGGACATTATTACGTTGTTAGTGTAGGTGGAACTACAAGTTTAAATGGTATATCAAGCTGGACTATTGGAGATTGGGTTATTGCTGGTGCGAATAATGAATGGACTAAATTAGATCATTCTCAAGTAGATGGTACTGGTACGGTTGGAAATCTTACAAAATGGTCAGGTACACAAATAATATCAGATTCAATAGTTTCAGAATCAGGAAGTGCAATAACAGTAGATGGCTCATTAAGTACAAACACTAATTTAAGTTCAACAGGAAACTTTGCAGTAAATACAGATAAATTCACAGTAGCTGCAGCAAGTGGAATAGTATCAACAGCAAATGATATTTTTACTGCTCAAAATAAAGGTATTTTCTTTAATGGTGCATCTGATTTTTCTTCAGGTATTGCAGGAACATCAGCAGGTCAAGGGGTAAGAATATTTGCAGGTGGAACAGCTAAAGTAACAATAGACAGTTCTGGTAACTCAACTTTTACAGGAAGTGTTACTGCTTCAAATTACAATGTAAGCAACACAACGGGATATTTAGTTCGTGAAGATAGTGGTTCAGGATATGGTTTGTTTAAAAGCTCAACTTCAAATATTGGCATAGCTTCAAATGGAACTGTTGCTTTAAATATAGACTCATCCCAAAACTCAACTTTTGCAGGAAATGTAGGAGTTGGATTAACTGCTGATTCTGATATTGCATTATTTATAAAAGCAAATGCAAATACATATAGTACAGGAAATATAGTATTAGAAGATGCTGATAGTACTACCAAAAGTGGAATAACTCACGTAAACGGAGGTTTATATTTGTCACACAATGCATTAACAGATGATTTAGCATTAACTTCAGGAAACGCAACTTTTTCAGGAATAGTTGGTGTAGGTGGAACTCCAACAGCAGGTTATAATATAGATTCAGTTCAAGATGTTTCAGGATATTCAATAGTAGGTAGACACTCATCTGGAGGTAAAGTAGGAATTTATAGTAGTACAGGAGATAATGGTATTGGTACAATAAACAATTATCCAATGAATTTCTTTACTAATAATTCTGGCCCACAAGTAACTTTAACAACTGCAGGAAATTTAGGAATTGGAGGTACTCCTAATATGAGATTTGGCTTGTCTAATTTAACAGCTTTAACAGCAGTTTATCAACAGTTTACAAATGGAACAACAGGAACAGCATCAAGTGATGGAACTGTTATGGGTATTGATTCTGATGGAGATTTTTTAATTAACAATCAAGAAGCAAAAGAAATTAAGTTATATACTTCTGATATATTAAGATTAACAATAAACAGTTCTGGAAACTCAACTTTTGCAGGGAATGTAACTTCTACAGGACTTATATTAGCAACAAATTCAGCACCAATTTTAGAGGCTCGTTCTACTTCAGGAACTCAAAACAGTTCTTTAATTTTAACTAATATAGCAACTTTAGTAGGTGCAGCAGCAGAAGGATTAAAGTTATATTATTCTGGTTCTACTGGAAATACTTTTTTAGATAGTTATTATTCAACTGGTAGTATTAATTTTAGAACAAAAGTATCAAGCACACCAATTACAGGGCTTTCTATATCAGCAGACGGAAACTCAACTTTTAATGGAAACGTAACTATACCATCTGGTTCATTAAATGTCGGTGGAAATGCAACTGTTAATAATATGCTAACTATAAACATTGATGATATTTCTACTGGAGAAAATAGAGGTTTGAAACTTTATAATCAAAACTCAACTGGTCAACAATGGAACTTAACAACTGGGATTGTTGGTCAAGAAAACACGTCTTTTTGTATTAGGGATGCTACTAATAATGTGAATGCTTTTACAATGGCTAAAACATCTGGAAACGCAACTTTTGCAGGAACAGTAGAAACAACAACTTTGAGAACTGATGTTGTAAATAACAAAGCAAATTCAGCAAATATTATTTATAGAAGTGGAACTGATACTATTATAGGTGGTGGAAGTGCATCTCAAAAATTAACTATTGCTGATACTGGAAATGCAACTTTTGCAGGATTAGTTAACATTCCTGCTACTGCAGATGGTAATAAATTTACAATAACATCCTCAGCAGCTTCAAGTCATAATATTATAGAAATGGGTCAATTAGGCTCAGATGGATTTTTAGATGTATCTGCTTCAGGTGGTGCAGTAGTAAGTCATTTGTCAGGTTATACAGGATATGCAAGTTATTTTTTATCAAGCGTAGGAATTGGAACTGATTCGCCTTTTAATTCTGCAAAACTTCAAGTTAAAACAGATACAGATAGAAACGTAGCAATACAAACTGGAACTACACATACAACTGGAATAAAAATAAACGCATTTAATGATGCTGCAAATGCAAACGTACCTTTAGAATTAAATGGTTCTCTTTTAAGTTTAAAAACAGGTGAAACAGAAAGAATGCGTATAACATCTGGGGGGGAGGTTTTAATTAGAAGGGCTGTTTATACTGATACAACTTTTTCTTTACAAGTTGGAGATAGTTCAAGTGATAGTTATAGACCAATAAGGTGCGAAGTTGCTTCAACAGCTACAAGACACCAAATTCATTTTAATAACCCAATTGGAAATGTAGGCAGTATAACTACAGCTTCGTCTTCAACTGCGTATAATACAACTTCAGATTATAGATTAAAAGAAGATTTACAAGACTTTGCAGGTTTAGATAAAGTTTCTAAAATACCTGTATATGACTTTAAATGGAAAACAGATGAAAGCAGAAGTTATGGAGTTATGGCTCACGAACTGCAAGAAGTTTTACCAGATGCAGTTACAGGAGAAAAAGATGCAGAAGAAATGCAAGGTGTTGATTATTCTAAAATTGTTCCTTTATTAGTAAAGTCAATACAAGAACTAAAAGCAGAAGTAGATTTGTTAAAGAAAGAATGTAAATGTAAAAATTAGTATATTTATATCTTAATCATAAAATTAATAAAATGTCAAAAATTACAAAAGAAGAATTAAAAGATTTACAAGAGATCCACAACAAAATAGGTGCTATTAGACACGATATTGGAATGTTAAGTGGTCAAATTCACAGTTTAAACCATATGCAAGCCGATGAATTAGCTAAGCAAGAAGAAGCTAAAAAGAAATTAGTGGAAAATTATGGTAACATTAACGTTGATCTAAAAGACGGATCATACGAAGAAATCAAAAAAGAATAATAATAATGAGCATTCAGGATATGAAATTATATGTTTTAAATTTTTCAGCGTTTACGCTTAGTCTAACTAATATTGATATGATATTGAAAATTGTATTACTAACAGTTACTATCCTGTACACAGCTCACAAATGGTATTTAATGTATGAAAAAAATAAGCGATAACATAAGCTATAAGGAAGCGACACGATCTGAAACAGCAAAGCGTTTAGGTATATCAAACAAACCTAAAAAAGAACATATTGAAAATATGGAGTTAATAGCTGAGAAAATATTTCAACCATTAAGAGAATGGGTAGATCACCCAATTAGAATAAACAGTTTCTTTAGATCTGAGGAGCTTAATTCTAGAATTGGAGGCTCACTATCCTCAGCTCATAAAGACGGCTTAGCGATGGATCTAGATTCGTTAGGAGGTAAGACAAACCTTGAGATGTTTCATTATATTAAAGACAACTTAGAGTTTGATCAATTAATTTGGGAATTTGGAGCTGAGCCTAAATGGTTGCACGTGAGCTGGAACAAAAAGAAAAACAGAAAACAAGTATTAGTAACAAAACGTAAGGGTAAATATTATACTTATACAGACTGTAATGGATGTAAATGAAAAAAGTAGAGTTTGCTATAATTGAACGTTTTGCATTAGGAATTTTAGTAGGTTTTAGTTATTTGCCAAAAGATTACGAACAAGATTATAATGAATTAAATATATATTTATTTTTTATAGTGTTACATTTTAAATTTTATACAGATGCCGATATTTAAAAAGAAAAAAGGGGAAAAACAAAGTGATTATATGATGAGGTGTGTGCCTCAAATGATGCAATACCACGATAAAGATCAAGCTATAGCTATATGTTATGATGCTTTTAAAGGATCTGTAGAATTAGAGTCTTATAATGATTATCCACAAGGAGCTAGTAATAATGCGAAACGAGCTATAGAATTTAAAAAGAAAAACAAATCAAAATGTGGTACACAAGTAGGTTGGACTAGAGCTGGTCAATTAGCTAGGCGTGAAAACATAAGTAGAGATACTATTGCTCGTATGGCCTCATTCAAAAGACATCAACAACATAAAGACGTACCATACACAGAGGGGTGTGGTGGATTAATGTGGGATGCTTGGGGTGGATCTGCAGGAGTTAATTGGGCTATAAGTAAATTAAAGAAACTAGATAAAGAATGAGAATATTACTATTGTTATTATTAATAGTTAGTTGTGGAACATACAACACAAAACCTAAAATACAAATTACTCACGTTTTAGCTGTAACAGAACAAGGCGATACGTTAAGGTTGCCTATTAATATGATAAGACCTAATGTTTATTATAATGTAATATCGTACCCTAACTATCCAAGATATTATGATAATTGGTATAATAATAATTGGAATAGAAGCTATAGAAATAATCAACCAATTTATGTAGAAAAAAATAATGATAAACCTATTGATAAACCTAAAGTAGAAACGAAAGATATATCTAGGCTTGAGGTAAATGATAGTAAAATAAAAATGAAACAATAAATTATGGATATTATAAAACATATATTAGGAATTTGTGGAGATCATTGGCATCTAAACATTTATACAATTACAATAGTATTAATCATAATTAAATTAATTTATGAAAAAAATTCTAGCAAAACTTTTTGGAGCAACTGGTGGTAGTATAGCTGAAAAAATATCTAATATTATAGATAAGCATACTTTTAGTAAAGTAGAGAAAGCACAGTTTGAAAAAGAAATGGCACAGGTTTGGATAGATGCTGAAGCTGATATACAAAAAAACGTTACAGAACGTTGGAAAACTGATATGAATAGTGATAGTTGGTTAAGTAAGAACGTTAGACCTCTTGTTTTGATATTCCTTGTAGTATCGACTGTATTGATGGTTTTTATAGACGCTGGTGTTATTGCATTTGAAGTTAAAGCAAGTTGGATAGACCTCTTGCAATTAGTCTTAATCACGGTTATAGGTGCGTACTTTGGTGGGCGTAGTTATGAGAAAATAAAAAGATAATGTTTAATATTTTGTCAAGGCTTAATTTTTTTATTAGCTTTGTCGAGCTGTCGCACATCAGTCTAAGGTGCAAAACTTCAGGTAGTCACTCCTGTTGGTACAGGTACTTACATTATTTTCTTTTTGTAGGCTTTTCTTTTCTTTTCTTTTTACTCTTTTTCTTTTCTTTTCTTTTTTATACAAATGATTTGTACACGCTGTAAAAATAAAATGCTATATTTAGGCAGTAATCAGAACGGTTATTATTATTTATGTAATAAATGTAATAATGTAATTCCTGTTAATAATGAAAAAGCCGAAACGATCAACACTTATTAGAAAATTAGATCGTATATTCTCAGAATACATAAGAAAGCGTGATACCAACCATAAAGGACAAGTAGAATGTATAAGCTGTCAAAAGACATTTCAGTACAAAGAGGTAGATGCTGGTCACTTTATAAGCCGTAAATACTTACGAACTAGATGGGATGAAAAGAATGTACACGGACAATGCAGACGTTGTAATAGGTTTGCTTATGGTGAACAATATCTTTATAGTATAAACCTAGACCGAAAATTAGGAAACGGAACAGCCGAAAAACTATTAATGAAATCCAGACAAATAATCAAGCTGGACACTTATGATCTTCAACAATTAATAGACAAATTTCAACATAAATTAAATAATCTTTGTGAATAACTTGCACAGTTATTAACTTATTCTTATCTTTATTGTAAGTTAAATTTAAAAACACACTTATAATGAAATTAGAATTAGAGAAAGTAAACTCAAAAAAACAACTGGAAGCACAAGGTTATTGTAGAATTGATTTAAACAAAGGTTACTGGGATTACGATTTTGGTAAATATGTTTTAGTAGCTGATAAAAATATATTTTTTAAAGTATCAGGTGATATATTTGGTGCAACACCAGTAAACACATTCAAAGAAGCATTAAACATTTACAATAACGGAATTTATAAAATTAATTAATATGGCACTATTATCAAAAAAAGATTTAAGAGAATTAGAAGATGCAAAAATTGCTTCAAAACCTAGATTAACGTACAAAAATGCTAAACAATTCGGTAGATTAACAGCTTGTTTACATTTAGTAGAAGTATCGGTAGAAGATAATTTTTCAAAATCACAGTTAAAAGAAGCTAAAGAATTAGTTGAAGAAATTTTTGAAGATTTAAATGGTATCGATTATGTCTAGTTATTACGATCCACCAGAGCCTAAACACTCAGATAACGAAATTGTAAATGTATTATGGAGTGATTATCCAAAAGTATTTGAAGAAATATGTGAATATTTAGATGATAAAAATAAATAATTATGACATTCAGAGAAGATTTAGAACGACTTATGAGAGCTGAAGTAGATCAATTAAGAAAAAACTACTTATTAGGCGACAAAAAAATCAAAGAATTAGAACAAGAAATAAAAAACAAAGACATTATAATTAAATTATTAAAAGGTAAAAACAAAGTTTTATCTCAAGATGCACAAGATCAAATAAACAGAGATATTAACAACTATTTTGCTGATAATCAATAAATCATTAACTTTATAAAATGAAAACATTAACACTAAAAAGTAAAGAAAAGGTAGGAGACTTGTGGGAGAGCAAGAACTACAAAGGAAGCTATTATCAAAATTGGCAAATTGAACTAAGTGATGGAAACAAATATATTGTAAGCCCAAAAAAAACACCCAAAAATCCTGAAGCATTATTAAGGAAAAATATAGGTGACACTATGACTATTGAAAATTTAGGGTATGAAATTAATAATTTACCAAAAGTTAGAGAAATTGTAGGGCAAACATTTAAACCAGTTTCACAAGCTAAAAATGATGAGCCTATTACATTAAATCATATTAAGTCACCACAGAAAAGATTAGATACTGGTCAAAGTATTTTGTTACAGGTAGCATACAAAGGTGCTATAGAGTTAGCTAGTCACGGACAAATAAAACTAGACGAGATTAAACAATTTGCAATAGAACATTTTAAAGAAATACTAAATAAATAATATGGAAAAATTGTATTATAGTTTATTTGGCGAGATAATGTATAAGATCCCAAAAAGTAAAGAAAGAGAAGAAATATTAGATACACTAGATGAATTATATTATAGTGCAAAAAGTGAAATAAGTAAATCAAAAAATAGTAAATTATGAGCATAACTGGAAAAGTCCTAGATGTAGGCACAACAGAAACTTTTGGAGCTAAAGGTTTTAGAAAAAGAAACTTAATCATTGAAACAAGTGAGAAATATCCACAAGAAGTGTGTATTGAATTTGTACAAGACAACGTTACATTATTAGATTCTTATAAGTTAGATGATAATATTGAGATTGAATATAATATTAGAGGTAGAAAATGGGAATCACCAAGTGGTGAGATAAAATACTTTACAAGCATACAAGGTTGGAAAATAGAAACTGCTGTTGAAGAAGTAAAGACAGAACAACATAGCCCAGATAGAGAGACTGAAGATGACTTACCATTTTAGTTGCGAAATGTGTGGATCTGAAATGCAATCACACGACTTTTCAGATATTTGCGACGAGTGTAGAGAAGAATTAATTTAATTTATAAGGGGAGTTTACTACTCCCTTTTTTTTATTTACTTTTATAAGATGCTGATACAATTTAATGATGAGCTGGATAAGTTACGTCTAGTTCGTAATGGTCAATTAAAGGAAGGATTGAAGCTGGATATTCCTGAAGTTGATCAATACTTGAGATTTAAACCCTCGAATTTTAATGTAATATTAGGACACGCTAACGTTGGTAAAACTACTGTTATCCTGTATTTAATGTTACAATACACGATAAAACACAAAATAAAATGGCTAGTATTTTCTAGTGAGAATGAGCCTCATTCGTTAATAAAAAAGCTAGTAGAGTTTTTAATGAATCAACCTATAAACAAAATTAGTGAGGATGACTTTTTAGTTGCAACAGATTTTATTTATGATCATTTTAAAATAATAGATGCTAGTAAATTATACAGTTTTAAGGATTTGTTACAATTTGCATTAGTTGTAAAGAAACAATATAATTATAAAGGATTTATGATAGATCCGTACAATAGTTTAATAAAAGACCGATCCGTATTAAACGGAATATCAGGACACGAATACGACTATGAAGCTACCAGTCAAATGAGAGTATTTTGTAAAAGTCATAACGTTTCTATTTGGCTAAACACACACGCTAACACTACAGCTCTTAGAATGAAGCACGGATCTGAAAGTGAGTATTATGGTCATCCAATACCACCAATGGCTAGTGATGTAGAGGGTGGGGGTAAGTTTGTAAATCGTGCAGATGACTTTATTGTAATACATAGATATATACAACACCCTACTGACTGGATGTACTCAATGATACATATTAGAAAGGTAAAAGATGTAGATACTGGTGGGAGACCAACACCAATAGACAGTCCTATTAAGTTAAAATCATTAATTAACAATGTAGGATTTGAAATAAATGGAAAAAATTTACTAAATTCACGAAAGAGAGAACAAGGTGAACTTCCGTTTTGAATAAAATATTAGAAATTCTTTTTAAAAAACATAAACAATGGGTAGAAATTGTCGGATCATTTGGCTGTAACAAGCAAACTGCTGAGGATCTTACTATGGAAATGTATATAAAGATTGGAAAAAAAGTAGAAAATGGTACAGATATTTTATATAAAGAAAATGAGATAAATTATTTCTATATTTATTTAACATTAAAAACTTTGTTTTTAGATTTAAAGCGTAAAGAATCAAAAGTTAATACTTTACCTATAGATACAATGAGAGATTTTATAAGTCAAAATGAATGTAGAGATTACGATCAAGTTTATGCAGATGTACAAAACGAGTTAAATAATATGTACTGGTACGATAAAAAAGTATGGCAAATATTAGAGTCAGGCGAGAGTATAGCTGAATTATCTAGAAAGTCAGGAATACCTTACTACTCTTTATATAATACATTTAAGAAAGTTAAACAAAAATTAAAAAAATTATTATGAATAAAGAAGATCACCACCCTTTTGAAAATCAAATATTTGACGCATTTAGAAAGCGTGAAAAAAAAATTAAAAATGCTATTAAATTATTAAAAGAAAATGGTTATTTAGTTTATGAAAAAAAATCATTATGATAAGCATACAAAAAAAAGTTGAAGAAGTTAAAAAAGCAATTAGACTTTTAGCCTTTCAAGGATATACAATATTAGATCTAGAAGATAATATGATAAATAAATGGAATATTAATGATAATAAAAAACACAATATATCATACAGTAGAGTTCCAAAAAGAAAAACAATATGAAACTAGGAGATTTAATTTATAACATAACAAAATACACAGGTATAAAATGGATTGTTGAAAAATATCACAGTATAAGAGGAACTGAATGTGGATG
>Ga0206677_10001280_pt1 | contig 23315 bp, 21 predicted proteins | sample M130m12015metaG_FD_155475 | JGI IMG/M metagenome (GOLD analysis project Ga0206677, IMG submission 155475) | Ammonia-oxidizing marine archaeal communities from Monterey Bay, California, United States - M1 30m 12015 | ecosystem: Environmental > Aquatic > Marine > Intertidal zone | place: USA...
TGAAACAACATTACAGAGAGCAAAAGACTATGTCGAACAATATACTTGATAACTACGAAGATATTTTACTTGATCTAATAACCAATAACAAAGACGCAAAAATTGGTCTAGCAGAGTTTGGTAGAGGTGATGGTTCACTATATAACTACTTGAAAGATAAAGTAGCAGAAGTACATGTTATCGAAGATTGGAATCAAACTATATTCCAGGCAGATAGAAACAATTATAATGATTGTGAAAACTTAATAGAATACAATGTTTTAAGTACATATAATTTAGAAGAACAATTTGATGTGCTGTATTGCAGTTTGCCTAACTTTGTTCCTAATATGCCTGTTGAGGTATACCAAACAAGATTAAATAAAGGTTTTGCTAATTTATATAATGCATTATATGATAAAGGTAAACTAATTACAGTTGATTATAATGTTAAAAGTATTAAAGATGCAATAATAGATTTAGGTTGCCCGGTTGCAAAATATATACAAACTAATGAAGGCATAGACCCACACTTTGCATTTGAAGATTATGATGACTTGTTACCAGAGTATTATATTTGTGTAGCAACTAAACATGATTGAGCAACTAGCAGAAAACATTCTCAAGGAACCTGAGTTTAGAAAGAATGGGTTTGTGTGGAAACACATAGAGCAAGGTAGTGCTGATCCGTTAAGATCTGTTCAAAGTGCAGTAGACCGAATGAGGGAACTTCACGATATAGAAGATAATCAATTCGGTCCACTATGTAATTTAGTTTATGAAAAACTAATTAAGATTGTTTCCAAATCTTAAGGACTTCACTTACAGCAGGATGTCTTTCAATCTGAGTGTGATCGAATTCAACTAAATCTATCCTATTACTGTTAAAAGCCTTTAACTTATCTAAAAATACTTTTAGACCATTAGTTTCATAACCACGGTCATGCTGTGCCAAGTCTCCTGTTACTATCAATTTAGAGCCATCTCCTATTCTAGTAAGTAACATTTTCATTTGTTCTTGGGTAGCATTTTGCATTTCGTCAGCAATAATAATGCTTTCTTTAAATGTCCTTCCTCTCATGTAGGCCAAAGGTGCTACTTCAACTGTATTATTTTCTACTAGATACTCAATCTCTTTAGGATGATAGTATTGTTCAAATACATCAAAAATAGGCCTTGTCCATGGTGCCATTTTTTCTACTAATGTACCAGGTAAGAATCCATGTTGCTCGTCAACTGAAACTGCTGGTCTAGTAATTACAATTTTTGAGTATGTTTTATTTTTGAATTCTCTAAGTGCGTACAAAGTACTAAGAAGTGTTTTACCTGTTCCTGCTGGGCCTGTTGTGAATACTATGTTTGTATTATCATTTTCTAAAGCCGCTATAAGATCGTCTTGTTTGAAGTTGCGAGGAACTATATTTACTGATTGTTGCCTAGTTATGGTCTCGACTTGACCGCCTTTTATTATTTTCAAATAGTTATTCTCCTGGAATCTGGTTTTAAATTCTCGTTCTTTACGTTTTTTTCTGGACATAATGTACTCCTGTCGTCAGAACTCCTACCAGTATGCACACCGGCATGAAGACTGTAATGTTGTGAGGGTTGTTGTTTGGTATAATTTGATATCATACTATATTACTTAGTTTGCCTATCAAGTAAATTAAAAGATTAGTTTATAAGATGATAAATACTTGTAAATAGGAACTTGATATGCAAACAGTTAAAATTATAAACGATAACATTAGAAAGATATCTGAGACTAATACGTTGTTAGATATGCTTCTAGAGTTCGAAGGTGTACTAGATCAATTTGATATGTATGCTTATAAGAACTGGAATAAAGGTGAAGTAGTTGCTGGACCTAAGTTAGGCAGATACTTTATTGAAGTTACACTAATGTATCCAGGCGAAGATATGCCTGATCCAGAAGCAATACTAAGGCTTAGAAAGAATGACTGTGAAGTAAGTTTCAAAAAAGACAAATTACTAAAACCAAAAAAAATTAAAAGTGTAGAAGATACTGAAATTAGAGTTAGACAAAACATGCCAAGACGTGTTGCTAAAACAGAACAGCATGATATTTGGTTAGTTGAAATTAAAATGCCAAGACGTTTTGTTGACGAATTTAGTTTAGAACAAATAGAAGCCGCTGAAGATTCATATGTTGATATGGAATCTATTCAAGACGGTATGGATCAGAGTTTAGACACACCAGTCAACATTGACGATCCAATGGCAGTACCTGGTGGTGCTGGAGTACAAGAACCTGGAATGGGATTATAATGATAAACGAAAACCTCAAACACGAAGACCTTAAAGGTGTTGTATTAGACAAGATCAGCATTGATGAATTTGAACCAAAGACCGGTGAGAAAGAAGAAGTTGCTGTATTTGGTTTTTATGTAGAAGAAAAAAGTGTAGGTGATGACTTAGCAAACTTTTTAGAAAAGAGTACATTTGATTTTAGAGATGTAGAAGTTACACCAAACCCAACTCCAGAAAACAAATACATGGTGTTTATAGAAGTAGATAGAAATGAATCTATGATAGAAGACTTACAAGCAATATGTAAAGATGTTAAAAATATTTCTGGTGAACTAGACTGGAAAGCAAAACCGTTATTAAGCGATAACGAATTTTCATTATCAGATCCTCAACTTACAGAATATGTAAGAATGTCATCTGAATCATATGAAACAAAAGAGGATTATGACATGAGATTAAAAACAGAAAAGGAACAAGCAATAGTAGAATTTATTTGTAATGATTCTAACGTAACCAAATGTTCCTTTGAAGAGAATGTGTTAAATTTAATGGACACTAAGAACAATATTAAGTTAGAGTTTGTTGGCTTTGGTGAAGGTAAACCCACACTAGAAGAAGCAGGACTTAATGACTTAGCAATTGATTATGATTTTGATAGACACTTAATTAAAACATTAGAGTCTATGAGAGGTGAATTAAACATTGTGCCTATAAACAGAAACATTGTTTTTCATAATCCAAAAACAGACAGAATATTAGTAGCAAGACCATGTTAGGAATGATAAAAGCATTACCTTATATGCTTGTGATTGGAGCATTGGCTTTTGGAAGTCACAAGTTTATAGTAGGTAATTTAAACGATACTATTGAGAAACAAGCAATGCAAATTGAACAATACGTTGCTCAAAATGTTGCACTCCAAACTGCGGCTCAGCAGAATGAAAACACTATTAGAAGTTTAGAAGCAGGAATGCAAAGACAAATAGAACTTACACAAGACTTAACCTTAAAGTTTAATGAAGCAGAACGTCAAAAGACTGAAGCATTGAGAATATTTAATAATCACGATATCACTAAACTTGCCAGAAACAAACCAGGGCTCATGGAGCCAAGAGCAAATAAAGCCACGAAATTGGAGTTTGAAGGCATAGAAGAGTTAAGTAGAGAGACAGCAGAATTAAATGAACAAGACAATTAGAAACATAGCAGTAGTAAGTATGGCACTAGTATTAGGTGCATGTTCAACTACTGGCGGCTATCAACCACTACCACCAGTTAAAGTAATAACTGAGACAGTAGAGGTTGAGATCTATGCCCCACCCTTACCACCAGAAATTGATTTACAAGATGTAGAATGGAAAGTAATATCTAATACACCATGCAGACCTGCAACGGGTATTGATAAGAAAACTAAACTATACACTTATGAAAGATTCCAATACGAAAAGTATACTGATGAAAAAGGTAAAGAAAGACGTAAGGTTGTAAAGGATGCTGAAGGTAATAGAATTGAACTTGAACAACTTAAAGATGCTAATGGTGAAGTTATACAAGTATGTGGTAACTTAGAGGAAAAGATATATGAAGTAGAAAAACTACTTGATGGAGACTTTGCCGTGTTTGCAGTTACTCCAGGAGGTTATCAAGCATTAAGCACTAACCTACAAGAGATTAAAAGATATATTGCACAACAACAAGAAATTATTATGTACTATAGAGAAGCAACTAAACCAAAAGGTAAAGACGGTTGGTTAAATGAAAACCAAGAAAGACAACAAAACGATTTAGATGCCGCGGCGGCAGATAATGATAATCCAAAACCAGAAGGCAAACAGGAAACAAGTGGATTTAATTTAAATAAACTAATACCAGGTTTGCCAGGAAGTAAAGACTAATGAATGTAGAAGAAGCAGTAATTAAAATTATTAAAGAAAATCTAGACATAGATAGTAAAACAGATATTGAGTTAGATGCTCACATTATACACGACCTAGGTGGTGATAGCCTAAGTGCAGTGGAAATTGTAATGGAAATTGAAGAAGAGTTTGATATTGAGATTGATGATGGTGAGGTAGAAGACCTTGAATCTATCAATGCTTTAGTTGATCTAATCAAAGATAGAATATAATTTTAAACAAACAAATTTATGGGGCATTTCGGTGCCCTTTTTCTTGACTTTAACAAATAAAACCTTTATAATATGACTATGGATTACTATGAAACATTAGGTGTGAATCACACAACCACACCGGATGAAGTTAAAAAAGCATATCGCAAACTTGCAAGTAAGCATCACCCTGACAAGGGAGGTGACCCAGAACAGTTTAAAAAGATACAAGAAGCATATGAAACACTAAGTGATCCTCAAAAGAAACATCAATACGATAATCCAGATCCATTTGCTAACATGGGTGGTAATCCGTTTCAGCAAGGTGGTAATCCGTTTGGTGATATATTTGGAGACATATTTGGACATAGGCGACAAGCAAGAAACCCAGATGCAGTTGTAGATATACATATTGAATTAGAGCAAGCCTATACAGGCACAGAACAAATTATAAGAACAGAACTAGGACAGTTCAAACTTATTATACCAGCCGGTACTGAGTCGGGTACTAAATTTGTTATGCATGGTAAAGGTCCTATGAACTATGATAACTTGCCAGCAGGAGATTTAATTTGTAGAGTACATGTGCATAATAGAGATAATAATTGGAATGTCGTAGGTCAAGATTTAATAGTTAGAATACAAGTAGATTATTTTGAAGCAATGCTTGGAAGTAGTATAAGGTTTTTGCATGTTGATGGTAAACAACTTGAAGTTAAAGTACCTAAACATACATCACCTGGCAGTAGGTTAAGACTCAGTGGCAAGGGTATGCCTAATCCAAAACGTGCTGGTACATATGGTAATTTATTTGTACTAGTAGAAGTAACAGCACCTAATTTAACTGATGAACAGTTACGAAAATTAGAGCAATTTAAAGACAAGGAATTGTAAATAGTAGTATGGCAAACGAAATAGATAATATTATAACTGGTGCTATAAACCTAGCATCAGAACAGAAACACGAGTACGTTACACTAGAGCATTTAATGTATTGCTTATTAGAAGATGAGGATGTAGTAGATGTTTTAGAAACAATAGAATGTGATTGGCCAACAGCCAAAGAAGATTTAAAAAATTATTTGCAAGATCCAGAGCAAAATAATCTCATAGGAGAGAATCCATATGAGGGTAGACCAAAGAAAACTACAAGTGTAGAACGTGTAATGCAACGTGCATTTGCACAGGTTATCTTTAGTGCTAGAGATCAAATAAACACACCAGACTTATTTGTCAGTATACTATCTGAAGATGATGCTATGGCAAAATATATTTGTGAATTAAATGGTATCGATAGACTGTCAGTAGTAGAAGGCTTAACTAAACGTGTATCACAAACTGGTATGCAAGAAGCAGAAGAATTTTTAATTGACTTAAACAAGAAAGCCGCTGAAAGTGAAATAGATCCACTTATAGGTAGAGCAGAAGAAGTAAATGATATTGTACATATTCTAGCAAGGCGTAAGAAGAACAATCCAATACTAATTGGTGAACCTGGTACAGGTAAAACTGCCATTGCAGAAGGACTTGCATTGAAAATAGTGGAGGGTCAAGTACCCAATGCTCTTAAAGATAAAACAGTTTACAGTCTAGATATTGGTGCCTTACTTGCTGGAACTAGGTATAGAGGAGACTTTGAAGAACGTATTAAAATAGTATTAGAAAGTCTAGAAGAAAGAAACGATGTTATTATGTTCATTGATGAAATACACATGATAATGGGTGCCGGAAGTGCTGGAGGTAGTAGTGTAGACGTTGCTAACTTGTTAAAGCCTATACTTGGCAGAGGCAAACTACTTACTATGGGTGCTACAACTAACGACGAATATAGTACACACTTTGAAAAAGATAGAGCTCTAATGCGTAGATTCCAACGTGTAGATATTGAACCTACTAACGTTGAGGACACTACAAAAATTATTATAGGATTAAAACCATACTTTGAAAAGTTTCATAATGTAAAGTATACAGATGATCTGCTAGAAAAAAGTGTTGACTTAGCAGACAGGTATATTAAAAATAAATACTTCCCCGACAAAGCAGTTGATATTATAGACGCCAGTGGTGCAACTGTTAAACTAGCAGGTAGAGAAGAAGTAGTAATCGACGACGTGTTGAATGTTATTAGTAAGATGAGTAATATAGGCAAAGATGTTATTGATATTGATAGTACTGAAGGATACAGAAGTTTAGACAAGCGAATTAAAACAAAAGTATTTGGACAGGACGAGGCTGTTGATCAAATAGTAGAAGCAATCTTTGTTGCAAAAGCAGGACTTAGAGAACCTAGTAAGCCAATTGGTAGTTTCTTATTAGTAGGCCCAACTGGTACAGGTAAAACAGAAACAGCAAAACAATTAGCACAAGAACTAGAAAGTAAACTTATACGTTTTGATATGAGTGAGTATCAAGAGAGACATAGTGTAAGTAAACTGATTGGTGCTCCTCCAGGATATGTTGGACATGCTGAAGGCAAACTAGGGCAAGGACAATTACTTGCTGAAGTAGAGCAATATCCTAATTGTGTATTGCTACTAGATGAGGTAGAGAAAGCCGCACCAGAAGTATTACAAGTATTGCTACAAGTAATGGATGATGGTAGACTTACAGGTAGCACAGGCAAGACTGTAGACTTTACAAATGTTGTATTGCTTATGACCAGTAACTTAGGTGCCGCTGATGCTGAAAAACTTAAAATTGGTTTTGGTGATCAAAAGAAAAAGAACACAGATATCAAAGCAGTGAATACTTTCTTTACTCCAGAGTTTAGAAATAGAATAGATGCTACAATTAAATTTAATAAGTTAGGCACAGATGTTATCAAGAAAATTGTTAAACGCCTAGAAGATGAATTAAATGTGCAAACTAAATCTAAAGGCATCAAAGTTAAAATAATGGCTAGTGCTGTAAAATATTTTGTCGAAAAAGGATACAATCCTACAATGGGTGCAAGGCCTCTTAAAAGATTATTTGAGAGTGAACTCAAGAAACCATTAAGTAAGAAAATGTTATTTGAAGATTTAAAAGATACTAAACTAAGGATAGAGTATAATGACGGCATACAAATTACAACTGCTGAATAAAAAAGATTATCCGCAACTAACTCCGTCTGATAAAGTATATTATTCTAAATATCCATATAAAGTAAAACTCAAAGATAATATTGTATTTTACGATAGTCAACGTTGGTCAGAGATACTTGATTGGTTTTATCCTAATAACACACAACATGCTAGTATTAGATCAGCATTCAGCAGAATAGTATACTTAGATTCTAAAGAATTACTAGATGAGTTTATACATTTCTTTGCAGATCAAATTATTACTATTAGTGGTCCTGTTTCAAAAGCACATATTAAAATGCTACAAACAAAAGTAAATAAAACTGCTAGATATCAAGAGTACGAAATCAGACAACAAAAATGGTTTAGAGAATACGACACTAAAGTACATTTCTTTGTGCCTTTTTATCGAAACACTAATTATAGTGTTGGAAGTGGATTCAGTAATTATCAAACAAGAGCAGAAGAAGTATATAAAGCATTAGAAACAGCAACAAATGTACTAGAAGATTTTAAAGTATATGGTTCTGTGCGTAGAACTAGATTTATATACATGCAAAAAGAAGAATTAGAAGATTTAGAATTGTTTATAAAACTAAAACACCCTGGTATTACATTGCTTAAAACATCTTGTCTGGTAATTAGATGAAATAGATAAATAGTAGTATGCCTATAAACAGAAAAAGTATATTAGTACAAAGCGGAACAGGAAGTAATACAAACCTTACTACAGATAAAGTAGAGGGCGACAGTTACTACGGTTACAGCGATGGATTACATACAATATCAATATCTTATAATGCTTTCAAAGGTAGAATTTATTTTGAAGGCACATTATCTTTAGATCCAACAGAATCAGATTGGTTTAACATACAAGTATTTGGTGGTGTAAGTGCCGCAAGTGGTGGTTACAAACAATTTCCTGCAACAGGTACAGCCGGCAAAGACGGTGTAGAAGCATACAATGTAACAGGTAACTTTACTTACTTAAGAGTAAAGATGGATCGTAGTTATTTAGGTGATGGAACTACATATGATGCCGATTACGGTGCCCTCAACTACATTAGACTTTCCGCTTAACGCCTAAAATTGAGAAAAGTGATAAATACTGCTATATAGAAGGCAGGATTTAATCATATGGCAATTAGCTCAAACGACAACGCAATTTTTGATCTCAGTAATATTCAAGACAATCAGGTCTTGGTTTACGATTCTGCAACTGGAACATTTAAAAACGAAACATCTGCCATTAGTGCAAACGCATCTGTAACAGGATTAGGTAGAAACATTGGTAGTACAGGTGTTGGACTTTACAAACAAAATGATAGTCAATATTTAGAGTTTTACAAACTAGACTCAGGTAGTAACGTAACATTAAGTTTAAATGATAACGTTTTAACAATTGACGCAGTTGTAGGAGTAGGCAACACATCTATTGCGGACGGCAACTCAAATACAGTAGTTGTTGTAAACGATGGCGGCAACGTCATATCTGGTAGTAATAACTTACAATTTGATGGTACTACACTTTCAGTATTAGGTGCCAACAATAATGTATCTATTGCAGATGGAGTTATCACAGCAAGTAATCTTGTAACAACAAATTTCTCAATAGCAGGTGGATTAGCATTTCCTACAGTAGATGGTAATGCAAATCAAATACTAGCAACAGATGGCAACGGACAACTAACTTTTATAAACAACACAGACATTACTGGTAAACTAGATAGTTTAACATTTAATGCTCACGTGGCGTCAGCAATAACTTCCGTATCAGACCATGCTCCTGCTATAACAAACCTATACAATTTAGGTAACAGTTCAAACAAATATAGTCAAGTGTTTGCTACATACTTTAGAGGTGAAGCAGACGTGGCCACTAATGCAACTAACTTAGGCTCACACCCAGCGGCAAACTATATGTTGGCGGCGAATAGTTATAGTTCAACAGAAATAGATGCCTTAATAGCCAACGTAGATGTTGCAAATACATCAGGACTAATAAGCAATGTTACTGTAACAAATGGTTCAACACCATATAACAGTACTAAAGTAGACCTCAGAGCAGGTGCTAACATTGTACTTACTACAGATGTAAACGCAGAAACAATTACTATTGATTCAGTTGTGCCACAAGCATTTGCTTTTGGTAGACTCACAGACGGTAGTAATAGTGTAGTAGCAGACGGAACTTTAGACACTATCACATTCGAAGGTGGCAGTGGTATTGATGTTACTGTAGGCGAATCAGACAAGGTTGTTATTACAGCAACAGGTGATGCCGCGGCAAACATCAGTGGTAGTAGTGTTGCAGATCTAAGCGACATAGGTAATATTAGTGGTATAGCAAACGGACAAGCATTACTTTGGTCAGCGGCTAATACCAAATTTGAATACGGAAACGTATCAGCAAGTGGTGGTAACAGTAATGTTGCCCTAACAGATTTTAGTGTTACAACTGCAACACCAAGTGGTAATGGCAGTTTAGCATATGACAACGCAGGTGCATTTACATTTACTCCTGCAAACGTACAAGCAACTACACAAAGTTTAACTTGGGATAGTGCAAACAGCAACCTAAGTATAAGTGGTGGAAATACAGTAGACCTAAGTACACTATTAGATGACAGTGATCAATCATTAAGTTTATCAGGTAATATAATTACTATTAGTGGTAGTGGTAGCACAGTTGATTTAACCACAGCATTAGCATCTGCAGATACTGATGCACAATCAATTGCTATAAATGGTAACCTTATAAGTATTTCAGGAAATGCTTCAACAGTAGACCTAACATCAGCATTAGGAAACGTAGCAGGTAATTATGGAGACTCAAATGTTACAAGTCATCTATCAACATTAGATGGTAGCATTATTCCAGACACTGACGAAACATATGACTTGGGTAGTTCAAGTAAAAAATTCAGAGATTTATATCTAAGTGGTAATACAATTACACTTGGAACAACAACAATTTCAGCAGACGCAGACACAGTCACATTTGGTGACGTTGTTATTCCTTCCGCATCAGCCGGTAATATAGTAACAATAAGTGAACTAACAACTGCTAATACAAACATGCAGGCATACGTTGATAATGCAAATACAAACATGCAAACGTATGTAGATACTGCAAATACAAATATGGTATCATATGTTGATGCTTTAGAAACAAGAATTATAGGTGGTGCTAATGTAGACTTAGACAGTTTAGCCGAAGTGGCAAATGCATTAGCAAACAGTAATACCGAATTAAGTACAGTAGCATTTACAGGTACTTACAGTGATTTAACAGGTAAGCCTAGTCTAGCATTAAGTGGTAACACTTACTTAACACTAGATAGTGCTAACATTGACCTTAGTAGTGTAGTAGGACAAACAGGAGCTCAGGGACCACAAGGTGATACTGGTGCAACTGGACCTCAAGGTGTTCAAGGCGTTCAAGGTGCTCAAGGTATACAAGGCGATGGTAATGCCGGTGTAAGTTCAGCAACAGTAAACGGTTCAGGTAACTTAGTAATAACATTAAGTGACAGCACAACTTTAGATGCTGGTAATGTACTAGGTGCAGACGGATCTAATGGATCTAACGGTAGTGACGGTTCAGACGGTAATGACGGAGCAACAGGTCCTCAAGGTAATGCTGGTGTTGGTATAACAAGTACAAGTTTAGTAGGTGGTAATTTAGTTCTCAACTATTCAAATACTTCTACACAAGACGTTGGTAACATACAAGGCCCAACAGGTGCTCAAGGACCTGCAGGTAGTAACGGTAGCAACGGAGCAGATGGAGCCGATGGAGCCGACGGAGCAGATGGTGTACAACTTACAGACTTTAGTGTAAGTACAGGAAGTGCAAGTGGAAGTGGCTCATTATCATACGCAGGTGGTACTGGTGTATTTACATTTATACCACCAGATTTAAGTTCATACTTAACAAGTGAAAGCGACAATCAAGACTTAACACTAAGCGGTAATGTAATTAGCCTAAGTGGACAGTCAGGCAATGTTGACTTAACAACATTATTAGCAAGTGGTGGAGGTGCTGGAGACATCACAGCCGTTACAGCAGGAACAGGTTTATCAGGTGGTGCCACAACTGGTGATGCTACATTAAACTTAGCAGATACAACAGTTACTCCAGGTACTTATGGTAGCAGTACACAATCAGCAAGAATAACAGTCGACCAACAAGGTCGTATTACAGGTGTTACGACCCAGGCTATCTCCGGAGGCGGAGGTGGTGGCGGTGGTGCCAGTGTAGAGTATTTCAAATTAAACTATACCAGTGGTGGAGCAATTGATACAAGTGTAGGTACAGGTGGTATTTCCAATATTAGTACAAGCATAGGTAACGTTACAGTAAATAATAGTGCGTCAAACAGTTGTGAAATAGTTGTTGACTTTGGTGGAAATTATAATTTCCCTCCAACAGCAATTATGGCATATGGTTATAGTCAGTCAACAAGTGAATACAACATTAAGCATATGACTCAAAATACAGTGAACACAACATTGAAACTAGATGGTTCAAGTGATCCTCACGGTAATTTTGGGACTGCTAATGTTACAATGAGTTTGACTAGATCAGAAGTAGGTGCAAGTAGTTCCTTTGGACAATCTTCACATGCTTGGATATACTTTACAATGGGATCGTAATAGATGGCTGAGTCAATATATAATAAAAGTGCAACAAGTACATTAGACATTTACAAACCAGCAAAGGTTTTACAATGTTCGGTGACTAGTGCTACAGGTGAATCATATTGGCCACACAACGATGGAGAGGGTGACCCATGGTGGCAGTCCTCAAGTAGTCCTAAGTTTTATCAATACTCAGTAACGTTTACAGTTACAGCACAAAACCACGGTTCACATAAATCCAGAGACTCTAGAGAATACAATGGACTAGATGTATCAGTAGGCGATTGGCTTGCTGGTTCTCAAGATGGTAGATGTATGCAGATAGTAAGTGTCAGTTCAAAGTCTACTACAAGTGTAACATGTATTATAGAAGATGTATTAAGATACAATACATTTAGAAGTGCAACTGGTTCACCAATTTTTAGTACACCAGGTACAGCAATTTTATTTACATTAAACGAATCAGGTAAGCCTTTACTAGATCCACTTCCAGCAAGTGTTGTTAGTTCAGACTTCTTCCCTAACGTTACAAGTAGATTCGAATACATGAACCCTGCAGAAAACTTTAGATTAGAAAAGACTGCTCATGGATTTGCTCGTGGTGATGTTATTGTAGTAACACAAGGTGGCGTATACGAAAAAGCAAATGCAAGTACAATGGCAAGAACAATTGGTGTTGTGAGTGTATCAGGTCCAGGACCAAATCAATTTATGGTCATGCCTCAAAATAGAATAATAGATTTCAATCCTAGTCTACCTGGTAACATAGGTGACTACATATACGCCGATACAGACGGCGATTTAACTGCAACTGAGACAGGTAAAGTTGTATTCTTAAAGATTAAAGATGCATTACAAAGTGATGTAACAAGTGCTAATGCAAGTGCTGTGGCTAATGCTAACAGCATATTAGAAGTAAACGGTTCTAATGTAACATTTACTGGCGGTAATACTACTGTTACAGCACAAGACTTTAATAATGCTACAGCAAATACTTTTGTTAGTGCAAATTTAGTTGCAGAACCAGGCACACTTACAAGTGCTTCTGATACATACAACTACGGATTATTAGGTGGTTACATACCATTTAGTGGTAACATTGATACAGGTGGTGGTAATGTTCTTATAACTGTAAATAGTGATGCTAGTGGTAGTGGTTCATATGGTTCTGGTATTGCTGATGCAACTGATGTTAAGAATGCCATTGAAGCAGGAAATATTCCTAACCTATCAGTAAGTGTTTTAGGTAGTGGTGAAATTAGACTAACAGAATCAAACGGAAACGCAATGACATTATACAATGTGTCGGGTGATGCTCAAGGTAATGTAAATATGTTTGGTCCAAGTAGTGTTACAGGATTACCTTTATCATCTACTGCAACAACTGGTAACTTCTTAAAACTAATTAGAACTGACGGTGGTCCAATAGACTTAGAAGATCAAGTAGGCACACCCACAGCAGACTTAGATATCTATAGTGTACACAATGGTCAATTCCCACTAGGACTTTACATTGAACACGGTGTTAGAAGTGGTGGTGTAACAGTTGTAAATGATATCAGTGCAAGAGACAATCTAACATCACAAGGTGGCGACATGGCTTATGTTGTGAACGCAGGTGATAGTGAATGGGGACTATTTATATTCGACGGTAGTAATTGGGTAGAAGTAGGTAACCAAGATAGTGCTAACACAGATGCACAAACAATGAGTTATACATTTACTGCTCCAGGCAGTGGCTTTGGTGGAATAGAAACTATCAACTTAGATAATATATCACCAGGCTGTAGAATTATAGAAGTTGCTGTCGAAGTAACAACAGCCTTAACTAACTATTCAGGTGGTACTGCTCCTACAATAGAAGTAGGTACAGCAAGTGACTTGAATGCGTACATGGATGAAGATTCAAGCGACTTAGAGTCAGTTGGTGTGTACTCAGCACAACCTAATTATCTTTATCCCTCAACACAAACTACGGACCTGGCCCTCAGGGCTCGTATCAATCATAGAACCGCTACTATAGGTGCGTTTACTTTAACAGTAACTTACGTTTAATACTCATATCTGATAAATATACTTAGAATCGGACTGTCATTAGTCCGAATTCATGCATGAAAATAATCCTATAGGAGTAACAAATGGCGAACATTAAAAACTTTGGTATTAAAGGTGTAGCCTCCGACATTCAATTAGGTAAAGGTGGTGGATTTTTCGTTTACGATAAAAGTAACGGAAAATTCCAAGTTAAAGATTCAGGGTCTTCATTAGAAAACATTGAATTTGCAACTGTTGAAGCGGGTACATGGAACGGTACAGCAATAGGCGTAGCCTATGGTGGTACTGGTTTAACAAGTGTAGCCCAGGACAAGATCATTTACTCTAACGGAGCAAATCAATTTACTACCGCAGATATTACAGCATTTGGTTTAGGCCTACTTGCAGACGCAGACGCATCAGCAGGTAGAACATCTCTTGGTTTAGGTAATATAGCAACTCAGGCAAGTAATGCTGTAGACATTGATGGCGGTGCCATTGATGGTGCAGTTATTGGTGCCAACTCAGCGGCGGCTGGTAGTTTCACAACTATCAATGCCTCTAGTACTATCACTGGTAACGTAACAGGTAACTTAACAGGTACGGCGGATGACGCTGATGCTTTGTCAAGTGCAGTTACAGTTGCAATTTCAGGTGATGCTACTGGTTCCGCAACATTTACAAATGCTGGAGACACAGCAACTATCTCAACTACACTAGCCGCTTCAGGCGTTAGTGCTGGTTCATATGGTAGTGCAAGTGCAATTCCAGTTATTACTGTAGATGCAAAAGGTAGAATTACTGCTGTATCAACTGCAACAACAAGCTCAACACTTACTATCGGCGACGGTAGTAACACTGATGCTGTTACAGTTGGAACAGACACTCTAGCATTTGTTGGTACATCCAACGAAATAGAGACTGCTGTTACTAATAACCAAGTACAAATTGGTCTTCCAAACGATGTAACAATCGGAAATGATTTAACAGTTACTGGAACATTGAACTCGGACGATATTACGTCTAGTGCAATTAGTATTGCGGGTGATGCCACAATCACAGGTAACTTAACAGTACAAGGAACACAAACAACTGTAAATTCAACTACAGTTGAAACTGCTGATGCAATCTTCAGAGTAAACAGCAACGGTGCAGACACCGATGTTGGTTTTGAAGCAAATGCAAACGGCACAATCAAGCAAATTCTTTACACATCAGTAGGTGATGAGTGGGACTTTGGTTCAGAAAATGTAAAAGCAAGTACGTTCACAGGTGATTTAACTGGTGACGTAACTGGTACAACAAGTAGTATTGCTAATCACAGCACATCTAACTTATCAGAAGGTACTAACTTATACTTCACAGCCGCAAGAGCTAGAGGTAATATTAGTGTCACTGATTCAGGTGGTGATGGAAGTTTAGCATATGATAGTAGCACAGGTGTAATCACTTACACAGGTCCAAGTTCAGCAGAAGTAAGAGCACATTTAAGTGCTGGTACTGGTGTCACATACAGTGGCGGTGCAATTAGTATTGGACAGGCAGTTGGTACAACTGATAACGTATCTTTTGGTACGGTAACAGCAAACTTAACTGGTGATGTAACTGGTGATGTAACTGGTGATGTTACAGGTAATGCCGATACGGCAACCGCTTTAGCAACAGGTAGAACTATTGCAATCACTGGTGATGCAACTTATACATCAGGTGCTTTTGACGGTACAGGTAATGTAACTGGTGCTTTAACATTAGCAAACAGTGGTGCAACAGCAGGAAGTTATGGTGGCTCAACAGCAGTACCAGTACTTACAGTTGATGCTAAAGGTAGAATTACAGCAGTAAGTACTGCGGCTATTTCTACTTCATTCACATTATCAGATGGTAGTAACAACCAAACAGTTTCAGGTGGAGACACTTTAACAGTTGCTGGTGGTACTAACATTACTTCAGTTGTTGGTGCAACTGATACAGTTACAATAAACCTAGATGCTAACCCAAGTGTTACATCTATGACTGCAAGTGGTGCCGTAACAGGTGCTAGTTTAACTGACGGAACTGCAACATTCAGCAGTGGTGCTTTAAGTGGTGCTACTACTGGTGGATTCAGTGGTACAGTTACAGCAGGTGGTTTTACAGGTGACTTAACTGGTGATGTAACAGGTGATGTAACAGGTAGTATTGCAGGTGCAACTGCTACTATGACTGGTGCAGTAACTGGTGGTAGTTTAACAGATGGTACTGCTACAATTACTAGTGGTGCTATGAGTGGTGCAACAACTATTACAGCAAGTGGAAACGTAACTGCAGGTAACTTTGTTACAGCAGGTGACGTTGGTGCCGCAACTTTAACAACATCAAGCGATGCTGTTATTGGTGGTAACTTAACTGTAAACGGTACTACAACTACACTAAGTTCAACTAACACAACAGTTGAAGATACATTGTTTGAATTGAACTCAGGCTTATCAGGTGCTAATGCTAATGACATTGGTATATTGATGGAAAGAGGCTCAACAGGCGACAACGCATTTATGGGTTGGGACGAAGCATCCGACTCATTTAGATTTGCAACTACAACTGAAACAGCAGACGCAACAGGTGATTTAAACTTATCTGATGCAGATGTACACGCAAAAGATATCACTTCAAGTGGTACAGTACAGTTTGTTGATTTAAGTGATGGTTCAATTACTATTGCAAACTTTATTGATGACGACTCAATGGCTACAGCAAGTGCAACAACAGTTGCAACTTCTGAATCCGTTAAGGCGTATGTTGATACTAAGGTTGCGGCAGTTGATGATACTGTATTAAGAGCAACATTCACAGCGAATAGCAGTGATAGTTCTTTTGTAATTGGTACAATGCCAAACACATCAGGTAGAACTTACATTGGTTCTAAACTAACATTAAAAGTCACAACTGGCTTTAGTGGTGGTTCTGTAGATGGCATGGTTGTAAACGACGGTACAAACGACTTGATGGCAGTGGCTCAAAACGATCCAACTGTAACAGGTGTTTATATTGTTGATTTAGGTGCAGAGGCTATATCAGGTGGTGCTACAGTAACAGCATCATTCAAACAGTCAGATGGTAGTACAGCAAGTACTCCAACTGCTGGAGCCGTAACAGCAACAGTTGAATATCAGTTCTTAACTTAATCTTAGAATGGTAACGAAAAAGCAGGCTAAGGCCTGCTTTTTTTTGGCTAAATATTGCTATGGATTACTTACACATAAACGTTGACATGACATTTATCAATGCTCAACGTGTAAACGACATAATAATGTTTACAAAAACAAATCAATATAAAGGCCAAACACTAGTATTTCAAAGTTGGCAAGAGCCTATTGACAGAAGTAAGATACCATTGTATAAAAAATTGTTTAAAGAAACAGCACACATAAACAAAATTTGGTTTGTGCAATATGATTATGCACAAGAAGATTGGGTACAAGACTATGACTTTGTAACCTATTTTGATTTCCTTGCATACCAAATGTACCGATACAACTCAGATCATAATACAAGTTGGAACCACAACGCAACAAAATTTTTATGTCACACAGGAGTACCGCATAAGTTTAATCGCACAGTTTTAATTTATAATCTATACAAAGAAGGCTTACTAGATAAATGTGAATACAGTTACCCTGCTTTATCAAAAGAAGTGCAAGACTCGTGTAGACCACTACTACCTAACCTAGAACACAATGAATTCTACGGGTGGGTAAATGAAGTCTGTAAAGAGGCTACAGTTGATAACTACTCTAACGGTAATCCTCATAATGATTGGTTATGGGGTATATCTCCAGGAAAAGAACTTGCTGAAAATATGCTGTTTAATGTCACAGTAGAGACTTGGTTTTGTGAAATACAAAACACAATGCCTTTCTTAACAGAAAAAACTTGGAAACCTGTGATGAATAATTTACCTTTTATTCATGTAGGAGAGCCAGGCTCATTACAAAAACTAAAAAACTTAGGCTATAAAACATTTGACGATTACTTTGTAGAGCAGTATGATGATATCACCGATCCAATAATGAGAATGAATGCTATTGTAAATAACATAAAACATTGGCATACAAACATACTAGATTACAAAGATAGCATCAAACAGGATGTTGAGCATAATTATAATCATTTTAATAACAACATACAGAACATGATTGAAAATGTAAATGCTATAGATGATATAGATTTACTTGTAGACTATACTTTAGAAACTCTTCTAAAAAATAAACCGGATTTAAGGTTGACATCCTAGATTGAATTTGCTATCATACTTGTATGGTAGATAAAAAGACCCCAAAAAATAATGTAGTTGATATATTTTCCGGAAGGCTAAAGTCACCTGAGCCTACAGATATGCAATGGCAATTATATGTACCGCCAGACTTTACTGAAGATGATATGAATCAAATAGATTTAGAGGATCTTGCTACCAAAGTATCATATTGTGATACACAATGGGAAAAAATATATGAGTACACTAAATTCATTGAAAAAGTGTCACATCACATGAATATGAGCATGGATGTAGACAATCTTAAGTGGTTAGAGGCTGATTTATTGCAAATTTTTGTAAAATTAGTGGATAAAAAGGTTGACCTTTGACCCCAAATTTAGTATTATATATGCATAGTTTGAGAATAACACATTACGTAGGAGTAATTATATGGAAACTTTACAAGTAAGACCGTCCGAGACAAAGCCAATTGTACTTCGTGCAATGAAGGCAAAACGTCCTATATTTTTATGGGGTTCACCGGGCATTGGTAAATCAGATCTTATTCAGCAGATTGTTGACTCAGGTGAGTTAGGTAACGCATACATGATTGATATGCGTCTTGCTCTTATGGAGCCAACTGATTTGCGAGGATATCCTTTTAGGAATCCAGAAACAAACACTATGGAGTGGGCACCAGCGGCAGACTTGCCAACTGAGCACCTTGCTTCACAATACGATACTATTGTATTGTTTATGGACGAACTTAACTCAGCACCTCCTTCAGTACAGGCGGCGGCTTATCAGTTAGTTCTCAACAACAAAATTGGTCAGTATTCATTGCCTAGCAATGTAGTAATTGTTGCCGCAGGTAACAAAGAAACTGACAGAGGTGTTACATTCCGTATGCCTTCCCCCCTTGCAAACAGGTTCCGTCATATCAATATGGATGTGAACTTTGAAGATTGGAGCATTTGGGCAACGGATCACAAAGTACACCATGATGTAATTGGTTACTTGACTTATGCAAAGGCAGATTTGTTTGACTTTGATCCTAAGACAAGTTCACAGGCATTTGCTACTCCTCGTTCTTGGAGTTTTGTAAGTGAAATCCTTAACACTGAAGGCTTTGATACTGCTTCAGACTATGAGCAGAAGGCAGAGATTGCCGGTGCTATTGGTGAGGGTATGGCTATTAAGTTTTGTGAGCATAGGAAGTATGCTTCTAAACTACCAAACCCAGAAGATGTACTCAATGGTCAAGTAAAGAAACTTGATATCAAAGAGAAGTCTGCTCAGTATTCATTTGCTATTGGACTATGCTATGAACTAGCAGAGTTGTATAACAAAGGTGATGAGAAACTTTTTGATAAAGGTGTTGATATGTTCTTCGACTTTATCATGGCAAACTTTGAGCCTGAGTTAGTAATCTTTAGTGCTAAAACAGTACTAAGCGATCATGACATTGACATCAAGCCTCGTAAACTACAAGGTAAGAAAGAGTTTAAAGATCGTTACTGGAAGTACTTATTCCCAGGAAAATAATTATAAGTTTAAATCTGTTGCTGTCCTACATCGTTACTCCTACAACCTATCAGTAACAGATTTCCCCCTCTCTTCGGAGAGGGGTTTTTTTTGGATTTTATTTGTATAGGTTGGCTAGGTATTCACCTAAAGGACGATGGCAATCTAAATCTATATGGTTAGGACTATGGTCTTTACATTCACCAAGATCTACATCTATTGAGTATAACGGTTGAACATATTCATTTGATATTTCTAACCAATCCATATCTTTCCAATGGTCAAAGTTATTTAAATTTATTAAAGTTTTTACCTTATGGTAGTCACACATTCTTGCTATGTCACCCATTATTATTTTACTGCGGTTTAAATCTAATTGCTCGTCTGTTAGATATAATAAAAAATTGTTGTATGCATTTTCATGGCGTTCTGATCTCATGCTTATGTGATGGCCTTCTGCATGATGACTGAGATATCTTGGATGGTAAGGCTCATACACATAGTTTGATTCATCTGTGTTGAAGTTAGATTCAATAGTGTTTGCCGCAAAGTTTGTTTCTTCTACTGTGGTATCTGGAAACATATATCTATTAGGACTAGTAGGCCAAACCATTATGTGTGTTGCATGTAACACCTCTATAGCATACTTTACTTGGGCATGAATGTACATGTTGCACCCAGCACCTCTGCCTAATGTTATAGCCTCACAACCTAATACTTCACCCATTATCAAAGGCCATTGAGATTCTGCAGGCCAATGTGCATTTATACTAGCAAAACTGTCACCACAAACCACTAATTTCATGCAAATATTTATAGAAATACCAACTTTTTGCCAGAAAAAGTGGAAAAAAGGTTGACCTAACCCACCAAATTTAGTATACTATGTACATAGTTTAATAAAAAGGTAGGAGATTTTATGCAAACATTAGTAATACACACACAATACAGAGAGAACTATGCCGCTCACAATGATGATTATGAGCATGGTGTAAGTGAGGCTCACTGGAAGTTCAAGGGTGGTAGCACTTATTTTGTAACGGACTTAACTCCCGGGCAAATCAACAAGATTGCTCAAGACGGTATCCCTACCTTAACCAAATTTGTAGAGTACTCAAATGAGGCCGCAGAAGAATATATCCTGGATTGGGAAATACGTGACCTTGGTAAAAATGGCGACGGCAAAGGTCCTATTTGCGAACCATGGGAAACTCCAGTAGAGTTTTATTGGAAGATGGACCGTTGGTTATGTCGTACCCATCACACTCCCAATCCTGAATATAGCCATTGGAACCGTGCTATCATTGGCAAGGCTGAGCAATGGATTCCTTTAGAGGAGCAAGGTAGGTCAGACTACAAATGTCAGTACAAGACTGCCAATGGTTGGTTTGATATGCACTCTACTCAACTCAAAGCAGAAGTTGAAGAAGCCAATCAAGCCGCTTAACTTTTGGTTGACATTATCATTATAATAAGTATAATATATACATTAGGTAGGAGAAGTTTATGGACACATTAGAAGTAAAACAACCAAAGATTAGTAGCGATCCTAAAGCCACATCTCATAAGGCGTTGGAAAGTATTCCACCTACAACTCTTAGCAAGAAAGAAATTGAAGATCGTTTGATTTCTGCTAGGATTTCCATGCTACTTAATTGTCCGTTCTATGGTAACTTGGCTTGTCGTCTTGAGATGAAAGACGCAACTGATTGGTGTCCAACTGCCGCAACTGATGGCAAATACTTTTATTACAATAGAGACTTTGTGTCTGCATTGTCAATGGGTAACCTTGTATTCCTTTGGGGTCATGAGGTAGAGCATTGTGTATATGATCACTTTGGTAGACGAGGTGAGCGTGATCCTATGCTTTGGAACATTGCAAACGACTACATTGTAAACGGAGACCTTATTGAAGGTAACGTTGGTGAGAAAATTACACTTGTTGAAATATGTCATGATTACAAGTATCGTGGTTTTACTTCTGAGGAAGTATATGCAGAGTTATTCCAACAGGCTGAAGAAGAAGGCCGTGTAATAAATGTATCTACACTTGATGTACACTTGGATATGGAAGACGGTGATGACGAGGGTGCTGGTACTAATGCTAATGCACAAGAAGGCAATGCCGAAAGTAAAGGTAAAGGTCCTGCAAAATATACTGCTGATGAAAAACGTGCTATCAAAGAACAATTTAAGAACGCAACAATCCAAGCGGCAAAGAGTGCCGGTGCTGGTAACTTGCCAAGTGGTGTTAAACGACTTGTAAATGATCTAGTGAATCCTCAACTTAGTTGGAGAGAACTATTACCACAACAAATTCAAAGTGTAATTAGAAGTGATTACAACTTTAATACTCCTTCACGTAAAGGTATTGGTGAGGGTATTTGGATGCCAGGTTTAGACCGTGAGCAAACAATTGATGTTGCTATTGGTATGGACACATCAGGTTCTATGACAGATGATATGAGCCGTGATATCCTTAGTGAAGTAAAAGGTGTTATGGATCAGTACACAGATTTTAAAATACACTTGTTCTGCTTTGACACTGAAGTACACAATCCACAAGAGTTTACTGCTAATAACATGGACGAGTTTATGGACTACGAAGTTATGGGCGGTGGTGGAACCGAGTTTGATGTATGTTGGGAATACATGAAAGAAAATGGTATCCAACCTAAAAAGTTTATTATGTTTACAGATGGTTATCCTTGGTCCAGTTGGGGCGACGAGTCATACTGTGACACATTGTTTATTGTACACGGCGGAGGGTATGGTGGTGAGAAACCAGTAGCACCTTTCGGCATAACCGTACCATATGAAAGAGAGAAGTAATGCTAGAAATAATTGGTTTCATTGCATTGGCGTATTTATTTTTTAAATTTATGCCTACAATTTTAGAATACATATTTAAGTTTGCAGTTATCTGTATAGGCTTTGTTGCATTCTTAATTGTTTGCAATTGGATTTTATATCACATATGAACATAAATGAATTGTTTAGTGTAGAAGGAAAGGTTGCAGTTGTTACTGGTAGCTCTAAAGGCATTGGTAAAATGATTGCAACCGGTTTAGCAATGAATGGTGCTAAAGTATACATTACTGCTAGACATGGTTCAACTCTACAAAAAACACAGGCCGAACTGTTAGAAAAATACAACGCAGATGTTTATGTTATTCCTTGTGATTTAAGCACACAGGATGGCATTGACACTTTGTACAATGAAGTATGTGCTAGAGAAGATGGCATTGACATTCTAGTAAACAATGCCGGTGTGGCTGGTGGTGAGGACTTTGATTTGTTCTCTGAATCTAGTTGGGATAAGGTAATGGACCTTAATGTCAAAAGCATGTTCTTTTTAACGCAAAAGTTTAAGAAATTACTTAAAACAAATGCAACATCAAGTGACCCATCTAGAGTTGTAAACATTGGATCAGTTGCTGGAATAGTAAACCCAGGAATCGATACA
>Ga0206677_10001281_pt1 | contig 23293 bp, 11 predicted proteins | sample M130m12015metaG_FD_155475 | JGI IMG/M metagenome (GOLD analysis project Ga0206677, IMG submission 155475) | Ammonia-oxidizing marine archaeal communities from Monterey Bay, California, United States - M1 30m 12015 | ecosystem: Environmental > Aquatic > Marine > Intertidal zone | place: USA...
TTGTAAAGGAGTCGGAGTTGGTTGCTCGGGAGTCGGAGTTGGTTGCTCGGGAGTCGGAGTTGGTTGTAAAGGAGTCGGAGTTGGTTGCTCGGGAGTCGGAGTTGGTTGCTCGGGAGTCGGAGTTGGTTGCAAAGGAGTCGGAGTTGGTTGTAAAGGAGTCGGAGTTGGTTGCAAAGGAGTTGGAGTTGGTTGCAAAGGAGTTGGAGTTGGTTGCAAAGGAGTTGGAGTTGGTTGCTCGGGAGTCGGAGTTGGTTGCTCGGGAGTTGGAGTTGGTGTTTGCTCAGGAGTAGGAGTATCAGTTTGAGTTGGAGTTGGAGTTGGTGGAATATAACACGCATCTGTGACATATCCCGAATTCATGTTACTACTTGATATAATTATACCAGGTAAAGTTATTTGTCCAGTACCTTTTGATAATGTAATATGATACATATGACCATCTCGTAAACTATCAAAATCCCAAAATGCACTATCAACTGATCTATCAAAAATTTTTACTTGAGAACCACTTTGAGTATATTCTAGTACCTGTTGTATTTCTGTGATACTGCTTATATTCAATGATTTTTCAAAAACTCGTAAGTTAAATTCGTTTTTATACTCGGTGTAGTTATACCGCACCGATGCTTCGGTTGGTTGATCATATTCACAAACACCACACCAAACTAGGTATTTAGCAAATGAATTTTGATTTTGTGTGAGTGTGGCCATATCTTAAAAATGTACAATTTATTAATACAAAATCAAGATGCCTCTAATTTTACATAACTGGTAAATGAAGAAGTTGCAACAGATTCAACCTTTACATCCATAAATGTATCAAATGATACTTGTGTTGGAATGTAGTAAGAAGTAACATCACCTAATCCAGTTTCACCGTGCAGAGGTGTTCCCCATGTATACAAAGAACCATCATCTTTTACTGCAAAGCAACAAGTCGCACTCATACTTACATATTTGACATTTGATATGTTTACTTTTGTTGGAATTGTTCGACCAATGGTCTGATAGTTGAATCCCTGTGTGTAATTTGAAATATCATCTATAGCAAGTATATCAGTACCAATTCCCCATGTATAAACTGTTCCATCTGCTTTTAATGCCACAACTGCATCCTTTCCGTTTGAATAAATTTGTATGATGTCAGTAAACTCAGCTAAACCCCAAAAAACAGAAGCATTAGTAATTTTATTTAAGTCATTTTTTAGAGTAGATTCAGATAACCCGTGGCCACCAACTCCGTTGATACCTATATCACCAGTTGCGTAAACATTTCCATCAGTTTTTAATATCAAAGTTGTGTGATCAGTTAAACAAATAGAAACTATTTCGGAACTTTTTATAGATAAATTCTGTGGAATTAAATAATTCGTGATTTCAGTTCCCAACATCAAGTTATTATTTCCATTAAATCCACATCCATATACATCACCGTTAGTTTTTACCATATACAAAGTAGAATTATCTGTTGGTGCATTACTTGGTCTTAAAAAGTGTGACACATCATCAATTAAAAGTTTCTTGGCAATGTGTGTTGAAAAGTTTAATTCGTCATCTGTTCCGAGTTCCCCTGATGTATTTTTTCCAAGACCCCATACACTACCATCACTTTTTATGAAAAAAGAACACGTCTTTGTTGCAATCACATCACGTACATTATCTAAATTTTGATCCAAGAGTTGTTCAGGAGTATTATACGATGATTCATCCGTTCCGAGTCTTGCACTATCACCCAACTGACCGTCTTTGGCAAGTCCACCTCCCCAAACGGTTCCGTCCGGAAGCAAGTAAATAAAATGATCTTGGTTGGCAGAAAATAAACTATTAATAGAAATATATGAAGGATTGAAACCAGGATTATCAAACTCACTTGCGAGTTGACCGTAATTGTTGTATCCCGAACTTAGAAATGTTGTACCATATTCATCTGAACTAAAATCTACATTAGGATTCAATCCAGAACCCAACGGAGACGGAGTTTCTTCCATCATATAATAATATCTAGCAGAAGTTGGTGTAACTGCAAGTTCTTGAGCAAAATCTAATACACTTTCAACATCAATTTTTGTGAAAATTGGTCCGTTTGCAAAATCAGCTGGAGTTGCCCATTCAAGGTCTCCTTCGTAACAATCACCATTTGGCATAGAATAAACAAATCTACCCGATGAATTTTCATCAAATCCAGTATAAGTTGCAATTCCGGATTTCGCACTTATAACTATTTGTGCAATGAAATCTCCTAAACTTGTTTTTGCATAAAACAATAATGAGTTTCCAGGTAATACTTGTTCTTGTGTTTTTAAACCATAACACAATTTACCTCCTTCAAATCCTTGACCTGTTCCTTGTAATGATACTCCGTCTTGATCACCATCTAACATTACACTCTTCATGTCCGAACAACAATTAAAAGGCGTTGGTGTTGGTTTGGGAGTCGGTGTTAGTTTAGGTGTAGGTGTATCGGTGGGCGTTGGTGTTGGTGTTAAAACCACAGGTGCACATGAAGTGGTAATTTTATTTTTTGATGTACTTTCACTGAATGATACTGCTATATTAGGAATTTCAAGTTCTCCTGATCCTTTTCGTAAAGTAATTTGATACGCATGACCTTCGGTTAATTTAGAAAAATCCCAAAATGCTTCAAAGGTAGTTGTATCGTATACATTTACTACAGTTCCTGATGCCGAATACTCAAGTACTTGTAAAATTTTATCGGTTGTAGTTAAATCAAACTCTTCTAGTGAATCATCGGTACATACCCCACACCAAACTAGATATTTGGCAAAGGAGTTTCCACTTTGCAACAGTATTGCCATTAAGTCACCTCGGTAAATGTTGAATTATATGTATTGTTTAAATAACCCTCGTAGCACTCACCTGATTTTAAACGGTAAATAAATTTAACATTATTATAGTCTATTGATATGTCTAACTTTATTTTGGTCAACGGATCAGTTAATCCTTCAAATGAAATGGTATGCGAATTTATATTGAATTCATATCCACCAGGAGCATTAAAACACATATTACCATCCATTCGTCCATCAGGATATGCAGTTACTTGCACCCCGTTTAGAAATTCACCATGTCCATTAATAACATTAATCTTGGTGTCGTAGTCAGAGCAACAAGTATATTCTTCAGAAAAAGAAGCATCGGCACATGATGCAGGAAGTGTATCTTGTAATGCCCAAGTTGCTACATAATCACCATTAACTATATGTGAAGCACCCACTGTTACTGAATAGCATTTATTGCCATCTTTGAATGTGAATTTAGTGTTGTTTGGTTTTCCACCACTTAATGCAATAACACCCGCATCGTCATTATTTGAATGCTTAAAGAAAATTGTAGAGGATATATCAGTTGCCAACGATGAATTGTCGTAACCAACTTGTGAACCCTTTGGAAATGCAGCGAACACTTGTCCCGCAACCACAACCATTGAATCACTTGTTATATCCGCACCAAAAAAGTTGTCCGGTACACACGTACAATCAGCAGGTGTTGGTGTTGGATCGTTTGGTTCGGGTTTTGTTGTACCACTTACAACTGCCCAATCTACTGATTTTGAAGTTTCGTTGTTTATTGGATTTCCTTTAACTCGGAAATAATAAGTTGTACCTGAATTCAAACCAGCAATTGACTCTTGATTAGCACCGTATGTAGGTGCTGAACTAACAATGTTTTGAAAACTACTATCTGTTGCAAGTTCAAGTGTAAATGTTCTTGATCCGTTGTCAGTAACCCATTCAAAATGTAAACGTGTTTCTGTGGTTGATCCCTCATTAAATTGTAATCCCGTTACATTTGGTGCTGGTACGACAGATGGTTTCTTAACGATCACTGGCCATACACCACTTGCACCCGATGCAAGACTCTCAGTATTGATATCTTCTTTATACATAAACAAATATGAAGGACTTGATTCGTTTGAGTCGTGTGAAAACTCAACTTCATCTTTTAAAGAAATTGAAAGTTGTTTATATTTTCCGATAGTTGCATCAGTTTCTTCTGCTCCTAAACTAATTGTCATTCCATCAAAAGTGATTGCTGAATAAAAATCTAAATAGTTTGAAGGAACTGCAACATCAGGCCAAAATGAATTATTCAACGAATATGCTCCATCGTTTCCTGTGTATCCATACACGGTTGTCCACGGACCTGTATTTAGATAATTGGAGAAGTTAGGATGAGTTGGTTTTAATACATTTTTAACTTGTAAAACTTCACGTTCACCAACACCTTGCACACTTATAGTTTTCCAACGAAATAATACTTGTTCTGGTTTTTCAGGTGTTGGAGTTGGTTCTACGGGTGTTGGAGTTGGATCGGGATCAGGTTGTGCCGTTCCCGATGTTTTTGTCATCACCACAGGATTTCCAAAATCTTGACCTGCATCTCCGTAATCTGCTACATAACAATCATCACCTATTGTATAATAAAATGTATTTTTAGAATTATTGTATGGTCGTGATATATAACCAATTGCTACACTTGGAGCAGACGGCAGTGAATAAAATCTAGGTGTTTCTGAGTCATTTACTTGTGCATTTTGTAAATCAGACATATCTATGCACAATTTCCCCCCGTTACCCCATGCCATATATTTTAAAACGGTGATTGGTTTACTATCTCCCGGTAAAGTTTCTGCATATTCTTCTTCGGCATTTTCTCCGTTTGTATTAAACGAAGTAGTTGAAGATGGACAACATTCACTTGGTATCACGGGAGTTGGAGTTTGTTGTGTTAATGATGTATCTTGTATAACAACCGAGACTTCTGCTTGATTATTATTTAGTTTTAATGTTAAAGTTTGATTACCTTCTGTTAATTGATCAGCAACAACACTAAACACTTTAGTATCACCACCACCACTTATTGTAAAATTACCAGTTAGTGACTGAGAAATATCCGATGATTCAACTCCTGTGATTGTATATGGAATTGTTGTTCCGTTTTCTACATTTTCGGTCTGAAGCAAAACTGAGAAATTTTGACCCTCGAGTGGATTTCCCGGATTTGCACTCAATGTATAAGTTGCAGGAGCAGGTACTGGAGTTGGTGTTGACAATGGATCAGCATCACCACAATTAGAAGACAATGTTTCTGAGACTTGTAATGTAAGTTGCCATGTATCGTCACCGGACTCGTTGGATGCAGTTGCAGTTGCAGTATAACAAGTAATTCCTCGTTGAACTATAAATTGTGTATTGTTTGGTTTAGCATTTGAGAACACTATTATTCCTGCACTTTGACCGTTGGAATATACCAAAGTAACTTCACTTGCAAGTGCGGATGATAAGGTATCTTGTTGATAACTTATTTTTGTTCCTACTTCAAATCCACCAAATGTATGACCACTTGATACAAATGCACTACTTGAAGTAGACTCTAATGTTACAAAATCAGAAGAAGCACAATCACATGGAACTGGAGTTGGAGTTGCCACCGGTGTTGGTGTTGATTGACACAACGCAGCGATACGACCCGCATCCTCTGTTTCATAACTAGATATAACAAAATTTGGAATTGTAAATGAACCGGTTCCAGGTTTTACATACAAATAGTATAACTTACCACATTCAAGTGTTTTAAATGCACGATTAAGTGCGTCTGGTAAATTTGATTTCCATACTTTTAAAACCCCAGAGTTATCCCATTGATAAACTGAGGTGATATGTGGTTTAAATGTTGATAAGTTGATGTCCTGACATTCTTCGTCACTACAATCACCGTACCAACCGACTACTGTTTTGTATGAATTTGCTTGTTGTATCACCGCCATTTTATTGTATCCTTTTGAATATGTTAACTGCATCACCCGTGGATTCTAAAGTTGCTTCGTAGCATTTTCCGTCAGATGATTCAAATCTAAATTTATTGTTAGAAGAATCCAACGGACTTTGAACGGTGATCATAAGACCACCCAACGAGAAGTCGGCAACTTCAATTGGACAACTAAAATCTAAATTAGTTGCTGATGTCGGTTCTGCTAATGTTTTCCAACATAATTTACCTGATACCCCATCCGCAAATCCACCGACATAATTATCGTTGGCCTCAATTGACTCATTTACGGTTGCAGTTTCATCAAATCCATCACAACACTCTGCCATCTCAGGAGTTGGTGTTGGTTGGCAATCTCCTGGTAGTTCTCGTGCACTCATTGTGACAGTCCAAGTTTCACCACCCCCGTTTGATGAATCTGCTACTCCTTCGTAACATACTCCGTTGCTTCCGTCTTTTACATAAAGTTTAGCACCGTCTGGTTTTAATCCAGAAAATACAATCATTCCAAGTTCGTTTCCATCGGGTTTTAAAATATTAACCGTACTTGCTGATGCAGATGCGAATTGATCTAAATTAACTCCTACTTCTGATTCTACAGGTAAAACATAAACATGACCACCCACAGTTTGTGTCACAGACTGCATAACAAACTTATTGTGAGTTTCAGGTACACATTCGCAATTAAATGGAGTCTGACTCGGAGTTGGAGTTTGTGTTGGTGTTGGTGTTGGTGTTCTTTCTGGTGTTGGTGTAGGTGTAGGTGCTAGAACTTGGAAGAATCTTGTGTCTTGCGATTCTTTAACAACCACAGGTTTACCACTCGCATCTAATCCAGTTGCAGTTATTGAAAAATCTCCAGGAGCACTCACAAATTGTTTGCTTAAAACTGCGTTTCCATTTTCTGCTAATACAGTGTATGTATTTGTATCACCTGAAATTTTATATTGCCAAGATTGGGTTTCAAGTAATCGTATTGTAAATTTAATTAATACCTCACCAAAATTGCCATCGTAGTTATAGTCTACATCAAGTGTTTCTATTTTCAAATAAGGAGGTGCTGGTGTAGGTGTGGGAGTTGCTTCAGGACATCCATCCACAGCTACAAATCCTGTCTGATAACCATCAGATGGTCCGTTGTAATTACCAATTGCGAATCCAGGTAATGTAAGTGGATCAAAATTATCAGTTTTTCTGACCACCAAATAACCCATACCACATTCCATGTGCTTGAATTGAGGATTTATATAGTCATCAAACGACTCGTTATCAGGAAGATTATTAACCCACGCAAGTGATGATTCATCGTATGCGGTGAATTTTTCAAACGAACGACCGTCTGAAGTAGATACACGAATCACAGACTCGATTTTATCTCTATCGTTAAATTGGTCAAAGTAAAGTGGATCGCACTCACTTTCACAGGTGCCGTACCATCCGTATTGATATTTTCTATTAAGTTCGTTTTCTTCCATTTCTATTATAAATATGCGTGGTTTCTAAAAAATTGTCACATAGATGCAATTATCTAAGTTAAAACTAAAACATTATGATCCTGTTCATATGTATCCACTTCAGTATCTTCTAATAATTGAGAAATTTGAGAAAGTGAAGTGGGATCAAAAGTTTTCATATACGAAGTTGAATAATTAAAAGAAGAATCTCTCCACATCATAGCCAAAGTGTGATACTTTTCCAAATCTGTGTTTAATCCTATATTCAGTACATATGATCCGTTGGCCAAGTATGCGTTGATTCGGCCGGATGAAATATAGTTCTTGTTTGGATATTTCCATATGCTCGTTGGACGTTCATCGAGTGTGTCGTGCACAATATGCATCAAGGCGAAATCTAAGTTGGGTTCTATTGATTTTTTTAATCCTATTTGGATTTGATCTCTATTGCCCACTTTGGATCGTTTGATTGATTTTAGTTGTACTCTTTCTGGATTTATTTTATCACCTACAGAAGTAACATAATTATATTCATTGGATGACTCTGAGAGATTTCCGAAATTATTGACGGCATCTACTTTTATATAATATCTAGTTCTTGGTTGGAAACCAGATAGTCTTATTGTATACAGAGTGGTGGTGGTTTGACTCCAAACTCTATCAGATGGTATACTTGAAATATCCACCTCAAATCGTTCGGTATAAGGTTTAGAATTATCACTTTTAAAATAAACATAAAACTTCTTAAGATTTGCTTCGGTTTTAACATTTACTTTCACATCAAGTATCCATTGAATGTGTTTCAGTGAATTTCCGTTGTTGTCAAGTCCATTGATGTATCTGTATTTCTCTACATTAATTGTAGGTCTCACATTAACTACGGTACTGTCTGATGTACGTTCCTTTGTTTGTATGGTTCTTGATTTTTGAATGTAATGTCCCGACATATCAAAAACCGTGAATTTAAAATCATACTTATATTTTTCCTCAAATCCTGATATTTTTACTAAGTTACCTTGATCTTGATTTATAATTTTTAAATCCGTTTCTCTGAATTCATCATCATATACTTTGGAATGAGTTATCCAGTATGATGTTTTTGATCTGGAGTTTGTTCCTGTTGCATTGAATTCAATTCGCATAGGAGGATGTCCTATTGAAGATATCCAGTCAATTAGGTTATAATCCTTTCTTACAAAATCTTCTACATCAGGAACTTGATGATGTTGAGGATCACTCGGAAGACCCCTCATGAATTGTTTATCTACAACCTTTGGTAATTTGAGTGCAAGTGTCCACTTTGAATTAGGTCGTTCGTTATATATGGATTTTAGTTCTCCTGCGTAATATACTTCAAATTCTTCTATTAACTCGGGTGGGAAATCCAAAGGAACGGATGAATACTCATGCCAAGGAGAACTGACCACATTTCCGATTGTATCATTTAATGTTATTCTAAATTTATAACGTGTATTATATGAGTCTAAACGAATAATATATTCTGTCTGAGTTTGATCGTTTATAATAATAGATTTTGAATTGCTCTCGTTTTCAGTTGATTTAACATATTGTATTTCGTAATTCTTAAAAAATTGTGCATTAGACGCATTCCATTTAAATACACACGCCGGTTTCCATATATTCAAGTTATATGATTCTCCTTGTGGATATATAAACTTTGAGTTTTCTTCACTTCTAGCTCTGTAGTGAATAATTTGACGAATACTCGGTGCAACAGGTAATTGCATATACGAAGCTGGTGTCTTTAGTGTTACAAAATTAGAAAATTTGCCAAATGTTGCTCCCACTCTATTCGGATATGTTGTATCAGAGTTTGACAAATTTACACCATCGGTTACCAAGCAAACTCTAAATGTATAATTAGTGTTTGGTTTGAGTGAGTTTACAGAAAACTTACCATTACTAATATTACTATTTATCTTTTCATATCTAGCAAACGACTCTGTAATATCTTTTATTTCCACGATAATATACTGACCATCCACGTTATTCTTAGAAATTCGTAGGTCTGCACTAAACAATCCATATTTGTCCCAACAGTTTGCGTTCTTTTTATATAATGTGTTGGTTTCGCAACTTTCAACTACAGAAAGTATATCAACATCAATATCAAATTCGTCCGTTGGCAAATGAAAATCAACATACGATTCATCTGATGTATTTCCCGACTCATCAAGTGATCTTACATAAAATCTAAGTGTTGAGTTGAGTCGGTTTGCATCTGAAATTTCTATAAGTTTTCTACCAAATTTTGATGGTGGTGAGTCAAGTTCTCTCCACCTCTCAATAGAATTTATTCTACCGGTGCTTGATATAAACGCATAACGATATTCGTATAAAGAATCAGTATCACTCTTCCATGTTATATCAATGGCAGTTGAATTTACTACTCGCATTGCCATCCCCCCGAGAACCGGAAATTGATATATCTTTGAGAATAGATTTTTATCAGATGATTCACGATTGACAATTTTCAAACCTTTTACAAGACCATGTTGTGTTCCGTGAGTATTTTCTTTATTAGTAGGTAATCCGAGAAGTTTTCCGAGAAAATATCGTACACCGTATTGTATGCTATACGAACTACCATCAACATCATTGTCAGGTTTCCAATTCAAATTTTTATCAAAATAAATACTATTTGAATTTACAAATAAGTCAGTATCTAAATTTTTTAATGAATCATCTATATCAATGTATTCATTTACCATCCCAATTCTTATATTGGGTAGATTGAGTTCTTGAAAGTCTTTTTTGCTAAGTCCGTATTGAGGTGAAGATGGAATTTCTTTCAATTTAATTGATTCGTTTCCAGAATCTATGAAGTTTATTTCAATTTTATCAAATAAATCTTCTATAATTTTTTTGAAACTACGAAATCCACTTTCTATTTCTTTTTTGAATTCAAACTCAGTAGTTGAATTTGTTCTAATTGGAACAACTGAGGTTGATGGGTGTCTACTATCGTTTTCAAAATTAACAAAAGTGCCTTCGTTCATGTATCCATATGAAATATTAATTACTGCACGTTCTTCTAAAATTGAGTTAGTTTGACATAACTCCCATAAGTTAGAAAACAACCCATCAGGTGAACCACCAAGTGGAGAAATAAATTCTGGTTTTGATGGAGCAATGCTATCTATAAATTTGTGTTGTTTTCTTACGTCAGATTCATTGCCAACCGAATCGTATGAATAAATTTCTATAATGTTATCCCCTTCACTCAACAAAATTTCCAAATCCGAATTTGATTTAACATCATACTCAGTCCATCCTGAATTGTTATGTCTGTATCTTGCTCCAGTGGAATCCGAATCTATGTTTACACTATAACGAATTATTGTTTGACCAGAGGATGAGTTTGTCACAAGTTCTATCTCATCGAGTTCAGGACTTTGTGGAGGAGTATAATCAACTAATATTGTCTGTGAACTTATATCGGAGTTGTTATTAAATTCATCATATGAATATAATTCAAATCTATAAAATCCATCCAATCCAGATAAAGATATACTTCGTCTAACTTTAGAAAGATGAATCCAATTCCCAACATTCTTGGCATCATTAGAATCTTTCCATGTAGTAACTCTATATCTAAATCCAGCAACTTCTTCGGATGACCAACTGAAAAATAATTTCGAAGAATTCGTAGGACTTTCTAGTTTTACTATATTCGGTGCAATTGGTGGTTTAAAGTCAGATACAACTATATATTCGGCTATATCGGATTCATTGCCCACAGAATCAAGGGCTTTTATTTCAAATCTGTTTTGACCCTGTATGATTTTTAATGTTACACTTGTTAATGATTTATCTATCCGAATCCACGAACCTCTGTTAATTCTGTATAAAAATTCGTTGAGATCACTTGAGTTGCAGACCCACGAAAATTTTAATTCAGTTTTATTTGAATGTGAACCTATATCACTTATCACCGGCTTTGGTGGGGGTGTTGTATCTATTACAACAATACTCACCGATTCATCAGATTCATTGGAATGACTATCCACGGACTTTAAACTGAATGTATTAGTTCCTTCTTTTCCGGTAATTGTTATATCCGTCCAAGTTTGAAATAATTTTACCCAACTGGAACCATTAAATTTATACATATAATGTGAAATGTTTTCATCGTAATTCCACTTAAAATGTAATTTTTTGTTTAATGTTGGTGATTTTAAATTTTTAACACTTGGTTTTCTGGGTTTCTCTTTGTCAACTGAAATTACCTTTATATCAGAAAAATCTCCATCTGTTCCATTGTAAAATACAATTGCATAATGATATACAGCAACATCTTCAATTTTGTTATCAACATATGAAGTGATTTTTTCCGACCCTTTGAATGTTTTTATATCAGTCCAATTCTGTGTATCCTTTGATCGTTTGATGATAACAGAATATTCATGCTCTATATCACTCAGTAAATTCCAAGTAAGTTGTGGGTAATATTCAGAGTTAAGACTTACATCAAGACCTGCTCTTTTTCCTGAAATTGATGTCCTTACATTTCTCACGAAATATGCTCCGTCTATATCACCCATGTAGTTTTCGTATCTTATTCTATAGTAATATGAGAATCCGTCTGACAAATTATTAAAATTAAAAAATTGCTGGTTTTTATTAACATCAAACGATGCTGATTCGGTGAAATTAATTGAGTCAGAAATTTGTACTTGATAGTTGCTTATATCAACGACACCATCCCACTCGATTGAAAATGAATTAGTACCAATTTCAGTTGTTTTTAAATTCTCAATTTGAGGCAAGTCATCGGTATCATTATTGTCATCATCGTCACTATCGTCACCACCATCATCAACTTCAGTGGATGGTATGGCAGTTTGGCAATTTTCGGAATTGCAGTTTAACTCTACATATGGACCTACAATTGGACTAATTGAATTGTTTCTTAGAAAATTTAAGTTGCCTATTTCATGGATGATCATCCATCCAGAATCTGATTTTTCTAATACCCAACCATTTTCATTTTTATATGTAGGAAAATTATTCTTGAATTGTGTCGTTATTATATACAATCCATTTCCGTCTATGTAATTTGATTGCAGTGCAGTTATATTTATTTCAAGAGGAAAGTTTGGTATCAATCTTGCAGTTGAAGATGATCCCGATTGGGTTATGTGGTTTAAGTTTGTATTCTCTTTCAGTTGCATAACAACACCACCCCCACAATGAATTTTTTTAATTGTGGCAAACGGACTGTCTGCTGAACTTGTTCTTTGTACTGTAAATGCTGATCCGGATTGTGATGTTTGAAATATAATTTCTATTTTCGATTCTAAGTCAATCGTATCGTATTCATCACAACCATTTGTATCTCCTACCCAACCAAGTATCCAAGGACCATTTAAGTTTCCCATTTTTTATGTACCTTCACGGTCATTTTACATCACCCACCCGATGAAACTTGCATCACAACAGGACTTGTCCAGTCCTGCCCTTCATCTGAGTAGTCTGCTTCGTAACACGTACCATTTGTGGATGTATAGTAGAATTTGTTTTTACTGTTTTTGTATACACGAGTTAATGAACCAATTGCTTGACCTGAATTGCTACCAGGTAACGAATAGTACCGTGCAGTCTCGGAGTCATTAACCTCGGCATTATCCATGTCACTCATATCAACACACAATTCTCCACCATCTTCCCATCCCATGTATTTTAATGTAGTTACTGCTTTACCTTGACCCGCAAGAACATCAGTAACTTCGGTCAGGGAATTATCACCACTGGTATCAAGTGAACGATGCGTTGATGGACAACAATCTCCTGTTTGTTGTGGTTTAGGTGTTGGTGTGGGTTGTGGTTTCGGAGTTGGTGTTGGATCTGGAACAGGAATGTCCTGATCATCACCACATCCGTTAGACAGATTCTTAGATACAACCGTGGCAAGTGTCCAATCCCCACTACTTCCTTTGTTGGAATTTGATGCAGTTGCAGTGTAACACACATTTCCGTGCTTTACATAAAACTGAGTATTATTTGGAACTTTACCATTAATTATTATTAAACCAAGACTTGCTCCGTTTGGAAAGTTTAATGCAACTTGACACGCAATTCCTTCGGATTTTAATGTAGATGGATTGTAACTAACGGTTGTACCGGTTTGGAATCCTGCAAAATTATTTCCTCCGGAATTCACCATTGTTCCTGTTATATCCACATCTGTGAAACTATCAGGAGCACACTTACAGTCAAGTGAAGATTTCGGTGTTGGTGTAGGTTGTGGTTCTGGATCAGATGATTCACCTGATAAAAGTTTTAAATTCACTTCCCAATTACCATCAACAAGCTCATATGGAGCTCCATAGCATCCTGTGCCTCTATCAACATAAAACATTCCACCTTCTTCTTTGGGTTTGAGACCAGTCAATATAATCTGAGATGTTACTCCGTTTGGAAATTTTATTCTAACATCAGATGCGATTGCCGATGACAAGAAAGATCCATCTATACCCACTAAGTCATTTACCGCAAAGAAAATAAATCTTTGGTTTATTCCGTTTATTGATACAAGTTGATTTGCTGATGTAATTCTTATGTCCGTGAATGAGTCTGGGATACATTGTGGAGTTGTAGGTGAGGGTGTAGCATCGTACACACCCGCACAGGTAAACGAAATTTTAGAAGCAAGTTGATTTTCACCTACTTTAATTGTTTCACTTCCAGCAGAAGTAAGTCCCGGTATACTTAAACTTTTCCCAGGTCGCAATGTTATAGAATACATCCCCCCACATTCTAAACTTGCAAGGTCACCCTCGTCTAGTTCTGGATTATATCGTAACACCGAGTTATTTGCAGAACTCGTAGTAAATGATGATATCATTTCTACCGCATCTTGTAATTGTGCGGGGTTCTCTTTAAATACATAAGGTTTGCATTTTTCTTGCTCACCACAGGTTCCATACCATGCATATTGAAATCTATTATTAAGTGTTCCCATATCTTTTTCCGATTAAATTTGTTGATTGCCCTAAACTATAAGTATAAAGTATTTTTCTTTAATAAATATATAACTTTATTTAATTCCTCCACACGAAGACATTTTAATGTAATTGTTGCGTTAGAAGACCTAATTGTGATACCACTCTCTTGGTCAGAGTTCACAAAGTCATCTATATAATCAAATGCCCCACGATTTTTTAACCAATAATAATAAATGTCTTTATGGTCAGATTCACATTCTAACAATATATCAAGTTCTAAGAAAACTTTAGAATACAAAGTTATGTCACGAAAAACAGAAATTTCGGACGGAGGGTTTGTTAAATCTGCATCTATTATTAAATTCACATCTAAATTTGTTTATTTTAAATATCTCCTTCTGCGTCATCGTCATCTTCAAACTCTAACCCGAGTTTTTCTACCATATAATTTATTATATAAGTCCAATCTTCTGGATCTTGGGTTTTTTTTAGTATAAACTCAATGAGTGCAACTGACAACTTATCTAAAGACGGGTCTTTTCTACCCGATGGTCCTGGAGTGGGATTCGTAAATCCCGGAATCTTTGTATTATCCTTTTTATTAAGCAGTGATGAAACTTTATTCAATTCTGAAATATCATCTGATGACTCTGCTATCGTTTTATAGGTTTCCATGAATTCTTCAAGTGATGTAGAACTGATAATATCAAATTCGATTAATACACCCATTTGTTGAAGAATGTGACTTTTTAAACTTTTTTTATCCATCTCATAGATAAATATTAGTTTGTATGTTTATTTTGTGATTCCGAACAAATTTCCATAAACATTGTGGTAGCAATTGTAACAAACCATTTCTAGATTTTCCAAAATATGATTGGTTCTATCACCATCTTTAAATGCCAATATCAATGGAACTTTATTATCGGTGATTCTTTTTTCTGCATATCCACATACTTCACATTCTTCTATTTTAAGTTTCGCACCTATAATTTTCTTTCTAAGTTTATGTGGAGGATATGACGGGTGCATCCCCATCAAAAGTTCTTCTAAAGGATATTTTCCTTTGTATGGGTTGTGTACTTTAGGACGACCCGTTGCATCTGTGCATTTACATCGTTCCATTATATCATACAACTTTGCGTATTTTTTGTATGTGTTATAACTAACATTTAACTTTCTAGCTGCTTCGGCTGCTGATACACTTTGATCTTGAGCTGCTCGTATTTCACTTTCCATTAAAGGTCTTGATTTTCCGTTTGCACTCATTTTGGTTTGTTCTTTCCTATGTTTCTTTTTAAAATCTGCTTTTGATATGTTTGTATATCTTCATCTTTGTGAGTTTCAAAGAAATTCATCATAAATTTTAAAATCTCATACATCATTCCAACATCTGCATCAGCACTGTGCCAAGAAGATGAATCAATACTTAAAGCATTCGCAAGTTCACCTAACTTTGAACTGATGTGAATAAAGTCTGTATGTGGGCGAAACAGAGAATTGTATATTTCTTTGACATCGTTGTGAGTTGCTAATTTCAAAACCAAAGGTGAGAAAAAATATCTTGATAATTTTAATGTATCTAATGTGTTGGTTATTGGGAATTTTTTTTCATATTTTGATGAACGAATAGTCATAAACTTTACATCAAACTTTGCATTGTGTGCCACTGTAATTACATTTTCGTATTTATTTATTAAATCTATAAACTTTGAAACTCCTTCATATTCTTTGATATTAGTTTCTGTATTTAAATCATAATAGTGGGTCATATCTAAAATTTCTGTGGGACTGTCAAATGAATTGCCTCTTCTTTTTTTCTGTCTGGCCACCCAATTTATTCGTTCAATGCTCGTTGCGTCATCAATCAATGTCTGAGCAGATTCGTTTAATTGAATTCCACAATTTAAAGTTTCAATCACTTCCATATTGTTACCATCTACCACCCATGCAGATATTTCTGTGATTTGTTCGTATTCAAAGTTAGGATTTAATCCAAGTGTTTCTAAATCAAATAATATTAATTTAGCATCTGTAAAATCCAAATACTCATCAAGCAATTTACTTAAACTTACATTTGGTAAGTCTTTTTGAAATGGAAGTATATCTTTTTTTAAGGTATATGCTTTTCTCACTGAGGATGATCTTTCAAATACTTTTCAAGTTTTGGATATATCTTGTTGGCATTTACTTTTGGATTTTCCAAATACTCGTCTTTTACAATTGCAAGCAAGTCACCAATAATTTTACCTGACTTCAATTTGAATTTCTTTTTTATATCATCTCCATTAATTGGAAGTTTTAATTTACCCTGTGGTATTCCAAGTGTATCAAGTCTGTCTCTGATTGCTTCTATTTGATTAGGCATATCAAATCCTGCTTCGTGGGCAATATTATCTGCGTGAATTAAATTAAGAACATCTTCAAGGTGGTCACCCATATTTACTTTGAATTTGCGAAGAGTTTTGTCAGATGCTCCGAACGAATCAGGTCCTCCGTGTTTTAATTTCATATGATTTTTAACACCCTTTACAACTGCATCTATGATTTTGTTCGGATATTTCAATCTTGTCAAAATCTTCTCAGTCATTTCCGCACCAATTTTTTCGTGACCATAAAAATGAATTTCTTTGCCGATAACTTCTTTGGTTGCTTCTTTACCAATATCGTGGAACAATGCCATTAAACGAGTAACAAGATTCTTGGGAGTGCCTTTAACAACAGTAAGAGTATGCTCCATTGCATCTTCTTTATGATACTTGTTCTGTTCAAGTTTGATAAGACGATCCAACTCAGGAAAAACATATTTGCTGAGTCCTGTGATTTGCAAAAGTTTAATTGCACGATCAGGAGAATCTGTCATCAGCATTTTGTTGAGTTCTTCTTGAACTCGTTCTACACTTATTTGCTTGAGTTTACTTGCGTTGTTTTTAAGTGCCTTGATCATAAACAAAGGCAACTTCCAATTGTATTTCATTGTAAAACGAACTGCACGAAGCATACGAAGTGGGTCTTCCGAAAAAATTACATTAGGATCAAGAGGTGTTCTTACTACACCGTCTTTGATATCTTGCTTACCCATACCGGTTAAATCTAGTATTTCACCTGTGCTTAAATTTTTAAGCAAACTATTTGTTGTAAAGTCTCGGCGGTCTACATCATCTTTAAGTGATCCTGAATCAACTTTTGGTTTACGACTACCTTCTTCGTATTCCTCAGTTCTTGGCATAACACAATCAATATCCATGTCATCTAATTTAAATCCTTTGTGTTCTACTCCAACTAAATTAAACTTCGCAGTTCCGTACGTTTCATAGGTTACAGGATTTGATCCTTTTTTATAGTTACCTATTTTCTTAGTTGCCCATTCTGCGAACTTTGCTCCTCCGTCCTCAAGATTAATAACAAAGTCTAAATCGTTTGCATCAATTCCCATAAGTTCATCACGAACTGCACCACCTGCAAGAAATACTTTTCCTTCGTATGGACTTTTTCTAATAAGTTGTTTAAGGAAGTCGAGTGTTGCTTGTTCTTTCGCACCTTCCATCAATAAATCTTTTAATTTAATAGTTCCCATTTTTTATCCCACAAATTTCAATTTTACCTTATTTGTGTTCCAAATGCAACCACTACTTACATCCCAATCTTTTAACCACTTTGCCTCCGGCATCACTTTCTTGGGAAATGGAAATACTTCTATTCCATCATAATCTTTTGCAACGATACTCCAATCAACAAAAAAAGTATGAAATTCTGACTCTTTTGTTCCGTCAAATTTTGTGTATTCTTTAGTAAACTCAATAATATCTTTTTCTGAATTAAGTTTCCTCAATTTACAACCATTTACATCAACTTTGTAATACCAATTGTATTGAGATTCAAAACCACCCCCGACACTATTTACATATTCTGTCCACTCATTTCCAAATGCATACCAAAATCCGTTTGGTTTTTTATGAAGTTTCTGAGATGTTGCTTTGTATTTACGAAGAATCGTTTTAGGATCAATTTTATTCATTTCCGCATGAACTCGTTCGGTTCTTGCGAATGATGGTTTATCGAATAATCCCTCAGGTAAAAGACTTTTAAGTTTTACAGGTGACATACACTATAAATATAAGACATATATATATTCTTCGATAATCTTTAAGCAGTTTCTGCCATATCTAGCAACGAGTCGGGAATTACAATATTTATTTGACTTTGATTAGAAGTTGAACTGATGGATAATCCTGTGTAGGTGCTAGTGAAATAATTGACCCAATTCAATCCGTTGCTATGGTTGTTTTGATATTCGGGTTGCAAAGTTCCAAGACTAGCACCAGATGCTCCTCCACTTCCTATATAAAGTTCCACAAATCCATCACTTTTCATTATCAATACATCAAACAACTTTCCATTAATCATGGTATCGTATGCTAACATATAATCATCTTCGTGGTATTTGTTGAATGTATATGAGTTTGACTGAGGTTCTTCTACAAAATAATAAGATGCAAATGTAGGAGTTGGGGTTGGATCATCTGAGATAAAATCAGGTTGCAACATATCGTCAATCACCACATCTTCTACCAACTCAATTGCGTTATCAATAGATTCTAAAGCAGTATCTTTATTGGTATCAACCGTTGTATCACTTATGTCAGTTGTAGAAACAACATCTTCAACGAATTCTATGGTTGATAATACTTCTTTTCTAACTGCTTGTAAAGAATCCTCAAATGAATCAGTTGATTCAGAATCAGATGGTGTGTCAATTACTTCCAATACTACTTCAGATATAAACTCAATGTTTTGAACAATACTTGAATCAGATGTAATTTGATCTTCAATACTTTCGTCCACGGAATTTCTAACGATTGTTTGTATATTATTGCTAAGTAAATTCGTTACACTTATATTTTCATCACTTGTTTCTTCGGATGTCATTGTGTTTTCAAATTCAGTTGCAATAGAAGCAAAAATTGCATCTTCGGTAACATTACTATCAACTGCACTTACTGTTGATTTTAAAGTTTCTGTTATGACACTTAGTTTAGTATTTGCTTTTAATACATCAGTTTTTTGTTCTTTAATGTAATCCAATTCTAAATCTGATTCGGAAATATCAAATTTGTTTGCAACAAATGTTTTGGTTGTTGATATAATTGAATCCACATCGTAAGTTTCTCCGGAATCTTTCTTTTGTTGAATTTTTGTTTCTACAATGGCAGATTTTAATGTTGTAACTGGAGTAATATTTAAAGTTGAAGATGAAGTAAGTGCATCTTCTTTTTTAGCAATATTTGAAAATGTTGTATTAACTTGTTTGTTGGTTAGAATATCAATTCCACCTGGAAGAAATTTAATTTTGTATAACTCTGGTAATTCTGATTGTTCTAAATCAACACTCCACCTTCCAAGATTGTCTGATGAGAATTCTTTGATTATAGAATTATTTGATAAATCAATTAATTGTCCCGGTGCGTTTTTAACATATCCATCTATTACACTTCCACCTAAGTTTACATTGCCACACTCGTCTCCAAATCGTGGACGATTTGTAAATGTAGTATTAGACGCAAAACTTGGTGGTTCAGTTGAAATTTCAGAAACACACCATTCTGTAAAATCAGGACCTCCGTTGCGTGTGAGTTCAGTACAACCACTAAACATATGATCAACATTAGTAATCGGAGCAGTCGACCAATTGCTTCCAAACTTCATACTTGCTCCTGTTTGTGAATTTGCATATTGATCAACATTTAATGATGTACACCCATTAAACATTTCAGCAGTTGATACTATGCTATCTAAATTTCTAATTGTATCCAATCCGTAAACAGAATATAAATTTGTTTGATTTCTAAACATACCTTCAAACGGATTTGTTTTTATCAAACTTCCTGCGTCAAAGTTTTTAAAAGTCACATAATTTAGATTTGGGTAATGGTCACCATCAAAGTCAAGTATTTCTTGTATACCATCACATCCATATAATTCAATACTTGAAACACCGACGTGATAAGAATTTCCATAAATAGAATCATGTATTTTTAAATATTTTATATCACCGGTTACTTCTAGTATCCACCCACTGATGTTATTGTCGTGGTAACCATATTTCTCATGCACTAAAGAATAACTAAAGGGTTGCCATCCACCAGCATGACTATCATCATATACTACAGTTTTCATTGGATCACCTTCGCTGTATGAGTAAACTGATTTGTATACTTTTACAGTAGAAGTACCTCCATCAAGTGATCTTATTATTATTGAAAATAAACCTTTGTTACTTGCTTGTTGTGATTCAAAACGAACCACTATGCGATCTTCAATAGGTGTTGGAGTAGGTTGATCCTGTGGAATTGGAGTTGGTGTTTCTTTGGGTGTTGGAGTTATTGTAGGAGTTGGGGTGGGGGTTGGTGCATCTATATAATTATCAGTTAAATAATTATACTGACCATCTACCGACCCAATTCCTTTAATTCTGTAATGTATAACATCACCTCTGATCAAACTAGAATGAGGTGATGATATAATATACTCAAACATTTTATCAGACGATCCGTTAATATCAGTTAAAGTCACTTCAGATAAATTAAATGTTATTGTATGTCCAGAACGGGTATAAGCAGAATCAGTAGCCATATTCTCGTAATATAACAAATCAGCTTGTCTTATGTATTGCAACTCAAATGAATTCACAGGATATAAATCTGGATTTTCAACTTTAATATTAAATGCTATGTCACCGAAGTTATCTAAACCATATACCACCGAATCAAATGTAATTCGTGGATTCCTTAATTCATCTATGTATGGTTCATCTGAATTTTCATACCAAAGTATTCGTCCTTTATAGTTACCGTCACTGTAAACACTCACTTCACGTATATCACCAGACGGATACCATCTTATACTTTCACCTACGGTATTACCACTATACTTGCGAGAACTTCGTATCAACACACCATTATCATACTGATAGGAGTATCCGTGCTCAAACCCATTTAACCAAGTAGATGTCCATCCAGTATTGTTTTGATCACGACCATCAAATACACCAGTAAAATTTGACTCAAATCCAGGATGTGAATCTGTCACATTTTGAAGTTGTTGATCGGTGAAATCTGCCATAATATCATCAAGACTAATGTCGTTTGAATATACAGACCAATCAAAAAGTTCCGTGACAGGTGTTGGTGTGGGTGGTTCGGGTGTAGGGGTTGGAGTTGCAGGAATACCCCACTCTCCTAATTGTAATGATGTTTCAAATTTATGATATCTTGATGTAGGTCCACCAAAAATAGTGTAATTAAGTTCAACAACTTCATATACCAATACCAAGTTATCGTACTCATCTACATTTTTAATAAAATTATCTTTAGGAACTCGGTGATACGCAGTTTCTTCATTTACAATAGTCGTATTTGAGTCGTAATGTATTCCGTTATTTCCATGCCAACCATATTCATTTTGATCAGCAAATGTATTATGCATAGACAATGAATTAAGTGCATCTGTTAATTGCGTTATCATAAAAAATGAAGAGCATATAATATGATCCGATGTAACTGGTTGATTAATTGTTCCGTAATCTTCATTGCCATGTGAAGATTTATCAATTACATACAATTTTATTTGAAATAAAGAACTTTCGTCAATATCATTATGAAGTTGAAATCTATTTATTTTTAAATTTTCAAACTGAATAAAAACCGGTTTTTCTTGGGAATCTACATCAGTTGGTCCATACACTTGAAATGTCGGTGCAGATGATGTTGAAATCCAATTTTCAAAAGTACCATCAGAAAACGGAGTAGGAGTGGGTGTGATATCTTCGGTACACTCTGAATAATATTTAAATTGAATTCCATCATTGTATCCCTGTGGTAATGTTCGTCCATCTGCAAATTCAAGTGAAACGAAATCAACATTTAAAGATGTTAGTGAATTAACATAAACTTGACTTGTACCGTTTGCACTATGTTTGTTCGGACTTCCGTAAAAACTTCCATATTGACTTCCATTAATATTAGTAAGAGTATTATTTGACCACGCAACTTGTGTAGTGACATCCGTTGCAGAATTTAAGTTACCTCCTCTCCAAAATTTTATTTTAAGTGCATCATTCTGTGTTATGTCATCAACATTTATTATTATATCATTTCCACCAATAGTCATCGGTTCATATTGAGAAGCAAATAGTTCTGTGTCTTCTGATTTTATTTTTATGTAATCCGTACTTGAAAGTGTATCTAATAATTTTTCGTCTCCTTCTCTTAATATATCAGAAACATTTCCCTTGGAAAGTTTTATTTCAGTTGGAAGACAAGTTAAATCTTCTATTTTTATTTTGTCTCCACTGTCGTACATTGACACAAATATTGATCCATAACCCAACCAAGTGATATTGATCGTATTTAAATTTCCAATAGAAACCAACTTTGTTACACCAATTTCGTTATAATCCCAACGTTGATTTCCAAAGAAAAATGGATTTGGAAATACACCCACCATTCCCACATTCGAGTCGTTCACCACAAGATCAGCAGTATTTGTGTTTGTGTTGACAAATGTAGGTTCTTTTTCACTTGTACTGACATCGTCAATTACCACGGTTTGATTGTCTGGTAAAGTTATATATTGTGCAAGTTCGGGATCAAATGGTTTAAATTGCCACTCTGCGTTTGTTTTTAAATTCAAATAATCAGCATCAGCAGTTGTTGGTCTTTTTGAATTACCTATATACTCAAATGTTACACCTTGTAATCCAGGATCAGTTGAATTATTTGTAGTTTTGTCGTATAAATCACTAAATTCTTTAAAAATTGCTTGTATTCTTTCTTTTGACAACTCACTTTCGTTGATTGTGATTCGTTTCAGATTTACATAATTATATGAATCGTTGAATGTTATAGGTGAAACATTGCTTGCAGTTCCAGAACCTAATTCTTTACAGTTATCTAGTTGTAATGTTTGCAAAGACTCAGGTACTTCAAGTGTTTTTAATTTTGATAAAGATAAACTCAATGAACTTACATTTGGATTACCGATAAATGTTTCTATATTTGGATTACCACTAAAATAAAAATC
>Ga0206677_10001283_pt1 | contig 23284 bp, 21 predicted proteins | sample M130m12015metaG_FD_155475 | JGI IMG/M metagenome (GOLD analysis project Ga0206677, IMG submission 155475) | Ammonia-oxidizing marine archaeal communities from Monterey Bay, California, United States - M1 30m 12015 | ecosystem: Environmental > Aquatic > Marine > Intertidal zone | place: USA...
ATTTTACCAACTATTTTCATACCAAATTGAGTTGAAATCTTTTTCTTACGTTTTTTATCTTTAGCACCACCATCAGAGAAAGCACCAGGCACATTATACCCAGCCACATTACCTGTTGCAGTTGCCTCATCCAATTCTTTTTCAACTTCTTGGATAAGTTCTTCTAAAAATTCTTTAAGATTTAGTTCCATTGACATTTTTTATCTCCTTAATCAATTCATAAGACATCATTAAAGCTGAAACTTGTGAATCGGTAATTTTCTTACCAATTTTCTGTTTTTTCAAAACATTTATTGTTTCTCTCAACTTTATTTTTGTAATCTTATCTTTCATACCTTTATACATTGAATGTAAAGATGTGATTGTTTCAATTAACTGAGATTCAAAATACTCATTGAACTTTGATGTATTAGTAACATTATTAATATACTCTCTTAATAATCCTTTTTGTGATTTATCTAAAGTAGTATATTTTTTGTTAAAAGTTTCAACAAGAATCTTATATGTCAACAATCTAAGGTCTTTTTCTTGTTTTCTGTATTCTTCTACTAATTTATCTTCTTTTGCTTTCAAAGTAGATTCTGAATTAGTTGATATGTGTTCTACTAATGTTAGTTTTGAATCAAATATATCCTTGATATCAAGAACATCATTCTTTTTACCTTCAAAAAGTTTGTGTATAGAAGCTAAAATCTTATAGTTAGTTACAGGAGAAGATAAGAAATTATTAATTTCAAAGTTTTCTTTTATAGACTTAATCAGATTATACTTTTCTCTTTGAAGTTTGTTATAATCTAACTTAGTGTGAGCCTCCAATACTACATCAATAAATTTTTCAGCTTTAGCTTCTGAATTATATTTTTCATTAATAATAAGGTTAAATAATCTAAGTTCTTTTGAAAGTTGTGTTCCTCTTCCATAGAATTCTTTAATTATTTCTTTTGCCTTTTCTTCACTACCATTGAGTATCTCAAGAGTAATTTGTCTAGTTAAAAGTTCAAAAAGAAAACCTGTATTCTTAAATTTTGAATGTTTTATTTTTTTCATTTTGTTTATTTCCTATTATGATATAGTAAATTTCTCCTATTATAAATATAAAATTATAAAAGTTCAGTTAATTTTTACTATTCGTCTAATATATTATCTTCATTTAACATACCTTTTAGTTCATGTAAATATTTTCTTTTTGATGAAATCCCATTGATATATTTTAATGCCTTTTCTTCAGAAGTTGTATTTCTTTTAGCATCTCTTCTTTCTTTATCTCCTAAAGGGTCTCTACCAAGTGGATGTTTATCTTTTTTATAAGTTCCACCTTCTCTTGGTCTGCCACCTTTATCTTTTATTTCTTGTTTTATTTTTTCAATTGATTCTTCAATATCATCTGGCTCTTCATCTTCTTGTGCAGGGTCATTACCCTCATCTTCAATAGAACGGAATCTGAATCTATCTTTTAAATCATCTAACATCATAACTCTTTGTTCATCTGATTCTGCATCTGATAATTTAAATACATTATCATATACCCAATCTTTAGATAACATATTAAGAGATTGAATATCTTGAGCTAATCTAATTTTCTCACTCCAAAGATTTAATTTTTCTTGTTCATAAATAAATGATGGATTAACTAAGGATAATTCAAAATTAGTCATATCTGAATCAGTAATTCCTTGAGAGTATAAATGTACTATTGCAATTTTAGTTAATTCAGATACTACTGTTCTCTGTATTCTTTCTATTGTTCTTGCAAATCTTACATCTTCTGCAGCTAGTGTTGCTTTACCACCTACATTTTCTTCATATCCTAAATAAGCTTTTGGAATCTTTAGAGCTGCAAATAATTTATTTTTTAGATAATCAATATCTTCTATACTTGCATATTCTAAACCAGAAAGATTATCAATTTGTGTACCACTATCACCACCACGAACAGGAAGATAGAAATCTTCTGTTAGGTTTTGCATATTGTATTTTAAATTGTAATCACCAGTATTTCTATCAACAAAAGGAACTTTCTTCATCTTGTTCATAATTCTTTGCATATAGTTATCTACTTCTGTTGGTGGAATATTACCGATATCAATTTTGAAAACTCTCTTTTCAGGTGCTCTCATAATTCTATGGATTAACATTGCATCTTCCATTAGAGATAATTGTTTCCACAATCTTCTTCCATTTTCAATCATTGATTTTCCATATGGTAACCAGTTTGTATCTGCTAATAATCTAAAGTGTGCAACTTCAAAGTTTTCATATTCTTCTTTTCCATTTGGGTCTTCCGTAATCTTAAACTTTACTGAGTTTGGATTCGATGGGTCTGTTCTTTCTAATCTTTCTGTGTTGTAAACTGAATGAGGTGTAACATTTACGATACCTTTACCTTCAGCGATTTCTAAACCTAAGAAGAAATCTCCATACTTACACATATTTCTTACCCATGGCCATAAGTTGAATTCAATATTAAGAACATCATAAAATAAGTTTCTTAATAAATCTTGTACCTTATCACTACTTGATACTATTGAAAGTGTATCACCAAATTCATTCTTTAGTGTTGATTCATCTGCGTATATATCTAATGCTGATGCTAATATTGGGTCGTTATCCATTGCATCAAAATCTCTAAAAACTTCTCTACGAACTTGTTGGTATGCCATTGATTGTGCACCACCTGCTTGTTCGAAGAAACTTTTTTGTAGTTTCGTGTATCTATCTCTTAATGAGGATAGATTCGTTTGTTGTCTTTCATCGGTATCAACAACTTTTCTCTTACCATCCTTATCAACAGTAACAACTGCTTGTGTACGAAAGAGTTTCGTTAATCTACCAAAAAATGAAGTATCTGCCATTTTGTTCCTAATTTAAATTATAACCTTTATTTGTTTTTGTTTTACCATTTTCTACAAGACCAGTATCTTGCTTTGTGTCTTGGTCCTGGTGAATCACAATTATGTCTAGCTCTAAATGCTTTTCTTGCATCTGGATTATTCTTTCGAATAGACATTGTTTTTTCTCCTGATTTCTTTGCTGAACTTCCTCCATGTCCAAAGTTAACTTTTACAACGTTACCTTGTGGGTTTTTGACATATACCTTAAATTTTTTAACATCACCTTGCATTGGTTTTCCAAGTTTAACTGTTCTACCTTGATACTCAGCTTCATTCATATCAGATTTGTATTCTTTCATGAACTCACAGAATTCTTTTATATCGTGATAATTTTCCACAGTATATTCTTCTGTGTATATTTCTTCGTTAAGTAAATTTTTTAATGATATCATAGTTATTTCTCCTTATATTATAAATATACAATTATTTAATTAACCAAGTTAGGTCTTCATTACTATCTCCAACTCTCATTTTCCAAGGGTCATCTTCCATTGAAGAGTTACCTCCAAATCCCATTCCACTAATATCTAAAGAGTGTGCTCCAATACCACCTAATGCTTGTTTTGTTAAATCAATTCCTTCTTGTCTTAATCTTAATGCAGTATCTCTAACCCATAATCCGATTGATAATGACATTGTTAAATCATCATTATAACCTCTCATAGCTTCAGCTCTGTTTCCACTCCATATAAATGTAAATAATTCATCTATTGTTCTTTGTGAACGAATCGTTACTGATTTTTCTCTAATATATTGTTCCAACTTTGATATAATCAAAGGTCGTGTTTTGGAAGTTGTACTAAATCCTGCCGTTAATCCTCTATCTTGTGCTCTATATTTGTTTGTTAATTGATTTTCTACATCTACATACTTTAAATCCTTACTCATGTAGAAAAGATTCCCATATCCTCTATCAATTACTTGTTGTATTACTGCCCAACCAATATTTGCGTTCTCAATAACAAGTAATGCATTATTATATTCAGTTGAAAGTGATACAAGGAAGTTTCCAAAATCTTTTGTATCTAATTTACCTTTATATTCGGCAACTTGAGATGATTCTTCTATATCAATAACATGACATGCAGAATAATCCGAGGAATCTCCACGAGCAACATCCGCTACAACCATATAAGCTTTATTATAGTTTGGATATTCCCATTTCCAAAGGTTTCCATCGAATCCTGTTTTCTCCATTGGTTCTTGTACATAAGATTCTTTATAAAACAAAAGGAGTTGTGGGTCTATCACAGTATCACCAGAAGAAACAAAATCACAATCACATTCTTGTGCCGCTCCTTTTGGTCCTAATAGTACCTCTTGTTCATCTCTCCAATTTTGGTCTCTTTCAGGATGAACACTCCAATGTAATCTAATTGAGTTAAATGTATTTGTTTGTTCTTCAGAACCAACCCAAGTTTTGTGAAAGAAATTTCCGACACCATTTGGTGTTGAAAGGATAATCGCATTACCACCAGTCGATAGTGTTGATTGTGCTGATACCCAAATATCTTCAATCTTATCAATAAATGCCGCCTCATCAAATACTAATAGGGATAGTGCTTCAGAACGACCAGCATCTCCAGCGGCTGATGTTGCTTTTATCTGAGAACCATTCGAGTATCTCAGAGATAACTTATTATCCTCTACTGTTGTTTGTTTTAACCACGATGGTAAGTACTGATTCATTACACGAACCTTCGTTACAAGGTTCTTGGCAACTTCTTGTTTAGTTGCAATTACTAATACATTAAAATCTTGATTGAATAACATTTTCCAAAGTGAAAATCCCGCAGTTAAGGTAGAGATACCTGTTTGTCGAGATTTAAGGATAATATTGTATCTGTGTTCTGCAAATTGGTCTAATGTTCTTTCTTGAAATTGATATAAATGAAAAGGTATCTTACCACGCACAGGATGTTGAATCATACAATATTTTTTCATAAAGTAGATTGGGTCTCCAGCACATTTCTGATACTCAAGTTTTATAATATCTTTTAAAGATTGTTTAGCCATTCTATTTTTTTCCTAGTTTCCAATACATAGAACCACCAACAAATGGTTTATACTCACCAAGTTGATTTGATATACCAATATTTAAACCGTAAATATTTTGTTTTTTGTTTTTAAATAAAACATTACCACTAAGATTATTAAATCCATTTGTTTGGTCTATTCCTGCACCAAATCCATAATAGAATTCATTTTTTGGTAATTCTTTTACTATTGTAGTATTATAAACTGTTGGAATCTTAAAATACCAATCGATTTCTCTTGATTCAATTCTGTTTTGTGAAATGATATCAGTTAAAATACCAAATCCTAAATCTCCACTTGGTTTGTTACCTACTGAATCAGTAACTACATCAGGAAAATCATATGCCAAATTCAAAGTATCTTTAACTGTTACCTTTGAGAAGTAATCTTTGATAATTGCAAGTGAATCTACATCTACTGGTATCTCTACTTCTTTAATTACTTCTTTTGTAATGTACTTTGGTACATATTTGGTTACTTTAACTTCCTTTTCTACAAATATGGTGTCAGTTTTTGATTCTAATAATTCAAAATCTTCACCATCTATTTTTATTATTTCTTTATCACCATACTCATCCCCACAACCTCTTAAAAATAAAATGATTCCCAATAAAAGAAGGATTATTATTTCCCTCCAACGTTTAATTAATAAACTAAATATAATGCTCATAATTTTTTTCCTTTAATACATCGAAAGCTTTCTGTCTTTTTTCTTCTAGTTCTTTTATTTCACCTTCACCAAAAGAAATTAGTTCTTGAATATCTTTTTTGGTTTCTTCTATGGATTTTGGTAACTTCCAAGTTTCAGTAACCTTACCATCCGAACCTACCATTTCATATTCTTCTTTAAGTTCATCTATTGATTGTTTATATGCTTCTACTTTTGTTTTACCATATACAATCATTCTTGTCCAAACTTTATAATCGTTATATTCTTGCCAGACTCCAGCGACTTTGATTTCATGTTCTCTTTCGATTGTACAATCCATACAAAACCCACCATTTTTAATAAACTTTAAATCTTTATCAGATTTTTTAATAGTTTTACAATCAGAATTGTTACATTTTGATTGTTTTTCAAGATATTTTCTAATTTCTTGGAAAGCTTCCGAATTTTTACCTGTTTTTAGAACATATCCTTCTTTTTTCTCATATCTGTTATGCTTATCTTCCCAAACATCACCAACTTTACGAGATTCTTCTTTTTTTGTGTATCCAATGGTAGTATTTTTATCATACTCACCTGTTTCCACCATATCAACCAACTTTCTACGAGTTGGGTGCATATATTTCTTCTTGAATTCTTTACCCATTGTTATATATTAGGTTATAATTTATATATAAATATATCAAATTAAAGAAACCGATAAATTTTAGAAGAAAATACCAAGTATTTGATTTACGGATGCAAATGTACCAGTAAGTTTAAAAGTATTTCCTTTATACAAGAACACGATACCTTCATTTGGTACAATTTTTTTAGAACCACCAATAGAATTTAATCTACCAAGTTCCAATTTAAGTTTTTCTATCTTTTTTGGGTCACCCGATTTCTTAACATCTTTGATTGTTTTATCAATTCGTTTTTTCATATCACGAACTGCTGAATCAGGATTAACTGTAAGTGCTGATGAAGTAAATTCTAATACTTCTGCTCCAAGACCAAGGAAAATCTGTTCGAACTTCATTAAATTTTTCTTACCAATCTTCTTTTGGTCATCTTTATCTGTTTTCTTAGCCCATTCTAATGTTTTTTCATCAGTAATGTTCTTTTTATCTAATCTAAACCCTTTATCCATGAATGCCCATCTCTTAACTAACCCCATTTTGGTTTTGTTATCGAGTGTTGATGGTGAATTTTTATCAACCCATTGTTCCCACCATGATTGATGGTAGTTTGCAACACCATCAGTATCCTTTAAACCAAATTCTTTTTGTAGTTTAGATATCTGTGATGAGTATTTACTTCTTTTCTTTGATAAATCTTGTGATTTAGGTAGTTTTACAACAGGTGGGCCTTTGATTGTATAACTATCTTGTACATCTTTGTTAACTTGTTTAATCATACCAGCCAATATTCTAGCCGCATCACCATTCTCTCCAATTGCAACACCTTCTTCATTGAATTCCATAGTACCATGGAACACAAGTAACGCTTGACCATAAGGAATAACGTTTACTGATGTTGGGTATATCACTTCAAGGTTCATGAAACACGCACCTTGTTTGAATATCTTATCTCTTTGTTTATCGTTAAGTGATTTGATTGCATTTGAGAGGTCTTTCATTGCATAATTGTAAGCATCACTCAATCCACCCCTACCTTGGAACTTATCTGATACCCCTTGTATATCCAAAGCATTCTCACCTCTGTTTTTTAGGTGTCCTTTGTTTCTGGCCGCTACCAACCTACCATCTCTCCATGAAATAGCTAGTGCTTGACCATCTGTTTTCTCTCTTGTGAACTCTAATGTACCTTCGAGTGCTCTATTTACGATATCTTTAAGTTGTCCAAAGGTTAAATTGATATCAGTATCAAATGGGTGAGACATATGTCCATACGCACCACCTTCTTGGAGTAATTTAGATTCGTTTATGTTTTCTTTGATTAGTTGTTGTGGTGTTTTAGTGTTCGGTAAAAACATTTCAACTAACTTATTATCAATATCACTTATTAATTGTTCTATTTCATTCATAAACTTTTCCTTTTCTTTATTTTTAATCCACAATCCTATTTCAGGTCCTTTGATATCAGATGGAGCATCCTTTCCACCAATAGATAAGTTAAAGTTTACAAACTTTTTCATATCTTTTCCAATCAACTTACCAAATTTAAGGATTTGGTCATCTGATAAAGATGTTTTTTGTTGTAGTTTCTTGAATACTACAATTTCTTCTGGTCTAAAGTGTTGTAGTGATACTAAAAATACAATATTATTTTTTTCGTCATTAGAATAAGTTAATTTGTTTAATTGTTTTCCTAATACCGAAGGTGAATTCTTTTTTAATAGTGATGCAATGAACAAAATATAATCATTATCCTTGATGTAAGGTTTAGATATTTTAAGATTTGGGAATATTAGTGAAGTGAATCCAATCTTATCATTCAACTCCATATACTTTTTAGTATCTTTAGCTGATTTGATTGATTTTATAACCTCATCTCTAACTCTTTCAAATGAAACTCCTTTAAGTGATGGGTCTTTTTGTAACGCATCAAGTAATTCTTTATCTAAGTTACCACCTAACCTTGCTTGGAATCTTAAAGCTCTTAGTTTTCTTAATGGGTCTTCATCAAATCTTTCTGATGCCTTACCAACTGTTCTAATGTTTTTCTTTTTAAGGTCTGCAATACCTCCAACTAAATCAACTATCTCTTTTCTATCAATATCATAGAACAAAGCATTGATAGTTAAATCTCTTCTTCGTACATCACCCTCTATATCTGTATAATCAACCGATGAAGGTCTTCTACCTTTACCAATATCTTTTCTAAACGTTGCAATTTCATGTCCACCAACCATTACAACTCCGAATGATTTACCAACCTCAACAGTTTTCATTCCTAAATCTTTTGCAATCTTTAACACCTCATCTGGTTTTGCATCTGTTGCTAAATCAAAATCCTTTGGTGATTTACCAAGTATAGCATCTCTTACTGCTCCACCTACTACATAAAGTTTCTTACCATTCTTTTTAAATCCTTTTTGGATTTTAATGATATCAGATGGTACTCTTAATTTAAAGTTTTTACTTTCATCTAATCCACTTCTATCGTGTTTAGAGAATTTACCTAATTTATCAAATGCTCTAAATGATTTTAGTTTATTTACTTTTTTAGGTGTCATTACAGATAGTTGTTTATATCTCATGTGGTTTTTAACAATGTAAAATACATTTGCTGGATTACCACCAACTGATTCTATAAACTTTTTATACTTCTTTACTAAAGATGCTGATACTTTCTCATGTCCAAAGTGTGTAATGTGTCCTTTCTTTGGATGAATACCTGCAGTTTCATCTTTTCCTATATCATGGAACATTGCTGCTATTGCAATATCAATATCATCTTCTTTGATTGAACGATTTACAACTACGATTGTGTGTTTAAGAACATTTCCTTCAGGATGTTTATCTACTCTCTGTCCAAAGTTCTTTAGATTGTAAACTCTCTTTTGTAAATCAGAAGGCATTTTCTTAAATAACGATTTAAAATCTTTTATTCCTAAATCTTTTAAACTTTCTTCAATTGGTTCATATCCTCTTTTCTTAGTATCCTTTTCTTTCTCTTGATGTCCACCTTTTTTATCATCATCATCAAAATCAATTGTATCTGGTTCAGCGATTGAACCTCTTTTTGCATATGATGAATATGTGTGATGTTTATTGAAATCTTTTTCAGCTTCTGATGAAGGTTTACTACTCTTTACAGATTTAAACTTATCTGTTACCTTTGTTGGTAACGATTCCTTAATTACTTTATCTGATTTAAGTTTGTAATGTATATCTCTACCATCAGCATCTTTACCAAATCCTTTACCGATTACTTTTTTCCAAAGTAACTCTAAGAACTCGGCCTTTTTTCTATAAGATAATCCTTTTAGTTTTTGATTGATTTGTTTTCTGTTCTTATAAACATACTTTTTGAAATCCATGTAAAAGAAATCATTAACTTCCTTTATAGTATCGTATTGATATTCTTTATTAGAATCAGAATCTTTCCTATATTCCTTATTTCTTTTTTTGAACCTTTTCATATCCTCAGGTCCAGCATATCCAATCATCAATTCATTGGCTTCTTCTTTATTAGTAAACTTCTGTACTTCTGCATCTCTTAATGCTGGTAAGAATCTAAATCTTGCTCTTTTAAGAACTCTTTTCTTTTTTCTTAATACATTCTTATGAACTATCTTTGCTTGTTGTATAGATAATTCTGATTTTTTTAAACCTGGAAACAAATCTTTCATAAACTCATCATAAACTTGTAGATATGCTTTTTTGTATGCAATCTTTTTAAGTTTACCAAGAGATTTTCTTCTTTTCATTGTTCTTGCTCTTCTTCTTGCAATTTGAGCTCTTTTACCAGCCATCGCGGCTTTTCTTCTAAGTAATGCTGCAGGTCTTAATCTACCTTTACTTCTTTCTTCTATATCTACATCTTCGGATATACCCATTTTCTCTTGCCACGAATCAAATGCATCAAAATCGTATTCTCCTTTTTGAGAATCCCATCCACACGAATGACATAAATACTTTTCACTATCATCAGATTCGATTTCCCATTGGTGATTACATTTTTCACACTTTACTTCTGTTCCTGCGAGTTCTGAAATGAATCCTTCTTTAACCATTCTAAAGGTAACCACTTTTCTACCATTGATTGTTGGCATTCCATGTTCATCTTTACCGATTGTTTTAACAACTGTTTTCTTGTTCTTAAATCTACCAGTCATAATAGTATCCCCAACTTTAATTGGTAGTACTATATTTTCATTTAAAGATGCTTCGTATTCTTCTTGGGCTTTTTTATCACCTTTTTGAGAATCTAGTGATTGTTCTTTTTCATCTTTGTTAATATCCAATCCCTTTACCAATTCGTAACCAACTAATGCCGCTTTACGAGTTACATGCTTAAACCATTTAGAATAAGCATCTGATGAATAGATATCAACTTGGTTAGTTGCAGTTGTTGTACCAAGTACACCTGCTGGAAATGGAGTTACTGCTTTAACAGGTCCATTTGGGTATGTTGGATGGTCATAATAATCTTCTAATTCTTTAGTAGTAATCATATTTACCACTTCGTATCCAATTCTCTTTGCTCTCTCTACATTTATCTTAGAGAAAACATCGTAGTTTGGAAACATGAAGTTTGGCCCATCATCTGCTTGACCACTTCCCATTTTAGAACTCTCATTTAACAACCACTCTTCAATCATCTCTTTAGAAATTTCAATTCCCTCATCGAGTTTATCAGTAATCATACTGAAGATAGTTGCATTAAACTTTCCATACGCTCTTTTCTTAAAGAAGTTCTTTTTCTGTTCATCAGAACCAACTGATAAACCATTTCTTACTTCTGTACCACTTACTGCACCACCAGACATTGGAGCTGCATAAACATATCCTCTATCTCTATATCCTTCCGATGGGTCTCCTTTATATGTTTGAAAGTATTTTCCACTATCAGGTCTTAATCTACTTTTATCTTTCTCGCCAACAACAGTTACAAATGCAGTTGTTTCTTCATCGAACTTTTTAAGAATTTCTGTGGGTTTGTATGGGTCTCTAACTTTATGTATTTTGGATTTTGGAATTCCAAACATAGTAGTCATAATTTTCACCTTTTCTTTGAAGTTAAAAGGTGATTTAGGTAATTGTACCTTATCAGATGTACCAACATAAACATTATCCTTACCGAACTTTTTGACAAGGTGTTGGTAAGTACCAGCATGTCCTTTGTGCATAGGCTGAAACCTACCCACATAGATAACTACTGTTTTTTTAATAGGATTCTTATCCTCCATTATACTCTCTACGAGAAATTTGGAAAGTTCATTCATATTTGGTACACCTTATCAGTATATAAATATTAATTATATAAATTAAAGAAAGCATGTCCAGTTTTATCCAATTCTAAATCATGTGAATTGTTATTTAAAAACTCTAAATATTCTGGATTTGTAAATTTGTTTGTTTTAGCTATATTAAGTGCCGTTTGTCTGTTTCTTTCTAACTTGTTTGATATCAAATCATATAGTTTATTATAATCTTTATCTTTTAACCTATCTAAGTTTTCACAAATACCAATTATTCTTTCTGTTCTTGTTTCTTTTGAATCAAATGAATAATCAAATATTTCATCATACAACTCAAACCCAAATTCTTCTAATGTTTTATGAAATCCCTTATATGAATATGTAATAAATGGCTGACCAACTAATAATGGTTTACAAGTTTTTTCAGATATACCTATTATTTCATCATCACTTTCGGTTACTAGATTTATCAAAGGATTTCCATAAGTTATATCGTGCCAATACCAAGACCATCCTTCTTGTTTAGAATCTATGGTAAGTTTTTTATATTTGTTATCAAAATACTTAAATTCATAATCATATACATCCCCATCCATTAACCAACTATAATTACCATAAGATAGTAAATCGTACTTAGATAAGGTATCCATCATTTCACATCTGAAATCATGTGGTTTATTATTTAAGTTTATAAATAAAGAACTTTTGGAATTGTTGGATATATTTTTAGATACATTATCAATATTGTAATTTTTGTTTTCATAATGTTTATAAACTAAAAAGTTTAAAAAGTAAAGTGGACTATCAAAAAACTTTATATTAGATAATTCTTTTCTATTGTACCAACTTGATTGTTTTTTGTAAAAAGAAAGTGCAAAAATTAAAGTTAAGTTATATCTTACTAATTTATTATTAATTTCTTCAAAATTTTCATGGTTAATTTCTCTTTCTTGCAAGTTTTCCATGTAAATATACTCACCCCCATCTAATATCACATTATGGATAAAAGAATTACTACAAGATGATTCATCATATTCTAGTATCATCTCTAGTATTGTATCAGGAGAACCCTGCCCAATATACTGATGAACTGATTTACCCATATTAATGATTTTTATAAATAAATGGGTCTCTTTTACGAAGTTCTTCTAATTTCTTTTTATATTGTTTTTGAAGTTTTCTTCTTTGTATTTTTTTTATTACCCAACCAAATAAAAAGTTATATATTTTTTTCATAATATTAGTTTTTATAATATAATTCAGGATACTCTACTAGTATATGTATTCCCCCTTCGGATAAAGCCTTCTTATATGCTGGTAATATCTTTTCTGCAGTATCTAATTTTTCAATAGTACAATTTGTAACCATTTGTTTAAAAGCATCTGTGTAATCTGCTTTGTGTTGATGACCAGGGTCTAATGGTTTATCAGAACCTTTACCAACTCGTACAATTACGTTTGGTCTCCATTCACCATCAGACATTACTTCTAATTTATCTAAATGATTAATTAATTGATTTGCTGCAAGAATAACAAAATCCCATCTTGGATAAAAAGATATAACTTGATGGCCGGTCATTGCCAATCCAACCGTCATTCCCATTTGGGTTTCTTCCATTACTGGTGTTTCTATCATTCTTTCTTTTGGTAATCCCTCAATAGTTTTACTCATTGGGTTACCATAATAAACTATCTGTTGTCCGATGAATATTGTTTTTTCATCTTCCATTGAAAGTTTCATTGCTTCAGTTAAAGCATCTAAGTACGGTGTAAATTCTGGTTGTGCCATTAGTTGTTTTCTTTAAAATAGTTATATGTTCTTTTTACTCCTTCTTCAAATCCTGTTTGAGGAAGTAGTCCATTCTTTTCTTGTATTGTGGTATTCATTCTTCTTCTTGGTTCTCCATTTGGTTTAGAAGTATCCCAATTTACTTTTATATCTTTACCACTTACTTTTATAATTGTATCAACCATTCGTTTGATTGATATTTCTTCACCACTACCTAAATTTGTAGTGATATGTAAGTTATCTTCGTAACATTTAATTGTTGCATCAGCTACATCTCCCGCGTAGATGAAATCTCTTGTTGGTGTTCCATCTCCCCATCCTACAATCTCACCATCTGATTCATAAACCTTTTTGATATTAGCAGGTAGTGCCATTGCCCACTCACCAAAGTTATCATACTCACCAAAGATATTTGCTGGTCTTACAACTGTCCAATTTTTCCAATTGTGTTGTACACCATATGCTTCTAAGTACAATTCTGGTACTCTCTTACTCCACGATGGATACCAATCATGTTGTGATGGTAGTGTTTTCCATACCGTATCTTCAATGAATTCTGGTGCTGATTCATATACACCAACTGATGACATAAATACTAACCAAACATTTTTTCTAAAACAGTTTTCAATAATATTAAAGTTACCTTTAATAGATGGTTCTAAAAAATCAACAGGATTTTCTTTTGCTGTTTTGGGAGTTCCTTTAATACCAAACGAATTTATACATCCATCAAAATCATGCCAATCAAACAATACAGATACTTTTTTTGTATCTCTTAAATCTAAATCATAAAATTTAAAATTTGTTCTTTTTTCTTTTGGTTCTTTTAAATCTACACCTACTACAAAGTATCCTTTACTTATAAGTTTATTTACAATGTGAGTTCCAACTAAACCACTGCAACCTGTTACTAAAATTGTTTTACTCATTTTCTATTTTTTTTATAATTGATTTTGCCAAAACTTCATGACATCTTTTCGATGGGTGATTATCTTTAATTCTAGGATTAAATGTATCATCAGTAGAAATCATCATTTCTTCATTATCTTCCATTAATTTTTGTATTGTATTATACCCATCTTTATAATCAAGTTTTATAATTCTATCAGTAAACCACTTATCATCCTTTATATAATGATAATTAATATCCATCCAAATTAAAATTCTAACTTTAATTCCATTTTGTTCATACTTAATTAATTCTTTTTTTAATATTTTAGTTTTTTCTTTATAGAAAGAATCTTGCCACTCATCCAAACGTAAATTATTTTGCATTAACCACTCTATAAATAATTTATGAATTACAGGATTGGTTGGATTTGCAACTGAAATTCTGAAGGTTTGAGTATCCTTGTTCCAAAAATCATCATCCCATAATGAATTATCAGGAGTAAAATATGGCCCTACTGATTCAGAATTTTCTTGAATAATCTGTTTTTCTTCGTATGTAAGTTTAACATCTTTTATATTTACTTTAAAATCAAATGAATTTCTTTCAGTAACAGAAGTTTGAAATATTATATAATCTATATCATTATAATCTAAACAATCTTTTGGAGGATTCTTCATGACATGAGTTAACCAATTTAGATTTTCGTGGTCTTTATAAAATTCTCTATCAAAACATAATTTTAAAAATTTAAAAGAAATATCATCAGAACCTCCATTTGTACGCTTACTATATTCAAAGGTATTAAAGTGATTTGTAACTAACCTTGAAAATCTAATAGTATCTTTATATAAGATATGAGAAACCTTAACTTTATCTTCAATATACTCACAATTTTTTGGATAATATATATCATCTAAATTTGAGTAAAACCACAATCCTTGTCCCCAAGTAAATGAATCTCCTGTAAAAACTATTCCTTTCATATTAATTCATTAATAGGTTCACTAATAGGTTCACTTAAATCATATTTCTCCACTACTGCATCTAAACTTAAATTATCAATTGAAGATATAATCTCAGTAATAGCATCTACTCTTCTTTGTTTAGGATGTATTCTCTTTCTCCAAGTATTATGATTATGTTCAATTATTGGTCTCATCTCTTCTAACATTTCAACCAATTCCTTTTCACTTTTTTTATTTAAATCTTCTAGTATTTTTATAATCATATTTAATCTAGTATCCAAATCCAACTCATCATCATAAGATTCATCCCACCACTTGTTAAATGTTTTATATCCTAATTTTTTAAGATATTTTAATGTATATGGTGAACTAATCATTAAAAAAGGCATATATGCTGCTATTGGTTTAAATGTTTTTTCAGAAAAATATATTACGTTATGTTCTACGTTTGTTTCAGTAACAACCCATAAAAATGTATTTTTTGTATTTTTAAAATTCATTATTTGACCGTGATAATCTCCTACTTCATTTCCATTCAATCCATATTTTTCCCAATCTAACTCATCTAATTCAGGTAAATGCATTGGAGTAAGATTATAAAAATTATTATATTCTTCTTCTGTAATTGAATAGTGTCTTGAATCAAACAACTCCCACATTTCATCCGAAGGAGGTAATTCTATACTTTGATTTAAAAATGATACATTTCCTCTTTCTAATAAATTTTGTTTAACTAATTTAGATACGAATAATAATCTACTAAGATGTCCTTTTCGATTATAACATACAAACAACTTATCTATATTTTCTTTTTTTTCATATTTTTCAGGTAAATTAAAAGAATTTATATGTGTCTCTGATGGCTGTGTGAATGGAATACAAACTAAATTAAATCTTTTCTTTTTACAAATTTGATTTGCTATTTGATTTTGATATACAAAAAATACACTTCCTTTTGGTAATTTTAGTTTTTTCATCATACTATTTAAATTTAGTAGTGAATATTCGGGGTCTCCCCATGGATGTAATCCACGACTTCCCCAATAACCATCATCCCCAATTGTAATAACCATTTTAGCCTTTTTAGTTCTTATATCGTTTAGAATAGTTTCTGGTAAATTTTTAAAAACAGTAAATGGCTCATCTTGTTTAAGAATTCTACTTGACCAAAAATCTTCAGGCTTAAAAAATCCAAATTGACAAGAAAATAAAACAATGTAAGATTTTACAGAATTGATAAGAGTATCATCTATAAAAGTTGCATTTTGTACATGCCTCATTCTTCCTTCCGAATTATTGATTAAGTTTGAATATTGAAACCCTTCAATAACTGCAGTTTTATTTTTAAAAATTACAGACATAAATTAATTTAAAATACTACCCATTTGCCAGTACCATAATGTGGGTACTTTGATTCATACTTATAATACATTACATCTTCTGGTAATTCTCTCTGAATACCATTCCAAGTATCTAATGTTGGTGTGTTTGTACTTACACCATTATCCTCTACAATGAAATGAAGAGGTAAATCATAATTTCTTGCATACTTGTGAACTTCGTAAAAAATTCCACTTTCAAATGACATATCTCCTAAGAAAACCCAAACCTTATCATTACCACCACTTTTCTTAATTGATTTTGCAACTCCCAATGATATAGGTAAAGTACCTGTTACAATTGCAGATGCATAAAATTTAGAATCCTTATCTACGATAGTAATTGATTTACCATCAAGTATTTTTTGTTTTAGTTTTGATTCTTCTACTCCATGTAAAAGTGCATGATAATGAGACCTCCAAGTTGAAAACACCCAATCAGTTGGGGATATTTTTTTGAATACTTCTATTAGTTGTTCTTCGTTACCATTTGATAAATGAATAGGTCCTGTTATTTCACCATTTTCCCAATGTGAAATAATATCATCTTCAAATGCAATTAATTCTTCTTTTGAGTAATTACCCGATTCCCACCTATCTTCATGGTAGTCTAAGTTTTTGATTTCTGTTTTCATCTTTTTTATTTGTTTGGTTTATCTCTTTTAGATAATATTGGATTATCTGTTGGCCAATCTATGTTAAATCTTTTATCGTTCCAAAATACTGTACCTTGTTTATCATCATCGTAGTATTCACCTTGATATGCAAGTTTGTATTGGAAAATGGAATTATCTTCCATTACATAATGTCCATTTGCAAACATCGGTGGAATTAAAACTTGAGTACCTGTTTCAGGACCAATTATAAAAGATTCCCACTTACCATAGTTTGGTTGTTTTGGTCTTAAATCCAAAACCACAAGATATAACTTACCATGAGGACATGAAATTAGTTTCCATGTTTTATCATCCCAATGTAACCCTCTTAAGACATTTTGTTTTGATTTTGAATATCTATCGTGATTAAACTTCAACCCTTCGTTTCTTTCACCAGCTGGTAATAATCTATCGTAGAAATCAGAATGATATGTTGTAGTAATCATTCCTCTATATTCGTGATATATAGATGGTTGTATAATCTTTACTTGAGGCAAAACAGAACCATTGTAAAAGTGGAAATCATCCCAACTTCTTTCTTTGTAAAATATACTTCTATTTTTCATTATAACAATTCTTTATTAATTATACTTACTCCTTTTTGCTGAACAACTTGAGTTGAACATTTATTTGCAAATTCAAGAGATTCTTCAATTGAACGAGTCTGTATATATTTAAATATAAGACCTGCCAAAAAACTATCTCCAGCTCCAGCAACATCCTTTACACCAACATCTTTGGTTGGATAATTTTTTCCATTCCAATCACATCCATTTGGGCCTCGTGTAATAATTGTTTTTTCTTTTAATAATACATTACTATCTATCTGAGTTTTGCTTCTTAGATATTCATTATAATTTATCTTTATATAAGATATGTACTTACACCAACTTCCAAGTTTTTTCTTTGTATCTAAAAAAGTTGGACAATTACATTTTGATGATATTTCTTCTATATCGGATTTTGATAAGAATCCTTTATCATAATCTGCAAATACAACCAAATCAAATTCATCTGTATTTGGCAGTTCTGTTAAATTAAGATTAGAAACTTTATCATTTTCATCTATTCGTAATAAAATGTAATTATAAGAATCATCAACATATCTTATTTTTGTAACTTCTTCAGTATTACAAACCAAATGAGTATCAACTCCAAGTGCTTTTAGATTCAATTGAACATTTTCAGCCATACCTTTGGAATAAGTTTCTCTCAATGGTTTAATGACAGGTACTGGTGCCTCTGGTGATAATCTTAAAACATCACCATAAATAAAAACATCATCACAACTCTCTCCTATTACTAATACTTTCATATCTATCCTTTTATATATTTTACAAATGATGAAAAAAGATTTTCTAACTGATTATTTTCAAATTTATAATCTTTCATTCCATCACTTCTAAATTGTTTTTTATATTCTATCTCTAATATGTTTTCTCTATCTGTTAATCCAATGTGAGATAAATCTATAATAGATAGTTTGTTATTTAAATATTGAAAAGTAGTTATAAACTTATCTATATCTAACTTCGGGTCTCCATTTTCATTAACATACGCATCATAGTACTTAATTTCATTTGGTCTTATATGATATGATTGAAATCCTTTCCAATATTTTTCCTCAAACATAGATAATAAATATAAAATCATTCCTTTATGTGGACCTGATTCGTTAAAGAATTCTGTGTTTGGAAAATTATCTGCAAACTTTTTTATCATCTCATGGCTACCAAAAAAAGCATGGTCTGGAATATGTTGTAAGGGCTCTCCATTATTACTTAATTGACCTAATGGATATATCTGATTGGGTACATCATTTAATAATTTTTCTAAATCTTTTATATAAAATGTACTATCAACTCTTCCTATGAAAATACAATCATATACATCATCACATTCATTCAAGTACTTAGATAAAAACCTAAAAGAATAATGAAGAACATGATTATCTGTATTTAAAAAATCCTTCCTATCGTATAAAAAAACCTTTGGATTGTTCAATGTATTAAAGTCTTCTTCTGTAACAGATTCAAAGTTTGATGAACCTAAATATTCACTTGTTGTGCTTGGAGTGTGAATTACAATATCTAAGTTTGGAATGTCTAATATGTTCCAAAACTTTCTTGCAGTTTCAAAGGTTCTCTTTTCCCCATATAAAAAATATAAACATTTCATTACCAACTAATTTCCCAATCCTTAAATTCTGCTGCAATACAATCTACCTTATAATCTTTTCTACCACCATCAACTTCTTGTATTTTATTTTTTGCAGTATTTCGGATTCCATTCAATCCATGTGTTAACAACAAGTTATTTCCTACATCTTCACCATTTCTTGCGTTATCTTCATTTACCCAAATATGAGTATTCATCTGAGCCAATACAATTATTGCTCTGATAAAATCACCATCAATTTTTAATTGTTTTGTGGTAGTTAAGATTTCTGTAATATCATGTACGATTTCTTTAATCTCTTTTTGATATTCTTCTTTGTGTTGAGGTATTTTAACTTCTTTTAGTTGAACTATTGTTAATCTATCTATCAGTTCTCCTAATGTTGGTAAATATTTTCTAGCCATTTATATAACTTTTTAATTCCTGTTTCTAATTTTTCTGTTGGCTCCCACTCTAATAATTTTTTTATTAATTTATTATCAGAGTTTCTTCCTCTTACTCCAAGAGGCCCATCTATATTTTTTATCTTTATATTCTTATTACTAATTCTAATAATCATTTTAGTAAAATCATTTATGGATATCATTTCTTCAGAACCAACATTAATTGGAGTAGTTACTTCTGATTTCATTAATCTTCGTAATCCTTCAACACACTCATCTACATATAAGAATGAACGAGTTTGTTTTCCATCTCCCCAAACTTCAATAGTATCTCCTTCATTTGATTTTACAACTTTTCTACAAATAGCAGCAGGTGCTTTTTCTTTTCCTCCATCATAAGTTCCCATAGGGCCGAATATATTATGTAATCTTGCAATTTTTGTATCTATTCCATAATTTTTTCTAAATGATAAATACAATCTTTCTGAGTATAACTTTTCCCAACCATATTCTGAATCAGGATTTGCTGGATATGCCGAACTTTCTTCACAGTTAGGATTATCAGGGTCTAATTGATTGTGTTCTGGATATACACAAGCTGATGAGGTATAAAGAACTTTACCAATACCAAACTCCGAACATACCTTTAATACATTTAAATTAATTATAGATGAGTTGTGCATTATATCAGCATCATTTTCACCTGTAAATATGTATCCTGCTCCACCCATATCTGCCGCGAGTTGGTAAACTTCATCAACTCCATTACCATCTATAATCAAAGAAGATTTTACAAGATTTAGATTTCTTAAGTCACCTACAATAAAATCATCACAAATTTCACCATGTTCAAAATATTCATGTGATTTTATATCAACACATCTTACATAATATCCTTCTGATTTTAATCTTTTGGCTAAGTGTCCTCCAATAAATCCACCACCACCAAGTACTACTGCTGTTTTCATATTGCTAAACTTTTTATAAAATTTTTATCACTATCATCATTAATTATCTTTTTAATAACATTTCTATTATATTCAAATCTTTGAAAATTATGTTTGAAAAAATCTTTAATTTCATTTTCTATTTTAGATAATCTGATTATTTCACTTTGTATCATTTTAAATCGTTTACTTGGATTTTCTTCCAAATCATATGAATGGTCAACTACATCATCGAACCAATCAAAATCAAACTTTTCTCTCATTCTTTTTATATGACCATGTGTTGCCAATATAATTGGTATCTGATAAAACCACAATGGTTGAGTAGATTTTTCCGTAATGTGTATTACATCCTTCCACTCATATTGAGTTTCAGTAACTATATTAATATTAGCATGTTTATATAAATTATTTTTATAAGTTAAATCATGTTGAGGTCCGTTTTTATCAAATTCAAAATTTTCAAATTTACTTTTTTTACTTGTAATAGCATATAACCATTCAGCTTCTTTATCATATACTTCACTTTCTGTTTCATCAATGATTGGTGTATATGATGATTTAAAATAATCTATACAATCATTTTGTGTATTATAATAATCTTTAAATTTATCTCCTTGTAAAAAACTATAATCCACTTTATCTAGTAAATTTTCTTTTTTTAGAAAAAGAATTAATGCAGCTCTATGAGATTTAAATGCTCTATTATAACATTGAAACAAACAATCTCTTTCTGTATCATATCCCCAACTCCCAACTTCTTGAAATGACCTTCCAATCCCAACTGGTATATGATTATTTGCATAAACATTTATATTACTATTTGCTTGTTGTTTTAAATTATTAATCAAATCATTTCCACAAAAAAGATAAAATTGTTTTTCATCTATACCAATTGAATTTACATATTTTTTTATATTAATAATTGCATCTGGTGAATCACTTTCATGAAAAGTTACAAATAAAAACCTGATATTATATCCTTCTTTGTAAAGATTTATTATATCTAATGGGATTTCAAATTCTTTGTTTTCTAAATCCTGTGAAGGATACCCATATGTACGATAACATACATAATATGTTTTTTCTTTTTGAATATCATCTATATTACAAATAACATAATCATTTTTCATATCCCAATGACCGAATGTATCTAATATATTATCCTCAATATCCTCGTGCTGTTTTCTCAAAGAATCGGATAATAATATGTTAATTTTATTTGTACTCATGTTGTATATATATATTTAAAAATTAATAATACTATTAGAAATATGAACATCTGTTTGTTTTGTAAATTCTAATATACTATTTTTATTATTTAAAAATCTATCTTTATTGTTTTTATAAAAATCTATTATTTCATTTTCTAATCTACTTAATCGTAAACACTCTTCAATAATCATTTTTAATCTTTTTGTATTATCTAATTCTTTATCATAATCATGATTAATAAAATCATCAAATAAATCTAAATTATAGTCATCTCTTAAAGTTTTAACATGATTGGGAGATGCAACAAATATAGGTAATATTGGTAAACAAAATGGTTTTAAAGATTTTTCTGTTATATGAATACCATCAAACCAATATACTGATTCAGTAATTATATTTATGTAAGAATTTCTATAATCTTTAGGGTTAACTTTTCCTGCAAAATCATAACCTGTTTCAAATAAATTTTCAACATCTTTAAAATCTGAACTGTGTAATTCATAATCAGTTAATTTGGGTTTTTTCATTTTATTAACATGATTTTTTTTGTAAAAAGAAAATGACTTATTAATGTTATTAAAATCACTTTCTCTAAATTCATCCCACTCTGTTTTAGGTGGTGTTAGAAAAGAATAATTTGTATTATCTAAAAGACCATACATATCTAATAAACAGATTGTAAAAAATCTATGCTCTTTACCTTCTTTATTTACACATAAAAACATCTTATCTCTTTTTTCTTCATTCCAAACCAAATCAAAATACTTAAATTTTTCTAATAATGTTTTTGCAGTATTCTTCCATAAAAAATTTGTTTTAAATGTTTTAACATTTGTTTTAGAGTTTAAATTTTTTAAATTGGAATCATTATTAATTAGAATAATTTTTTCTTGATGATTATCAAATAAATTAAGTAATTTTTCTATCTGTTTATATGGTTGTGTTTCATGCATATCCATAAAAACTAATCTAAAATTATCTTCTTTTAATAATTCTTTTATTTTTTTTAGAAATACACTATCAGTAGAATATACATCTATAATACTATCAATCGAAAAGAATGATATAAAATCAATATAATAAAATTTTTCAGTTGAAGATGTGATATCATTTGTATTTTTTAGATTTATATCAACTGTATTGTCTGAAAACCACATAAAGTGATTTAATGTATTTTCAATTGTTGAAGACTCATAAATACTATGCCTTAACTTATATAAATCTTCTAGTATATTCATTATCTATTCAAAAATTTTCTTCCCTTTTTTATTTCATTTCTCCAATAATCTAAAAGGTCATTCATAGTTTCTTCGAAGGTGTATTTTGGTTTCCATCCTGTATGTTTTCTAAACTTTTCTGTATTTGGTACTTGTAAATCGGCATCAATAGGTCTTAACCTGTCTTCATCAACCT
>Ga0206677_10001285_pt1 | contig 23277 bp, 16 predicted proteins | sample M130m12015metaG_FD_155475 | JGI IMG/M metagenome (GOLD analysis project Ga0206677, IMG submission 155475) | Ammonia-oxidizing marine archaeal communities from Monterey Bay, California, United States - M1 30m 12015 | ecosystem: Environmental > Aquatic > Marine > Intertidal zone | place: USA...
CTTGCGCGGCGGCATTGTTTTGCTGCGCGCCGCCGCTTGGTCGCATCCGGTGCGCATCATGCTCGACCAATTGGCCGAAGCCGCCGCCTATACGGTGGAAGCGCTAGAGGCAGGTGTGCATGGCCGCAAAGGCGCGCGGCGCGGCTTTGTTAAACTGGCCACGGCGCTGGTTTTCACGGCGCTCTTGAGCGCCAGCTTTTTCATTCCCATTCCGATCAATGTCGATGTGCCAGCTCGCCTTGCGGTCTCGGCCGCCACCCAAGCGGCGGCTAGCTCGGGCGCCTCGCCGAGCCGAGTGCCGCGCGCGCCAGCGCAGATTGATTTGCAAATTCCGCCCCAAGGCGCCATGGCCCTGCGGCCTGGCTCGCGCTTAAAGACGCGGGTCAATGGCATTGATTATGAACTCGAGGTCGAACATATCACGCCTTGGTTGGCCGGATTATTTGCCGACCGCAGCATTCGCGCGCGTCTGGTTGGCGCGCCCGATGGTTTGGCGCCGCCCGAATTACAATCTATCACCATTGAAAATGCCGCCATGCCTTTGCCGCTATATCTTTTGCGCGGGCCTATCTCGGCGATGCGCGGCGCGCTTTCCCTCAATTAAATTTCGCCTCTTACTTATAAGAAGAGCGACGGATTTGGCTGAGCAGCGTTTCCACCGCCAAAGGCGTGGTGGCGCCCGCACAGACCAGCAGATTATTATCGATCCAGAGGCGCTGCTCGGCGCTATAGCGGCGCGCCAAAGCCGGATGGGTTAAAAATTCCATGCCGCGACTGTCGGGCCCGCGAAACCCATCGGCGCGCGCATTGACCAGAATATAATCTGGCGAATGAGCCAAAGCGGTTTCCAAACTCACCCGCCCCATCGTCTGCGCGCTAATCTGGCGACCCACATTCAGCCCGCCAGCGAGGGCAATAATTTCGTCTAAAATATGCCCTCTGCCGACCGTGAGATTGCGCCTTTGCAGCGGCAAAATACGCGGGCGATGCGGCACCGGTTTCAAAGCGGCGAGCTGCGCTTCCAGCTGTTTCACATAGGCGGCCGCTTGGCGCGGGCGGCCAATCGCGTCTCCTAGGCTCAGCATTTCGGCGCGCGCGGCGCCAAACCCATTGGCGGCATTTTGCACCAAAAGCGGAATGCCCAGTTTTTCAATCAACCGATTGCGCAACGGGTCGCTATAGCTGGAGACAATCACCAAATCGGGCGCCAGCGCCGCGATGCTCTCGATTTGCCCATCGCTTATCGGATAGCTCTGCGCCGCTTCGGCCATCGCCGAGAGGCTTGCATCGCGCGATTGCGGGGTTAGCGCGACCACTTGGGTTTTGGCCGCGAAATGCATCAGATAGGCATCGGCGCATAGGTTGAGGCTCATCACGCGCGGCAAAGCCTGCGCTGGCGCCAGCGTGGCATAAAAAATCAAAGCGGATAGCAACCATTTCATCCCCCATGCTTGCCACGAAGTTTTTGGCCTGTCCATAAGCGGTTGCACGCGCCCGCGCGCGCCGCTAGCTTGGCGCCATGATACATGGTTTGAAACTCAATCTGATTTTGCTCGCGCTCCTGCTTGTCCTCGCCGCCATTTCTTTGCTCATCGGCGATGTGGCGACATCGCCTCGTGCCTTGCTGGCTTATGTGTCTGGCACGGGCTCGGAATTTCATGCGATTTTATTTGAGACCATCCGTGCGCCGCGCCTTGCGCTGGCGGCCATGACGGGATTTGTTTTGGGCTTATCGGGCGCGGCCATTCAGGGTTTTTTACGCAACCCTTTGGCCGAGCCTGGCCTTTTGGGCGCTAGCAATGGCGCGGCGCTGGGGGCGGTGATGGCGATTTATTTAGGCCTCGCCTCGACCGTGTCTTATTGGGTGCCTTTGGCGGCGGCCATTATGGCTTTGGTTTCCGTGGCAGCGCTGATGGCGGTGGCGGGGCAGGGCGCCTCTTCTTTGCGCTTAATCTTGGCCGGATTTGCGGTCTCGGCTTTTGCCGGAGCGGGCATTGCTTTGGCGTTAAATTTAAGCCCGAATTATTTTGCCGCTTTGGAAATCGCTTTCTGGCTTTTGGGCGCGGTGGAAAATCGCTCTTGGTTGCATGTGCATATGGCTTTGCCCGGGGCGGTGCTTGGGTGTCTTTTAATGGCCTCGACGGCGCGCAGTCTGAACGCTTTGGCGTTGGGCGAAGAAGTGGCGCAAACCTTGGGGCTGGCCATGAGAAACTTGCGCGCGCGCATTGCCGTGGGGCTGGCTTTGGCAATCGGGGCGGTGGTTTCCGTGACCGGGGTCATTGGGTTTGTCGGGTTGGTGGCGCCGCATTTGGTGCGCCCCTATTGTGGTCATATGCCGTCGCGCAGTCTCTTGCCCTCGGCTTTGCTGGGCGCGATTTTATTGGTGCTGGCCGATACCGCCGTGCGCGCCATTCCGACCGGCACGGAGTTAAAGCTTGGCGTGTTGACGGCGTTTTTTGGCGTGCCGCTTTTGCTGCTGCTGCTGCGTCGCCCGGGCTCTTTGATGAGTGACGCTTGATGCGTCATTAAATTCAGGCTAGAGTTTTTTCACGAACAAGGTGCCTCAGCGATGGGGTTAAAAGGGAATATCGTGCGGGCGCAATTTTGCCCAAGTCGATAGCTGCTCCCGCAACTGTCAGCGGATAGCCGACGGCCATTATGCCACTCATGAATTGGGGAAGGCGGCCTGAGGCAAAAACCCGCGAGCCAGGAAACCTGCCTTGATCGGTCGTTTTTCGGATGGGCGGGATGCACCAGACCGAGACGGGGTTTCCGTTACAGACGACAAAGTGCCTACCTCGCGCAGCGCTAAGGCTTCGCGGGTCCTTTCGTCTGTTTGGAGAAACAACATGAAAAATATTCAATTATCTGCGCTAGCGGGTCTGTGCTTGAGTGCCAGCCTGATGGCGCCTGCTTTGGCTCAAGAGGTCGATGAAATTATCGTCTCGGCCACGGGCATTCCCACGCCTGCGGCGCAAATTGGGGCTTCGGTGGATGTCCTGACGGCAGAAGACTTGGAAAACCAACAAGTGATTTATTTGCAGGATGCGCTGAAACTTAAAGGCATTAACATTCCCCAATCGGGTGGCATTGGCACTTTGTCGAATGTGTTTTTACGCGGCTTGCCGGGTAAATATACAGATTTGGTCGTTGACGGAATTTCTATGTATGACCCGCGCTCCGAGCAAGTTCTATGGCAGGACATTACGACCGATGGCGTGGAGCAAGTTGAAATTCTGCGCGGTTCGCAAGGCGTTTTGTTTGGCTCGAACACCATTGCTGGCGTGGTTTCCCAGTTCACGAAACTAGGTGGGGAAACTGAAAACCGCATTCGGTTGGAGGCGGGGGAACTCAGCACTCAAAAGCTTTCTATGACGGGCAATGGCGCTCGCGGGGATGTTGATTATGGCTATGCCTTATCCAGATCAACGACCGATGGTATTTCCGCGGTCAGAGCGTCCTCTGGAGACACAGATGGGTATGAGAACACAACCTTGCACGCCATTGCGCGAGCGCATTTTTCTGAAGACTTGACGGTGGATGTTGTTTTGCGAGGCACCCAAGGCGAGTCTGATTTTGACGACTTCAGTAATAGCGCCCCCTATGGCCCTGCCGACGCTCTTGGCAAAGGGGAGGTCTTCTCGCGCTCGGCAACCCGTTTGACGCTGAACTACCAGCAGGGCGATATTCTGCATAGCTTGGCGTTGAACACCTATGATGCAGAGATTGATAGTTTAACCAATTTCATAAAGTCGTCTGGCGAAGACAGCCGCCGCGAACAAGCAAGTTACAAGGGACACCTTAGCTCAGACGCCTTTGACCTGATTGTTGGATTAGAGGAAACGGATGTTTCCCGCCAGATTTCGGATGTGGGATACGAATCCAGCAACGCCGCGGTCTCTGTATTGGTGACGAGTGAGCTAGCTGATTTGATAGATGTCACTCTAGGCGTTCGGGAGGACGATCATCAATATTTCGGGTCGCATGTAACCTTCCGAGCCACAGCGGCGCTTCCTTTGCAAGACAGATTGATTGTCCGAGCGGCGCATGGCACAGGCTTTCGTGCGCCGACTTTGTATAATTTGTACAGCGTCTATGGCAATCAAGATTTGAAGCCAGAAACCAGTGAGAGTTCAGAGCTGGGCTTTGATTTTCAACTCAGTCCTGAAACGGCATTTTCTATGACGGCTTATCAAGTCGATATTGAAGATTTGATTGAGTATCAATCTTCCAACTCGCCCCCTTATGGAAGCTATGAACAAGGGGCGGGAACAACCACCTCGAAAGGGGTTGAGCTGGATTTTGAACACGCCCTCAACCCTCAGGCGGTGATTCATTTTGCCACGGCCTATACCGATAGCAAGGTTCCCGATACGGATGGTGGCACCAAGCGCCAAGTTCGCGTGCCGCGCCTTCAGTCTGATTTAACGGTTCATTTTGAGCCACAAGCAGGCTGGAGCTTGTCGGCCAATGTGCATCATGTAAAAGGCGTTGTGGATGGTGGCCTAGACCTTGACGATTACACTTTGGTGAATTTGCGCGCCAGTTATCAGTTTGAAGACAATTTGAAACTCTATGCCCGTATCGACAATGCCTCGGATGAGTCTTACGAAACCATCTCGGGCTATGGCACGCTTGGACGTAACGCGCATATCGGCCTCACCGCCAGCTTCTAGGCCTGCCTAGAAGCTGCCATAAAAATATGACATGGTTTTTTCATGGATAAGAACATGAAAATTGTCAGCCTTTTGCCCAGCGCGACCGAAATTGTGGCCGCGCTGGGCATGGCCGATCATTTGGTCGCGCGCTCGCATGAATGCGACTGGCCAAGCCGTGTCGAGCCGCTGCCCGTTCTCACCGCCCCCAAAATGAACCCGCAAGCCAATGCCGCCAGCATCGACCGCGATGTGCGCGCGCTCGTGCAAGATGGCCTGTCGGTCTATCAACTCGATGCCGAGGCCATCCAGCGTCTCGCCCCCGATTTTGTCATCACCCAATCGCAATGCGAATTATGCGCCGTCAGCCTTAAGGAAGTCGCCCAAGCTTTGCGCGATTGGACAAGCCCGCAGGCCGCCCCCGAATTGGTGTCGCTCGAGCCTATGTGTCTGGCCGATATCGCCAAAGACATAACCCTTGTCGCGCAAAGCCTTGGCGTCGAGGCGGCGGGCGCGGCGCTCAATGCGCAACTGGCCGATGGGTTTTCTAACTTGCGCGCGCAAACCGCCGCCTTGCCCTCTCAACGGGTGTTTTTCATGGAATGGACGGCGCCGTTGATGGGCGCCGGAAACTGGATGCCCGAGACGATTGCCGCCGCTGGCGGCGAGGTGGTTTTGGGGCAAGAGGGCGCGCATTCGCCCGTGGTCAGCTGGGCGGAAGTCGCCGAAGCCGACCCGCAGGTTATTCTGGTCGGCCCTTGCGGATTTTCCATCGAGCGGGCGCGCCAAGAAATGGCCGCTTTGGTTGATTTGCCCGCCTATCAAAATTTGCGAGCCGTGCGTTCAGGCGATGTCTATTTGGTCAATGGCAATCATTTTTTCAATCGGCCGGGGCCGCGATTATTGCAATCGGCACAAATCGTCGCCGAGATTTTACACCCGCAAGTTTTCGCGCCCGCCAACCATGGCAGCGGATGGGTGCGCTATGCTTGAGCTGAAAAACATCTCGGCTTTGACGCCGGAAGCCAGCGCGCAAAAATCGATTTTGCACGACATCAGCTGCCGCTTTGAAGCGGGTCATATCACCGCCATTGTGGGGCCGAACGGGGCTGGCAAAACCACTTTGCTGCGCGCCGCTGCGGGGCTGGTGCCTTTGAGTGCGGGGTCTATTCATTTGCAAGGGTGCGATTGGAAAGACCCGAAAACGCGGGCGCGCCATTTGGCTTATATGCCGCAATTTCAAAACATAGCTTGGCCGTTGTTGTGTCGCGATGTGGTGGCGCTGGGGCTTTTGCCGCATGGGTTTCGCGACGATGGATTGGTGGCGGCGGCTTTGGCGCGCTGCGAGGCCAGCCAATTTAGCGACCGCCCCATTGATACGCTGTCGGGCGGCGAGCAGTCGCGGGTGTTTATGGCGCGCCTGCTGGTCGCCAACGCGCCGCTTTTATTGCTCGATGAGCCGACCCAATCGCTGGATGCGGCGGGCGCTATGGGGCTGATGCATCTATTGCGCGGCGCCGCCGATGACGGCGCTGGCGTGGGCGTGGTGATGCATGATTTAAATTTGGCGCAGGCGTTTTGCGACCATGTGCTGGTTTTGCAAAACGGCGTGGTGAGGGCAAAAGGCGCGCCGCGCGATGTCTTTACGCCGAGCCAACTTGCGCCTATCTTCGGGGTTGAGTTTGATGTCATGGCTGTGGGCGACGCGCGTTATTTAATGCCAACTCTGTAAGCCGTCGCTTGCGAAAGGAAACCAGATGAGCCGCATAAAAATAGACAAAGTCAGCAAAAGCTTTGGCGCGCTGAAAGCCTTGGATGGCGTCAGCCTTTCGCTAGAGGCGGGGCGGTCGCTGGCTTTGATTGGCCCTACGGCGGCCGGAAAATCGGTTTTGCTGAAATGTTTGGTTGGGCTATATGGCGCCGATGGCGGCGCGATTTCAATCGATGGCGAGGCCGTGGGCATCTCGGATGAGCGCCCCGCCGCTTTGAACGATCGCATTGGCATGTTGTTTCAGCAAAACGCTTTGTTCGACAGTCTGCCGGTATGGGAAAACATCGCCTTTCGCTTGATTGCCAATGGCATGGCGCGCGACGAAGCGCGCGCCGAAGCCGAAGCGCTTTTGCCGCGCGTGGGCCTGCCGGCCGCCAATGCTGATTTATTTCCCGCTGATTTATCGGGCGGCATGCAAAAGCGCGTCGGCTTTGCGCGCGCCATTGCCACGAAGCCCGACATCTTGCTGTTGGATAATCCGACGGCGGGTCTCGACCCTATTTTATCGGCGCGCGTGGATGATATGATTAGCGCTTTGGCGCGCGAAAGCGGCGCCTGTGTGATTTCCGTGACCAGCAATATGGTGGGCATTACCGAGGCTTACGACGAGATTGGCGTGATGCACGAAGGCCAATTGCGCTGGCATGGCTCGGCCAAAGCGGCCGAGACCGACGACAATGCATGGCTGCGCCAATTGCTGGCTGGCAGCCGCGAGGGCCCTATTTCAACGCTGACCGCAGCCGCTTAACCAAAGGAGACACGCATGTTTGGACTTGGAAAGAAAACCGAAATGATTGACCCCGCGCAAAGCTTGCCCGGACGCGATATGGCCATGCTGGTGCCAGAAAAACATTTCATTCTCGGCACGCCCATGGTGGCGCCTTGGCCGGAGGCTATGGAAGTTATTATTGTGGGCATGGGCTGCTTTTGGGGCGCCGAGCGTAAGTTTTGGAATGCGGCAGGCGTCTATTCCACGCAAGTCGGCTACGCTGGCGGCTTTACCCCCAACCCGAGCTATGAAGAAGTTTGCAGCGGCCAGACCGGCCATAATGAAGTGGTGCAAGTGGTGTTCGACCCCGCGCAAATTTCGCTAGAGGGCGTCTTGCAAGTGTTCTGGGAAAACCACGACCCGACCCAAGGCATGCGCCAAGGCAATGATGTCGGCACGCAATATCGCTCGGGCGTCTATTGCACCTCCGCCGCGCAAAAAGCGGCGGTAGAGGCCAGCCGCGAGCGCTTTCAAACGGGGCTAACCCAAGCCAGATATGGCGCCATTACGAGCGAGATTGTCGAGGCGCCGGCGTTTTATTATGCCGAGGATTACCATCAGCAATATTTGGGCAAAAACCCCAATGGCTATTGCGGCATGGGCGGGACAGGCGTTGCCTGCCCCATTGGTCTGCCCAGCTAGCGCGACTTAGTAGTCGCGGGTAAAGCGCACCATCAAACGGCGGCCTTCGCCGGGGAAATAGCGATTGTCGCCAAACCATTTGTCGGCGCGCGTGGCATAGCCATCGTCGAGCAGATTATCGACGCGAAGGCTTACAGCGCTATCGCCCGACAGCATGTAATCGATGCCAAGCCCGACGATATCATGGCCTTCATATTCGGCAGTATTAGAGGCATCCATGAAATAGTCGCCGACATGCTCCCAAGTCAGAGAGGTGTCGAGACGTGCGTTGAGTGTGTAGGTTAGTTTGCTATTGCCCAAAGTTTCTGGCGCGCCATCGATGGCATCTCCATCCGTGACGGTTTCGGCTGGGTTGCCGCCGCCAACGGTGCGGTTAAAGGCATACTCATGTTTTGCATAAGTTACGTTGGACACCAGTTGTAGATTGTCGGCGAGCAACCATTCCAGACTTAATTCAAGGCCGTAATGCTCGGTCTCTGCGTCTGTTTCGTAGAAATCATTGCCATCGCGGAAATGATAGTTCTCTTTTTGCATGATAAAAGCTGCCAACTCATATGAGGCAGATGGATAAATAGCCCGATAGCCGATTTCTAGGCTGTCTAGAATTTCACTGTCGATATCATTCACTTCTGCAACACTACCGTCACCATCTTTGTCGCGAAGGCGGTATAGGTCGGTGACTTGCGGCGCTCGTGCGGCGCGAGCCAAATTGGCAAACACGCGACGATTGTCGGCAAGGGCATGAACCAAGCCAATTTTCGGTGAAATATCAGAGAAGTCGTCCGAGCGGTTGGCGGGGCGATACAAGCGACCTTGACCTCCTGTCTCGGTGTTGTTGGTGTAATCATATTCGGTCAATTCGAACCGCACACCTGTCGTTAGTTCGGTATTATTGCCCAAGCCCCAAACGGCATGCACATAAGGCGCGATGACTTGCGCGTCGACATCGAAGTCATAGTGCGTGCCTTTGGCATAAGCTAGGTTTCCAAAACTGAAAACGTTGTCTTCTGTTTGCACTTCGCTCAACTCGCCTTGCGTGAGTTCCACGTCGATACCCGCAACATAGTTAACGCCAGCGGTGGAGCGGGCATAGGAAGTTTGCAGGCCAACGCTCGTATGGCTGTTGTTCTCTGTCGCTTGGCCTGGCAGAAAATGCATGATGAAGCTCATGTCATTGCTCCGCGCATAAGGTGTCAGCGTTAGCGTGGCGCCATCGTCGAGTGTGCGCGTCATGCGCAAATAGGTGCGATAAGCCTCGGCGTCACGATAGGCTTCTGGGTTCGGATTTGATTTGGCGCAAGCCTCGACTTTGTAAGCTTCGACAGTGGCGTCCCCGCAATCTTCGGTTTTAATATACCCAGCGGTTTCTTGATTGAGGTTCATCGCCGATAGCGAGAAGCGATAGTCGGTGCCGGCTTTTTCCCATGCGCTTTCAACGCGGGCTTTTTGCTGGCCAAAACTTTGTTCGTCGCGATAGCCGTCTTCCTCGCCGTTGAGGTCGAGGGTGACGCGCGAGGTGAAACCTTCATGCGCTTGCGATGACATAAGGCCGAGCGCGTGGCGGCCATAAGAACCCGCCGCGACATCAAGCGAACGCGCACCATCTTCTAGCGGGGCGGCGATGAAGTTAATCAGACCATGCACGGCGTTCGAGCCGTAAAGCGCCGAGCCAGGCCCGCGCACAATCTCCACACTGCCGTCGTTTTGCGGATGCGCATCCATCAGGGCGTTGACATTGGCAAAGCCAGGCGCGCGCATCGGGATGCCATCTTCGAGGTATAAAAATGAACCGGCGCCCGCGCCGCCGACCAGAACCGGCGAGCGAATGGCGGTGAGGTGCTCTTGGCCACTGCCGCGATGGATATGCACGCCGGGCGCTGTGTTGAGCAATTCAACGGGAAACAGCGAGAGGCTTTCGGATGGGTCTATCGTGGCGATATTGCCCGGATTGTCTAACCGCAAGCTAGGCGTGCGCGTGGTGGTAACCACCACTTCGTCGACGCCCTCGTTTTGGGCTTGTGCGGGCAATTGCGCGCTGCTTAACAGTGCGGCCAATAGGGTGGTTTTGGTAATCTTGCTTAGCATGATGGTGACTCCCTTGGGGGTTGTGCCGGCTTATGCTGTGCCGATGCGTAATAAATCTAGGACGCGAATAAGCCCGATGGGCTGCTTGTCGTCGCAGACGAATAGACATTGTATTTTGCGCTCTTGCATTAAGTTCAAGGCTTCTGCGGTCATTTCTCGACCGGTAATGGTTTGCGGGTCTGGCGTCATAATATCGCTGACTGTTTGGGTGAGTAACTCGGGGCTCATGTGGCGGCGTAAATCGCCATCGGTGATAATCCCCGATAGCTCGCCGTTCGGCGCGGTGACGCCGAGGCAGCCAAAGCCTTTCTCGGTCATAATCACCAAGGCTTCATCCATTTTCAAATCGGCGCCGACCAAAGGCAACTCCGCCGCCTTATGCATCACATCGTGGACGCGGCTGAGGCTGGCGCCAAGCTTGCCGCCGGGATGAAAGTTTTTAAAATCAGAGGCCGAGAAATCGCGTTTCTCCAGCAAGGCCACCGCCAGCGCATCGCCCAAGGCAAGCTGCATGGTGGTGGAAGTGGTGGGGGCCAATCCATTGGGGCAGGCCTCTTTGGCTTTGGGTAGCTCGAGGCAAATATCTGCACTCAAGCCCAACGAGCTGTCTTTATTAGATGTAATGGCGATGAGCGGGATATTGAATCTTTTGGTGTAATGCAAAAGACCCGACAGCTCTTGCGTGCCGCCCGACCAAGAAAGCCCAAGCACGACGTCGTCTTGGGTAATCATGCCGAGGTCGCCGTGGCTGGCTTCGGCGGGGTGAACAAATTGCGCGGGCGTGCCAGTCGAGGCCATCGTGGCGGTGATTTTATTGGCGATATGGCCGCTTTTGCCCATGCCAGAAACAATCACGCGGCCTTTGGCACCGGCCAAAAGGTCTACCGCCGCGACGAATTCATCGCCCAAAGATTTGGATAAAAGGGTAAGCCCTTCGGCTTCCGCGGCGAGGGTGTTTTGGGCAGAGGTGAGGGCATCAGTGGGCATGGAAACTCCTGTGTGGGCGCTCATTATGCCCGAAACCAGTATCTAATCAAGTAGATGGCGGAGCTTGGATTGCAAGCTCGTATCGCCATTTTTACGCGCTTGCGCCAGTGCATAGGCGACATTGGCTTGCAAAAACCCCTCCTGATTACCGCAATCAAAGCGCGTGCCTTGAAACCGCAGACCGTGCAGGGGCAATTGGGTGATGAGCTGGCTCATCGCATCGGTGATTTGAATTTCGCCGCCCGCCCCGCTTTCGCCCGCCGCAATGGTGCGCGACAGGGTTTGCATAATCTCCGCGTCGAAAATATAGCGGCCAATAATCGCCAGCGTGGAGGGCGCTTGGGCAGGCTCTGGTTTTTCGACCAAGCCTTGAATCGCCACCAAACCTTCGGCTTCGCTGGCTGGGTCGACCACGCCATAGCGATGCGTCTGGTCGGCTGGCACATTTTCTACCGCCACTAAATTGCCGCCCAGGCGGGCATGGGCGTCGACCATTTGCGCCAGACAGCCCGTGGTATGCAGCACCATATCATCGGGCAGAATAACCGCGAAAGGCGCCGTACCGACGGCCTCTTTGGCACACCAAATGGCATGGCCTAGCCCCAAGGGCTCGTCTTGATAGACTTCGATAATTTCCGCGCCGTCTGGCAATCCGGCTTTCAAGAGCGCCAGCTCATTGGTTTTGCCGCGTGCCTTCAACGTGTCTTCATATTGCGGGGCGGGCGAAAAATGCTTACCAATCGCAGCCTTGTCTCGCGAGGTGACAAACACAAAGCGCGTGCAACCTGCCTCGGCGGCCTCTTCGACCGCCCATTGAAGCAGCGGCTTATCGACCACGGGCAGCATTTCTTTCGGCACCGCTTTGGTGGCGGGCAAGAAGCGCGTGCCAAGGCCAGCGACTGGAAAAACGGCGGTAGTAAGGTTCGAGCGCATAGGCAATTTGGGTTCCTTTGGGCTTAGATAGCCTGCTTGCGAAAGCATGAATCGGTTATAGTTTAGGCTAATTCTGCACCCGTTCAAGCCTGCTTGAGGGCGCATTTCGCGCTAATTTGCTTCCGGGAGATTTAATGTGCGTTCGGTAATCCGTTTCACTTTTATCTTGGCGCTGATGGCGGCCAATCCGTTGTATGCGGCCGATGAAGCCTTTTCGCGGTTCATCGGTGAAGTGAAACTAGAGGCTCAAAAAAACGGCATTTCGGCGCCCTATTTGCAAGCCTTGGAGGCGCTGACCCCCGATCCGGAAGTCTTGCGATTGGCGGCGCGCCAGCCTGAATATGTGAAACCCATTTGGGCTTATTTAGTGCATATGGTGACCCCCAATCGATTGACCTTGGGTCGCGAGCAGTTACAGCAGCGTGAGGCGTTTTTGGCGCAGTTGGAAGAAAAATATGGCGTTCCGCGCACTATTTTGGTGGCGATTTGGGGCGTCGAAACCAATTACGGTAGCCATAAAGGCAGCCATTCGGTGCTGCAAGCTTTGGCCACTTTAGGCTATACGGGCAAGCGCGCCGATTTTGGACGCCAGCAGTTGCTTTCGGCGTTGAAAATTTTGCAATCGGGCGATGTGGCGCTGGAGGACTTTAAAGGCAGTTGGGCCGGCGCCATGGGGCATACGCAATTTATTCCGACCACCTATGAGGGCTATGCCGCCGACGGCACGGGCGACGGGGTGCGCGATATTTGGACGGAGCCAAAAGACGCTTTGGCCTCGACCGCCAATTATTTAAACCGCATGGGCTGGAAGCGCGATTTGCCGTGGGGCTTTGAAGTGCAAGTGCCGAGCGATATGGATTTTGCTTTGGCCAAATTAAAACAACCCAAGCCCGCCGCTTTTTGGCGCGATAAGGGCGTGCGCGTCGCGTCTCGCGCGCTTGTTGATGATTTGGGCGATGATTTGGGCGATATGTCTTTATTTGCACCCGCCGGCGTGCGTGGGCCGGTGTTTCTTGTAACCAAAAACTTTCGCGCTTTATTGCGCTATAACACGGCGCCCGCCTATGCGCTGGCGGTGGCGCATTTGAGCCAACGGTTTTTGGGCGCCGCCGCCTTTGCCACCGACTGGCCGATGGCGGACCGTCCGCTTTTGCCCGATGAAATCTCCGACATGCAGCGCGCCCTCATGGCCAATGGTTTTGATGCGGGCGGCGTCGACGGGGTGTTGGGAAGCCAGACGCGCGCGGCCGTGCGCCAATATCAAAAGGCGCGAGGGCTGGCCGTCGATGGCTATGCGACACCCGGAATTTTGATGCAATTGCGGCAAGCCAAATAGTCGCACGAAGCGCAGCCGAGGCTAGTAAAGCCGCGATTTTATGGTATCTTCCTGCCCATGACAGAGATGAAAAATCAGGCGCAAGACGCCATTGAAGCGATTTTGGCGGGCTATGAAAAGCTTGGCTATATCAGTGATGAACAAATTGCGACGGCGCTTTTCCTCGCCCAGAAGCTGGAAAAGCCGCTTCTGGTGGAAGGCCCCCCCGGTGTTGGTAAAACCGAATTGGCCAAAGCGACGGCCGAATATCTCGGTCTCGATATGATCCGCTTGCAATGCTATGAGGGGCTGGATGAGAGCAAGGCGCTCTACGAATGGCAATATGGCAAGCAGCTGCTTTACACCCAAGTGCTGAAAGAAAAGCTCGGCGATTTAATGCAAGGCACCAACTCCCTGGATGAGAGCATGGCCAAGCTGAATAATTTCGAAGATGTGTTTTTCTCCGAGCAGTTTTTGCAAACGCGGCCTTTGCTGCAAGCCCTGCAAAATGAAGATGGCGCGGTTTTGCTCATCGATGAGATTGATAAATCAGATGATGAGTTCGAGGCTTTCTTGCTGGAAATTCTTTCCGATTATCAAATCTCCATTCCAGAGCTGGGCACCGTAAAAGCCAAGAAACCGCCTTTGGTGTTTTTGACCTCAAACAATACGCGCGAAATTGGCGATGCGCTGAAGCGTCGTTGTTTGCACCTATATATTCCGTTTCCGGATGCGGCGCGCGAGAACACGATTTTGCAGGCGCGTGTGCCAGAGCTGAACCAGCAATTGCGCGACAATATTGTGAACTTCGTGCAAGCCGTACGGCAGATGGATTTGAAAAAACCACCGGCAGTCAGCGAGACGATTGATTGGGCGCGCACGGTTGTGCTGTTGAATATGAGCGTGTTGGATGCGGAGTTCATTCGCAATACGCTGAATGTTCTGCTGAAATTCCGCTCGGATATTGAAAACGTTGAGGGCGAGATTGCGCGACTGATGCGCGAGACCCAACTCACGCCCGACACGCCGATACAATAGGCCTATCTGATGATTGCCGATTTCATCCGTATTTTGCGCGCTGCCGACATTCAAGTGTCGCCAGCCGAAGCGATTGATGCGGCGGCGGTCATCGAAGAAATAGGCATTGGCGAGCGGCGTCTGTTGAAACATGCGCTGGGGCATACTTTGGCCAAAACGCAATTTGAGAAACAGTCTTTCGACGAATGTTTCGACATTTATTTCAAACCGTCCGAAATGGATCTCGGCGAAGCGACACCGACATCGGATAGTGGCGAGGCGCCCGACGAACCAGACGCGCCATCGCAAGACAGTGCGGGCGATGCCGCAGATGCCTCAGATGATGCAGATGGCGAAGAGGGCGAAGAGGGCGAAGCCCAAGAAGGCCAACCTGGCGACCAGCCCGGAGCCCCGACGGGAGAGGCGAAGAAAACCAGCAAAAAATCTGGCGACCCAGCCAGCGATGAAACCGGCGAAGGCGAAGCCGACACGCAGCGCGCGTCCCTCGTGGATATGCTGACCCAAAAAGATCAGGCTGCTCTGCAAGCGGCCATCTCGGAAGCGGCGCAAAAAGTGGGATTGGCGGACGCGAAATTATTCACCCAGCAGGGCATGTTCTCGCGCCGCATTATGGAATCCATGGGGCTGGCGCAACTCGATTCACATATTCGCCAGCTGGAAGAAAAGGGCGAGAGCGGCAAATCCGATGGCTTGCGCGAAGGGCGCGGGCAATTGTTTGAGGCCGTGTTTGATTTTGTCGAACGCCAGATTGCCATGCGCACCAAAAACGCCGGACGCCTGTTGCGCGAGGATGCTTTGTCGCGCATTCGTTTGTCGAATCTCGACCGCTCGGATATGAAAATTATGCGCGGGCTTATTCAGCGCCTCGCCAAAAGGCTGGCCTCGCGCCATTCGCGCCAGCGCAAAAAATCGCGCCGTGGCATGTTGGATATTCGCCGCACCATGCGCCGCAATGTGGCTTATGACGGCAATCTGTTTGAGCTGTCTTGGCGGCGCACCAAAGTCGAGCGGCCAAAGCTTCTCGTGTTATGCGATGTCTCGGGCTCGGTGGCGGCCGTGTCGCAGTTCTTCTTGATGTTTCTCTATAGCCTCGATGAGGTGATGCCCAAGACGAGAAGTTTTGTTTTCTCCAATCGGGCGGGCGAGATTTCTGACATGATGCGCGATGGCGATATGGATCAGGTGATGGAACAAGCGCTGCGCGAATTTGGCGGCGGCTCCACCGATTACGGCATGTCGATGATGGATTTTGCCGAAGCCACGCTGGATACGATTGACCATCGCACCACGGTGATGATTTTGGGCGATGCGCGCTCGAATTATGGCGACCCTGGGCATTTGGTTTTAAAAGAAATGCACGAGCGCGCGCGCCGCGTGATTTGGCTGAACCCAGAAGGCGAAAGCAGTTGGGGAACGGGCGATAGCGAGATGAAACGCCTCGGCGCCTATTGCACGCATAAACAAGTGTGCAATTCCGTCAAACACGTCGAGCGGGTTTTGGACGACCTTTTGCGGTTAAGCACGTAAGCTTTAGCGCGGCAGAACGCTCTCGCCCATGAGGAAGAAATCAACTTCGCGGGCGCATTGGCGACCCTCGCGAATGGCCCAAACCACCAGCGATTGACCGCGACGCATATCCCCACAAGCAAAGACTTTCTTGCGCGAGCTTTCATAGGTCGCTGTGTCGGCGGCGACATTGCCGCGCGGGTCTTTTTCCAGCGCCAATTCTTCCACCAAACCATCATGGACGGGGTGGATAAAGCCCATCGCCAGCAGCACCAAATCGGCCTTCAGCTCAAACTCGGAGCCTGCGATGTCTTGCATTTTATCGTCGACTTTAATGCACTCAATGGCGGTTACTTTGCCATCTTCGCCCATGACTTTTTTGGTCATCACCGAGAAGTCGCGCACGGCGCCTTCTTCTTGGCTGCTCGAGGTGCGCATTTTTAGCGGCCAATCTGGCCAAGTCATGCCCTTGTCTTCTTTCTCGGGCGGCATGGGCATAATTTCCAGCTGCGTCACCGAAGCGGCGCCTTGGCGGAAACTCGTGCCAATGCAATCCGAGCCCGTATCGCCACCGCCGATAACCACGACGTGTTTGTCTTTGGCGAGAATAGGCGTGATGTCGCCCAAATCTTCGTCTCCGACACGGCGGTTTTGTTGCGGCAGGAAATCCATGGCGTAATGCACGCCGTCGAGGTCTCGACCCGCCACCGGCAAATCGCGCGGCACTTCCGAGCCACCGGAGAGAATAAGCGCATCATGTTTGGCTTCCAACTCATTGGCCGTCACATCGACCCCAACGTTGACGCCATAATGGAAGCTCACGCCTTCGGCTTGCATTTGCTCGGCGCGGCGGTCGATGCTGTGTTTTTCCATTTTAAAATCAGGAATGCCATAGCGCAGCAGGCCGCCCGCTTTGGCATTTTTTTCATAGACATGCACATCATGTCCGGCGCGCGCCAATTGCTGCGCCGCCGCCATGCCAGCCGGGCCACCGCCGATGATGCCAACGGATTTACCCGTCTTTTGCTCCGGCACTTTTGGCAAAATCCAGCCTTCTTCCCAGCCGCGATCGACAATCGCGCATTCGACCGATTTAATGGTCACGGGGTTGTCGTCAATGTTCAGCGTGCAAGCGGCCTCGCAAGGGGCGGGGCAAATGCGGCCAGTGAATTCAGGAAAATTATTGGTCGAGTGCAAATTGGCCAGCGCGGCTTGCCAGTCGCCTGTGTAAACCAAGTCGTTCCAATCTGGAATTTGGTTGTTTACCGGACAGCCATTATGGCAATACGGCACACCGCAATCCATGCAGCGCGAGGCCTGTTCTTTGAGGTCGGCTTCGTCTAGCGGCACGACAAATTCGTTGAAGTTTTGCAACCGATCTTGGGTTGGCAAATATTGACGATCTTGACGGTCTAATTCTAGAAAGGCGGTTGGCTTACCCATTTTACTCTCCTGCGGCCGGCTGAACATCTGCGTTTTGTTCGGCCATTTCATTGAGGGCGCGACGGTATTCGGTCGGCATGACTTTGTGGAATTTCGGCAGATAGGCTTCCCAATCGGCCAGAATATCCTGCGCGCGTTTCGAATTTGTATAACGCGCATGGTTTTCCAATAGCGTGCGCAGACGCGCCGCATCTTCGCTCAACATATCGGCTTTGAGGTTCGACAATTTCGTCGTCGCATCGCCAGTAATTGGCTCCAGCTCGACCATGGCCATATTGCAACGGCTTTCGAAATCGCCGGCCTCGTCCAGCACATAAGCGATACCGCCCGACATGCCAGCGGCAAAATTGCGTCCGGTTTCGCCCAGCACAACCACACAGCCGCCTGTCATATATTCGCAGCAATGGTCGCCCGCGCCTTCGACAACCGCAATGGCGCCCGAGTTGCGAACGCTGAAACGCTCGCCCGCGACGCCGCGGAAATAGCACTCGCCATCGACCGCGCCGTAAAGCACCGTATTGCCGACAATAATGCTGTTCTCTGGCACAATGGCGCTTTCGGCTGGCGGGTAAATCGCGATGCGACCGCCCGATAGGCCTTTGCCGACATAGTCATTGGCTTCGCCTTCTAGCTCCAGCGAAATGCCGCGTGCCAAGAAAGTGCCAAAACTTTGCCCTGCCGTGCCGTTGAGTTTCACCGAAATCGTGTCATCGGGAAGGCCTGCATGGCCATAGCGCAAGGCCAGCTCGCCCGACAACATGGTGCCAGCCGAACGGTCGATATTGCTGATTTTGGTTTCAATCCGCACAGGCTTTTTATCGTCGAGGGCGGGTAGCGCCTGTTCGATGAGCTTGCGGTCTAGAATGTCGACAATCGGATGCTCTTGCGCTTGTGTGCGATAAACCGGACTTTCGCTGTCGATTTTGGTGAACATGCGGGTGAAGTCGAGACCCTCGGCTTTCCAATGGTTAATCGCTTCGCGCGTATCCAGCAAATCGCTTTGACCGATAATTTGGTCGAGCTTGGTGAAGCCCATTTCTGCCAGCATCTCGCGCACTTCTTCGGCAATGAAGAAGAAGTAATTGATGACATGCTCGGGCTGTCCGGTGAAGCGCTTGCGCAGAGTTTCGTTTTGCGTGGCAATGCCAACGGGGCAAGTGTTGAGATGGCATTTGCGCATCATAATGCAGCCCGCCGCGATGAGCGGTGCGGTGGAGAAGCCGAATTCATCGGCGCCCAAAAGCGCGCCAATGATGACATCGCGACCGGTGCGCAAGCCGCCATCGACTTGCACGGCAATGCGCGAGCGCAAATCGTTCAACACCAAAGTCTGGTGGGTTTCGGCCAAGCCAATTTCCCATGGGCTGCCCGCATGTTTAATCGAGGTGAGCGGGCTGGCACCTGTGCCGCCCTCAAAGCCCGAAATCGTGACATGGTCGGCGCGCGCTTTCGATACGCCCGCGGCAATCGTGCCAACGCCGACCTCGGAAACCAATTTCACCGATACATCGGCGCGCGGATTGGCGTTCTTCAGGTCGAAAATAAGCTGCGCCAAATCTTCGATAGAATAAATATCATGGTGCGGCGGCGGTGAGATAAGCCCCACGCCAGGCGTCGAGTGGCGCACGGCAGCAATGCGCTGGTCGACTTTATGACCGGGCAATTGGCCGCCCTCGCCGGGCTTGGCGCCTTGTGCCATTTTAATTTGAATCATATCCGAATTGGCCAAATATTCCGCCGTCACGCCAAAGCGGCCAGAGGCCACTTGCTTGATGGCCGAGCGTTTGCTGTCGCCATTTTCCATCGGCTGGAAGCGGTGGGTTTCTTCGCCGCCTTCGCCAGTGTTGGATTTACCGCCGAGACGGTTCATCGCCACGGCCAGCGTTTCATGCGCTTCGGGGCTGATGGAGCCGAGCGACATGGCGCCTGTGGCAAAGCGTTTGACGATTTCTTCGACGCTTTCCACCTCATCGATGGATACGGGGTTGCGGCCTGCGTCTTCGGCCGTGCGGATTTTAAACAGGCCGCGCAGCGTCAAGAGGGTTTCGTCTTGTTGGTTCACTTGGCGGGCGTAATCGCGATATTGGTCGCGGCTATTGCCGCGCACGGCATGTTGCAAGGCGCCGACGGTGCCAGCGTTCCAGACGTGGTCTTCGCCGCGCACGCGCACAGCGTATTCGCCGCCCACGTCGAGTGTGTTGCGAAGCACTTCGTCATCGGCAAAAGCGCTGGTGTGACGGCGCACGGTTTCTTCCGCCACTTCGTCGAGGCCAATGCCTTCGATGCTGGTGGCCGTGCCGGTAAAGTAAGCATCGATAAAGCTTTGCGCCAAACCAATGGCGTCAAAAATTTGCGCGCCGCAATACGACTGATACGTCGAGATGCCCATTTTGGACATGACTTTGCGCAAGCCCTTGCCAGACGCTTTCACGAAATGGGCATGGCCTTCTTCGCGCGTCAGGTCGAGTTCCAAACGTTCGCGCAATTGGTCGACCGTATCAAATGCCAGATAGGGGTTGATGGCTTCGGCGCCAAAACCTGCCAGACACGCAAAATGATGAATTTCGCGCGCTTCGCCGGTTTCCACCACAAGGCCAGCCGAGGTGCGAAGCCCTTGGCGGATCAGGTGATGATGCACGGCAGCGGTCGCCAAAAGCGCCGGCACGGCAATGCGGCTTTCGCTGGTGGCGCGGTCGGATAAGACGAGGATGTTCTCATGGCCTTTGGAAATGGCCGTTTCGGCTTCTTCGCACAAAGCGTCGAGGCGCGCTTTCAGGCCTTTCGTGCCTTGCGCCGCGTCCCATGTCATATCCAAAGTGATGGCGTGGAAGTCATTGTCTTTAATGTCGGAGATGCGACGGATTTTTTCCAAATCATCATTCGACAAAATCGGCTGCGCCACTTCGAGGCGTTTGACGCCAGACGAGCCTTCCAAATCAAGTAGGTTCGGGCGCGGGCCAATGAAAGACACCAAAGACATCACCAGCTCTTCGCGGATTGGGTCGATGGGGGGATTGGTCACTTGCGCGAAAATCTGTTTGAAATATGTGTACAGCGGCTTGGCTTTATTCGACAAAGCCGAGGGCGGCGTATCCGTGCCCATCGAGCCCGTGCCTTCTTCGCCATTGGCCAGCATCGGCGTGATGAGGAATTTCAAATCTTCTTGGCTATAGCCAAAAGCGCGCTGCTGCTCGAGCAGCGACATTTGCGAATGCACATGCGCTTCGCCTTTCGGGGCGGGCAATTCTTCGAGTTTGATTTGCGTGCGCGCCAACCATTCGGCGTAAGGGTGCGAGCCAGAGAGGTCGGATTTTATCTCGGCGTCAGAAATAATGCGGCCTTCTTCGAGGTCGATAAGCAGCATGCGGCCGGGTTGCAGGCGCCATTTCTCAATGATTTTTTCTTCCGCGGCAGGCAGAACGCCCATTTCGGAAGCCATCACCACGCGGTCATCGGAGGTGACATAATAACGTGCCGGACGCAGGCCATTGCGGTCGAGCGTCGCGCCGATTTGGCGGCCGTTCGAGAAGGCCACGGCGGCGGGGCCATCCCATGGCTCCATCAGGGCGGCGTTATATTCGTAAAACGCGCGGCGGTCTTCGTCCATCATCGGATTGCCAGCCCAGGCTTCGGGGATGAGCATCATCATGGCGTGAGCTGGCGAATAACCGCCCATCACGAGAAGTTCGAGCGCATTGTCAAAGCTGGCGCTATCGGATTGTCCGCCTTCGATGAGCGGCCAAAGTTTTTCGAGGTCATCGCCCAATAGCTCCGACGCCAATGTTTTATGGCGCGCGGCCATCCAGTTCACATTGCCGCGCACGGTGTTGATTTCGCCATTGTGGCAAATCATGCGGAACGGCTGCGACAGCGACCAAGTTGGGAATGTATTGGTGGAAAAGCGTTGGTGAACCAGCGCCATGGCCGAGACCGTGTCGGGGTCGCGCAAGTCGTCGTAAAACGGGCCGAGCTGGCTCGACAAAAGCAAACCTTTGTAAAGCACCGTGTAGCAAGACATCGACGGAATGTAGAAAAAATCTTTGGCTTCTGGCATGGCCGCGGCCGATACCGACAGCTCAATCAGGCGACGGATGACGAACAAGTCGCGCTCAAACGCCATTTGGTCTTCGCCTTTGGCATTGCCAATAAAGACTTGGCGGATAACCGGCTCGGTCGGGACGATGGAATAGCCGAGGTCAGAATTATCGACCGGCACATCGCGCCAGCCTAAAAAACGATGACCTTCTTCTGCAATTTTCGCTTCGACGGTTTTTTCAATCGTTGCGCGCGCGCTATCGTCGGGCGGCAAGAAGAACATGCCGACGCCATATTGGCCTTCGGCTGGAAGGGTTATGTCGATGGCAGCCGTGGCTTTGCGCATAAAGGCATCGGGCATTTGAAGGAGCATGCCCACGCCATCGCCCGCTTTCGGGTCAGCGCCCACGGCCCCGCGATGTTCTAGGTTTTCGAGAATGGTCAGACCATCGCGCACGATATCGTGGCTTTTGACGTTTTTAATATGCGCGACAAAACCAATGCCACAAGCGTCATGCTCATTGGCCGGATCATACAGACCTTGCGCTTCGGGAAGTCCGTTTCGCACAAGCTGGCGGTTCGCCGATTGGGTCACATTTTTAGGCTGCTTTGTCATCGCGCTGCCATCCTCATTCTAGGCTCCAGTGGAGCGAAGCGCCCTCGAGGCCGATTTGGGTTTCGGCCTTCAGCGCAGTGTAAAACTTTTAAAATGTCCCCTCAGGTGGGAACAGTAGCTCTTCGTTTTGAAACGCACCCGTGAAAACCATCTCAAGTCTTCGCCAAGCTTTCGCCAGTGAGTGCATAATATAGGCGCAAGCAGGGGGGAATTTCAAGCAAATTGGTCAGCTATATTGACCTAAATTTTACCTATTCACAGGCCAAAAATCAGAAAAACAACCGTTTTCTGGGGTTTCTCAAAAAGCCCGAACCCGCGCCGCATGGTCGCACGAGGGGGTGGCTGGAAATCAGCCCAAGGTTTGTGCCCGAAAGCCTATCGGTTGAAAAAGCCTGCCATATTTTTCAAAGCAGCCTGACTTTCCGGCACGAAGCCATGCGCCATTTGAAACACATGCGCCATGCCATCCCAGATTTCAAACTCGGTTTGGATGCCCGCTTTTTTGGCTTTTTGCACCAATTTCTCGCTATCGTCGAACAGCACTTCTTCCGAGCCCACTTGCACGAACATCGGCGGAAAACCTGTTAAGTCGGCAAATAGAGGCGAAATAAGCGGGTTCTTTTTATCTTGATTGGGGCAGTAAAAATCAATCGCATCGACGATTTTTTCCGCGTCAATCATCGGGTCGCGGTCGTAGCGCTCCTTGTAAGATTTGCCCGACATGGTCAGATCCGTCCAAGGCGACATCAGCGCGACCGCGCGCGGTTGGGGTTTGTCGTTTTCGCGCAATTTTTGCATCAAAGCCAAACTCAGACCACCGCCAGCGCTATCGCCAGCCAGCAGCAGGGTTTCGGGGCGAACGCCTTGCTCGACCAGAAAATCATAAGCCGCTTCCGCATCTTCAATGGCGGCTGGATATGGGTTTTCTGGCGCCAAGCGATAGTCGATGACCAAAGCGCGAAGGCCTGACAGCTTGCAGATTTTTTTAACCATCGAGCGATGGGTTTCCACGCCGCCGAAGAAATAGGCGCCGCCGTGTAAATATAAAAGGGTCTCGCTGGCCGTTTCGTCTCCGACCCATTCGCCGCTAAACTCGGCATAGGGGCCGCGAATGGTTACTTTTTCGCCGATATTATTACTGCGTAATAATTTGCCCAAGAAACCGCCGCCATCGGCTTCGCGTTGGCGAACCACCTCGAGGCCAGCGGCGCCGGTAAGTCCGGTTTCGCGCACCATGCGACGCAAGAAAATATTGAAGATTTTAGAACGAATACTAGCCATGAAAGCCCCCCAAATTAAACCAAGAGTTTACGCAAGGGTTGGCAAGAAGCAAGCCCAATAAGACTTTCAAAAATCTGGCCGCGCGTGCCGCAAGAGACGGCCAAACCAAACCGACCGCGCGATGAGGCGGGAGGAACCTCAAAGCGCGGTCGGGGTCTTGGTGTTTTTGCATTTATGCAAAGACGGCTGGAGGGGTTAGGC